>ERZ808037.2030-NODE-2030-length-11266-cov-5.063276_pt1 | contig 11266 bp, 8 predicted proteins | sample MGYA00380190_ERZ808037 | MGnify/ENA primary metagenome ERZ808037 (study PRJEB31490, sample SAMN06133399) | mouse gut metagenome | isolation source: J9 | host: mice | place: China: Chengdu | collected 2015-05 ...
ATGGAATTCAAAGTCCATGACCCGGAGGATGAGTCAACCCTGCAGGATACCGTGGATGCCGCCCTCCTGCAGATCGAAGAAAAGCGCTATGCCGCAGCTCTGGAAGCCGAGGGGATTCCTTCGGAGCGTATTCGAAAATATGGATTTGCTTTTGAGGGGAAGAGGGTATTGATCGGCTGATCTTATGCAGTATACAGATACTATTGTGTAAACAGGTGCTGTCATATATGATATGATCAGCATAAGTAGACCGCGTCTACTATTGAGGGAGGACTATCTACCATGGCAAGGACTATCGGGATTGGCTGTCAGAGCTATAAAGAATTGATTGAAAATAACGCATTCTATATAGATAAGACCCTTTTCATCAAGGAATGGTGGGAGAACTTCGACAGTGTGACGCTGATCACCCGTCCCAGACGTTTTGGTAAGACTCTTAATATGAGTATGGTAGAGCAGTTCTTCTCGATCGATTATGCCGGACGAAGTGACCTGTTTATGCAGATGAACATATGGCGTGAGGAAAAGTACCGTAAGCTGCAGGGCACATACCCGGTGATCAGTCTCTCCTTTGCTCCTGTAAAAGGAACAAAAAGTTTTCTGGAAATGCGCAGGATGATATGCCGTCTCATTTACGAACAATACAATCGGTATAATTTTTTCTTAAATACAGAGGATTTGATGGATGAGAAGGAAAAAGCGCTTTTTAACGCGGTATCGCGGGATATGGACGAAGATATTGCCGCCATGTCGCTGCACATGCTCTCCAAACTTTTAATGAAATATTATGGCAGGAAAGTCATCATTCTGTTAGATGAATACGACACGCCAATGCAGGAAGCCTACGTTAACGGATACTGGCAGGAAATCGTATCTTTTATGAGAAATCTGTTTAACGCAACCTTCAAGACAAATCCTTATCTGGACAGAGCGATCATGACCGGCATTACACGCGTCAGCAGGGAAAGCATCTTTTCCGATCTGAACAATCTGGAAGTGGTCACGACAACTTTCAATAAATATGCCGATTCCTTTGGTTTTACACAAGAGGAAGTAGCCGCCGCTTTACGTGAATTTGAGCTTTCCACAATGGAGGAAGGCGTCCGCAACTGGTATGACGGTTTTACTTTCGGTATGAAAACAGATATCTACAATCCCTGGTCAATTATCAATTTTCTTGATAAGCAGAAATTTGCTGCCTACTGGGCCAACACCAGCAGCAACAGTCTGGTGGGAAAGCTGATCCGGGAGGGCAGCAAAGATGTCAAGATTATTATGGAGAATCTGTTGCAGGGCGGTACGCTCCGTACCAAAATAGACGAGCAGATCGTCTTTGACCAGCTTGATCACAATGAATACGCGATCTGGAGCCTGCTGCTTGCCAGTGGATATCTGAAAGTGGAAGCACACACCTTCGACCCCGACACAGGCAGAGAAGAATATGCTCTTAAACTGACCAACAAGGAAGTACGCCTGATGTTCCAGAACATGATCGAGGGCTGGTTCAAAACTTATGTGCCGTCCTACAATGACTTTATCAAAGCCCTGCTGCTCCACGACAAGAAAGCCATGAACCACTACATGAACAAAGTCGCCCTTGCCACATTCAGTAATTTTGACACAGGCAATAAGCCCTCCGAGGCTACGGAACCGGAACGGTTCTACCATGGTTTTGTCCTCGGCCTGATGGTGGAGCTGGCTGACCGCTACACCATTACTTCAAACCGTGAAAGCGGCTTCGGACGCTATGATGTGGTGCTGAAACCCAGGAACGTTACGACGCATACCGCTTTCTCTTCCGCTTTACCCGGCAAAGCAGGCGCAACAGATACAGCAGACGCAGCACATACAGCAGACAAGACCATAAGTGCCTCGGTACACAGCAATATCCACTTTGACGATGCCATTATCATGGAATTCAAAGTCCATGACCCGGAGGATGAGTCAACCCTGCAGGATACCGTGGATGCCGCCCTCCTGCAGATCGAGGAAAAGCGCTATGCCGCAGCTCTGGAAGCCGAGGGGATTCCTTCGGAGCGTATTCGGAAATATGGATTTGCTTTTGAGGGGAAGAGGGTATTGATCGGCTGATCTTATTCAGTATACAGATACTATTATACAAACAGGTGCGGTTTCTACTACTCCGCACCTGTTTATTTGTATTTCACGCCTTATACACTTTTCACAGTTTAAGCTCATCCAGAAAACTTTCAGTTCAAATAATCAAACACCCTCCAGGAAGACTCCCTGTTCCTTCAACACCGCCCGCAGTTTCTGCGCATCCAGCGCCCGCGGAACCGTATTCTCTGCTGCACAGAGCGCTGCTGCCGTACCTGCTGCCTGTCCCTGTGCCATGCAGGATACCGTGTTTCTGGTAGACATATGGGCTTCCCATGTACCCGTCAGGCATCTTCCTGCCGCCAGGATCCCGTCGATCCGTTCCGGCACCATTGCACGATAAGGGAATCCATACCATTTACCTTCTTTGATGGTAATCCTCGGTGCACAGTCATGGAAGCCGTACAGGAACACTTCGTCGTCAAAGCGTTTTCCTTCTGTGATCTCTTCCAGTGTCATTTCATGCATACACTCCACGATCCTGGTCAGACGCACACCTATGCTGTCCGGCGTCCAGCTGACATAGGCATTTTCAAAGCCCGGTATATGCTTCTTCAACATTTCCGATAACAGCCATACCTGATGACGCAGCGCGATCTCTGCCGCCGTAACTGCTTCCGTATCGGTAGCATCCACACTCTTTACAGAAGTGGCATTGATATAGGTAAACTCATTTTCATGATAGGAATATCCCAATGGCCCCCACATACCGGTCTCTTCCATGATCTTTGTAAACTCCGGCACTTTTTTCAGGTCAAAACCCAGCCGGATCACGTGGTCGACGTCACTGCCCTTATCTCCTTCGATCAGCTGTGTGATCAGATCCTTCTCTTTCAGCCACGCCACCAGTCTTGTCATGTCCACATTCGTCATACTAAAGGGCATACCCACCGAAGTAGTCTGATGTCTTTTTACGATACCGCACCCTGCCAGAGCTGCCACATCCGCATTTCCGGTAGTGTCTATCACTACTTTCGACGACAATGCCTCTCTGCCGGATCTACCCTGCAGGATCAGTCCTGTCACCCGGTTCTCTTCTTTTCTCACAGCTGCCACACTGGTATGTAACAGCAGCTTCACGCCTGCCTCCTCCAGCATCTCCAGCGCAAGCTCCTTAAAGCCTTCCCAGTCGATCAATGTGATCATGGAATCATAGTCCCCGCCCTTCTTCTGTTCCAGATGGCCGAAACTGGATCCCCTCTCCTGCAAACGCTCCACCAGCTCCTGTGCGATCCCATGGATCAGCTGTACTTTCTCGGCTTCCGGCCATGCATTGTACAGATTAAAAAAGCTGTGCAGTGGACCCGCGCCGTTGACCAGCGTACCGCCCACATAACCCCTTTCTTCTATTAAAACAGTTCTGGCGCCGTTTCTGGCTGCCGCCAGCGCTGCGACAAAACCTGCCGTACCGCCGCCGCATACCGCCACATCGCAACTGTATCTGACCGGTGTCTCTAACTGTTCCAAAATCATTTCTGTGCTCATGTTTCCTCTCCTGTTCTTACTTTTCCCATACCTTATTTTTTACGATCTGACAAACTGACAGCTTACTTCCCTGTCATCATAATAAGCCCGTGCAAAAACTGTCCCTTTCTGATGCTTTCCATCTACCCTGACCCTCTTCTCATGGCCGGGAAGCAGATCAAAATAATTATCTTCAAATATCCAGCCAAACCGGTCACCCTCATCCTCGCCTGTCAGCATGACGCAGCGGGCATAGGCCCTCGAAGTGACTACGATCTCCTGTCCCTCCTGTATGATGTCAATGCCTGTATCCGAAGGATACTCCATCCTGCGCTCAATCTCGCAAGATTCCAGACACATACCAATCATCCTGTCTTCTTCGTCATAGGCTTTCACACACACGATATTTTCCTTCCTGAACTGTCCGAAAGGATCCAGTCTGCACACCGGACAGGACGCATCCGGCTGTACTGCAAATTTCCGGCAAAAACGATCTGTCACACGGTTTTGCTGCAGATGGAACAAAGTCACTTCCAACCGGCCTTCCACATACTGTGCCGTATCGTTTGTAATCCACACATAACCTCTGTTCCCCAGCTCACAGGAGACAAGAAACGGGGCATAGCAACGTTTCAATTCATAAAAGGCATATCCCGGCTCAAGGAAATAATCTACCACACCGTAGGAAATGATATTGCTGTTATTATTAAATTTCCAGAGCAGATGTCCCCTGGTCTTTCTTACGCCCTCTGTACTTTCGCCGCTGTAACCTCTGCGAAACCGGCAGACCTGTTCATGAATATACTCTGCATGCGCTGCCCCGATCCGGTAGATCAGTTCTTCCACATTCTGCGCCTCCGGATAATGCTCTACCGGCCCGAGCTTCCTCCAACACTCATTGGTGGTATGCGCATTCCAACTCTCCGGCCATTCCAGCCTGTTTCTTCTCGTCACTCCCACCCGGGAGTTCTCCGGCCACAGCTCCTCCGGCTCCATCATCCGCTCCATGGTGATCAGCGGCGGCGTGGACACCCGACAGTTCTCACTTAAGAACACCGGAAACTTCCTGCCCGGCACGAACCACAAGTGTGTATATCCGTGAGTATCTCCCGCAGAAGGGTCATTGGCCCATCCGCCGCCGCAGGGCGATGATACATGGTAGTAACGCTCCGGATCCTCTTCTTCACAGACTACCGGAAATACTTCCCTGACGCACTTTTCTCCAAAACAGTATTCTCCCGGATGCCCGTAATCTCTGGCCAGAAAAAGCTCATTTCCACCACACCAGAGCAGGATGGAAGGATGGGCTTTCAACCTTCTCACCATCTGACGCGCCTCCTGTCTGCATGCTTCCAGAAATTCCGGTTCTTCCGAGTACAGAGAACAGCACAGGTAGAAATCCTGCCACAGTAGAATACCTCTCCTGTCACACTCCTCATAGAAAGCCTCAGGATACTTTTCACTTTCGCCCCAGATGCGCAGCGTATTGCAGTTGGCCAGACGGGCCAGATCAAGCAGTCTCCCCATCCGCTCCTCGTCATAGCAGTTGGTAAGCGTATCCGGATGCGCCAGGTTCACACCCCACAGCTTTATCGGCCGGCCATTGATCCAAAAATCCAGTTCCCCTCTCTGCTCGACCCGCCGGAACCCGATCTGCTTCTTAATCTTTTCTTCCGATCCGCTGCAGGTGAGTTCTACTGTATACACGGATGCCTCTCCATGCGTCCAGGGCCACCACAAAACAGGCTCCTCCACGACAAATCTCATTCCGTTTGCCGACTCCTGTACAGCCATCTCCTGTCGATACACTTCCCTGTGATCCGGACCGCTCAAGATGGCCTGCCATTTCGCACCTGCCAGATTTCCCGCAAACGCTGCCTGAATCTCCACTGTTCCCCTGCGCAGATCCTCCGTCAGCCGCACGTCCACACTGACATCGGTAATAAGCGCCTCCTCCGACTGTCTGCACCACACATCGCCATACAATCCACAGCGGATCAGGGACGGAACCGGCCCGCAGTACTCATGAAACCCGGAGCGAAAGATCCGGGCAGCCGATATGGCAGGCACTTTTCCTTCATACTTCTTCGGCAGCCTGATCTCTTTCTCTTCCACCATCCTTTTGGCAGAATGGAAATATATGATCAGCGTATTCTCCGTCCTGATCTGCCCTGTAACATCAAACTCATACTCCAGAAATGCATTGGCACAGCTGCCGATCTGATACCCATTGAGCCACACATCCGCAAAGGTATCCACACCCTCCAGACGCAGCCGCGTACACTCTCCCGCTTTTGCCGAAAAGCTGCAGCAGTATGCCCAGTCCTGCCCGTCGATCCACAGATCCTGATTTCTGCCCCGGATATTCGGATTTTTGATCACGCCGCAGGCAAGCAGTACATCATGCACCTGCGCCGGAAAATGCTTAACCTCATATACTCTCTGCACACTTTCCATTGACGGCACAAAGGCACTTTTCAATTCTTCCCAGCCCTGTGCTTCCCCGCAGTCAAACATCCGCAGCTGCCAGCCCTGTTCCAGTCTGATCACTCCCATAACCCTGCCGTAACCTCCACCTGCTAAAATACAAATCCTTCCGTCTCCTGCAGTCTGCGCATCACAGACTCATCCAGACGTTTTCCGGCTGCCGCCAGACTCCCCTGCACCTGTACCGCATTCTTTCCACCCGGAATCACACAGCTGATTCCCGGCCAGCTCAGATTATAAGCCAACGCCAGTTCCATCATTGTCATCCCCGCTTCCAGCGCACACTTCTCAATAACTGCAAGATCCTTTTCCACCGACTGCCAACGCTCGGCAGTCCAGAATCCTTTGCGGTTATCGCCGTCGGCAAAACTTGTTCCCGGTTTATACTTACCGGTAAGAATCCCGCTGGCAAGAGGCTGACTCGTCATAACTGCTGTATTTCTTTCCCTGGCGATGGCAACCACCTCAGGATTGGACTTATTCAAAATATTAAACGGACATTCCAGCACCTCGATCACGCCCTCCGTATCCTTTTCAAAAGCGTGCATGGTATCTTTACTGCCCCACATGGCCAGACCTGTAAAGCGGGCTTTACCGTCTTTCTTGATCTTTGAGAGCGTGTCAAAGACATGCTCTCTGTCCTGCCATGCGGCATCCGGCACATGCAGCAGATACACATCCACATAGTCTGTCCGCAGTCGCGTCAGACTTTCCTCCAGACTACTCGTCAGATATTCCCTGGTAAAATTCTTGCTGCGCTCAGGCAGGCGGTAATTCGTTCCACCTTTGGTCACGATCACAGCTTCTTCTCTCTTCCCCTGCAGAAACTCACCGATCAGTGTCTCGCTGTGTCCGTCTCCATACGCGTCGCAGGTGTCAAAAAGATTGATCCCGCCTTCCCAGGCTGTCTGCAGCGCCTCTCTGGAAGATGTATCATCACACCCTGTTCCCCATCCCTTACCGCCGATAGCCCAGGCTCCGAATCCGATCTCTGATACCTGCATTCCTGTCTTTCCAAATTCTCTATATAACATAGTGATCCCCTTTCTACTTACGCAGTGCCCGGCAATTTGTATGCACTTTTAATCAAATATATCCAGCTCCCGCAGCTGCGCAATCACATCTTTCATCTTCTTTTTGTTAAATTTTTTCAGGATATGGTTAACCTGCGAGCGTATGGTCGTCTCCTCCACGAATCGCTGCTGTGCGATCTGACGGTAAGTCATCCCCTGACAGGCCAGCTTAAGAATATCATATTCCGTTGTGTTGATCCGCAGCATAACCTGCATGGTCTCTTTCATCCGCACCTGATTCTCCTGAATCTGCTGGTAGACATCAATCAGCTTCTTTCCCACCTCGGGCCGCAGCAGCAGGCGATTCTCCACCACTGCCTCGATGGACTGTATGATCTTCTCGATGGGCTGCGTCTTAATGATATAATCCACCGCTCCGGCCAGATAAGCACGGAAAATAAACTCCTCATCCTCATGGATCGTCAGCGCGATACACTTAATATTCGGAAAATCCCCATGTATCTTCTGTATGGCGGAAATACCCGCCGTTCGTGTCTCCATCTGAATATCCATCAACACCACATCCGGCAGTAATTCAGGCACGAGTGATACGGCTTCCTGCCCGCACGATGCCGTTCCCACGACCTCGATCCGCTCTGCCTTCTCCCCGATCTCCTCTGCCAGATGCATCCGTATTTCCTTCATGTCATCCACGATCAAAATTCTGATACCATCCATGTCTGTCCCCTTATTTGTCCTTGCCGGCAATCTGCACCGGCAGCATCAGAAGTACGGAAGTATACTCATGATCTTTGCTGTCGATCCGAATCTGCCCCAGATGTGCTTTTACCACCTTATATACGTAAGGAAGGCCCAATCCCCAGTTCATCTTCCCATGCTTTCCGGAATAATGCGGCGTGAAAATATGCTTTCGACGATTTCTGGAAATGCCTGTTCCGTTATCCCAGATCATGATCACAATCCAACGCAGCATGAAGTCGATCCGGATCCGCACCTGTCCCTTTGCCCGGCCGGACAGTTCCACTGCCTCCACCGCATTGTTGATCACATTCACCAACGCTTTTTCCATATGATACTTATCATACATCCCACAGGTATTTTGACCTTCGTACGCCTGCCGGTCCCATTCCAGTGTTATACCCTCCGGTATATGTACCTCACCTACCGCGTCGTCAATGATATCCAGCAGATTATTATTCAGATACTGATATTTGATTTCCCGCAGTTCATCCAGCATCTGCGTAACGCGGGTCAGAGAACCGGCCACCAGCCCTTTCAGCCGCCTGATCTCCGGAATCTTCTCCGGCTCTTCCACCTGCTTCTCAATCTTATCCACAAGAATCTGCATGGAAAAGAACAGGTTCTTCTGGGAATGCAGTGTCTCACCAAGAATCTCATTCATGATCGACACATTCTTCTGAATCTTCTTCCCGGCAAACGGAGAGGCAGATATATCCATACGAAAACTCAATAAAATAAACATACAGAAGCAGAAGACCACGAAGATCACCGATGCGCTCATCAGGAAATTCTTCGGGATGCGTCCTTCCACATTCTCAAAAATCCAAAATCCGCTCCTGATCACTTTCTCCACAGAAACACTCAGTGATCCCAGGTAAAAAAAGCTGTAAAATATACCGTTCATCAGCACCAGTCCCGCTGTAAATAATAACAGTCTCCTTTTCAAAAATGGAATTGACGCGCTCATCACATACTTGAGCAATATAGCTGCCGGCCGAAACAGCAGATAAAATACAAGAAGTTTATACCCGACTTCCAGTACACGATATAAGCCATAATACCAGTCCGGTCTGCTGCTGAGATGATAAATAATATACATCCTCGTAGAAACCGACGGATCCGGCAGGATCAGCGAAATCAGCGGTACCAGGAATAACGGAAACAATACGCCGCCGTAATCCCGTCTCTGCAGCGGCCGTTTCGTCTTCATGAGTTCCTTGCTGAACACATAATTGAAGATCGTTACGGCCAGAAGATACAGAGAGATACCCACATTGACCATTCTGATATTGGCAGAGATCGGAATGGAGACCGCCCCTGTGATCCACCGGAAGATCCGCCGGTCCAGCCAGTAATATATACTGTCATCAATATGATAGCCGTAGCTCGCAAACATATTGATCTGCAGGATGATAAAGAAGAACGCAACTGCCGCTCCCACGGACATAAGCACAAAAAGCTGAGAATATCTGCTCTCATGATCAAAAATCAACAATATCACCGCAAAGATCAACATCAAAGCAAGCGTATAAAACATGATCTGCCATCCTCCATTCCGGCACTAACCCTTCACAGAACCTTCTGTCAGACCGGCAATAAAATACCGGTTCAGGAATAAGTATACTATAAGCATTGGCAGAATAGAAATACTGATACCCGCCAGCATCAGATTCCAGGAGGAAACTGCCTCTCCGCTCGATTTCAGACTGACTACGCCCACCACCAGAGGCCACTTATCCTTCTGGGAGATCGTGAAGACATAAGGCAGCAGATAGTCGCTCCACGCCGTTCTAAATGCCATCAGTCCGGTCGTCGCCACCAACGGTTTGCAGAGCGGGAAAATGATCTTCCAGAAGATCTTGAAGAAACTGCATCCGTCAATCTGCGCCGCTTCATCAATCTCTCTGGAAATCTGTCGCACATATCCTGTCGCGATAAATACCTGCGTCGCATTCATACCAAAGACTCTGATGATGATCGGCCCCCAGAGTGTACCACTCAGGCCGAACATTTTCGCAAGGCTAAGCTGTGGGTACAGCGCCAGCGTACCGATGGAGATAAAGAGAGAAGCAAGAAGCATCTTATTTACGATCTTCGAAAACCTCGTCGTTCCTCTTGCGAACACGTACCCGGCTGTTATGGAAGCCACAACACTGCCGATCACCACGCACAGTGCATAGAAGATACTGTTGACTGTCAGTCTGCCGAAGTTGGCCAGATCCCAGGCCTGCTTATAATTGTCAAGCAGCCACCGGTCCGGTATCAGATTCACGCCGCCCACCAGAATTTCCTGATTGGACTTAAAAGAGCTCAAAAGTATGTAGATTATGGGAAACAGCGCGAAAATTGTAATGGTTCCCAACAATATGTAAATCGCAATGCGGCCGAAAATTTTCCCTGCATTTTTCATCTGTCCATCCCCCTAACCTTCTACTTCCTGCATCTTCCTGGAGATCTTTAGATAAACTGCCGTGATCAGACCCAGGATCATCGCCGTGATCACTGCCATCGCGGAAGCATATCCAAACTGTACGTCTCTTGCCGCGTTATCCCCATAGGAGAAGAAATATTTGAAAATATAAGTCATAACAACTTCCGTGGATCCGCCCGGCGCACCGTTGGTCAACACCAGGATCAGATCTGTCATCTTCATCGTACCCAGCACGCTCAGCATCAGGACCAGCTGCAGAATCGGCGCCACAAGCGGCACTGTGATATAGAAGAACTGCTGAATCTGCGTTGCTCCGTCAATGGATGCACATTCATACAGAGATTTGGAGATATTCTGCAGTCCCATCAAAAAGTAGATCATATTTAAACCGAAAGTAGTCCACAGCGAGACCAGGATAATAACGAACATCGCATGTCCCTTATCCGAAAACCAGCTGATATTGCGTGCGATCAGTCCCGTCTCCCGCAGAACGGCATTGACGATCCCGTTGTACGCCGAGAAAAGTATGGAAAAGATCAATCCCACCACTGCGATACTGAAAACCGAAGGCAGAAAGTAGATCACGCGGAAAAAGGCACTGCCTTTGATCTTATTGTTTAAAAGTACAGCCAGAATAAGTGCCAAAGGAATCTCGATCAGCATTTTTAATCCGGCGATCAAAAATGTATTTTTCAGAGAATTCCAGTAAGCCGCATCTCTCGTGAACGCGCGGATAAAATTCTCCAATCCGATAAATACCGGCTCGCTGTACCCGTTATAGTTGAAAAAAGACCATCGTATCACCCAGAAGATCGGGAATACCGAGAACAGAAGAAAACCGATCGTCATTGGCGTGATCATCAAAATCTCCTGCACCTTATTCCCCATATGAAGGCGCTTACCCCTTTTTACTGTTTTGTTTTTTACAGACCCCACTCTCTTCACCATCCTTTATCCTGCTTTATTCGGTGATTTTAAAGGTAACCGTTGC
>ERZ808037.2035-NODE-2035-length-11245-cov-3.534026_pt1 | contig 11245 bp, 9 predicted proteins | sample MGYA00380190_ERZ808037 | MGnify/ENA primary metagenome ERZ808037 (study PRJEB31490, sample SAMN06133399) | mouse gut metagenome | isolation source: J9 | host: mice | place: China: Chengdu | collected 2015-05 ...
CGGCCAATCCTTGCTTATACATTGATAACATCCATCATCGGTGGTCTGCAGATGTTCGATGTGCCTCAGATTTTGACGAACGGACAGGGAAATCCTGACCGTACATCCATGACGCTGATCATGTTCCTCAACAGCCATTTGAGAAGCAAGAATTATGGCATGGCGGGTGCGCTTTCAGTTTATCTGTTCATTGTCAGTGGTATTTTATGCTTTATCGTATACAAAATCACAAATGACGATGATCCAGATGGATCCAAGGCAGCTGCCAGAGCAAAGAAAAAGAGAGGAGAGCGATAGAGTATGAGTTCAAAATCATTTAATCGTCTGCGTACGGTTTTCGCGCATGTGCTGTTGATATTTCTGTCCTTTTTGTGCCTGTTTTTCTTCTATATCCTGATTATAAACGCGACGCACTCCCATGCGGAGCTGCAGAGAGGTTTTTATGCCCTGCCCGGAACCAGCTTTATAAAGAATTTTAACAGTGTGGCAAACAACGGAGAATTTCCCATGGTGCGGGGTATTATGAACAGCCTTATCGTTTCTGGCTGTAGCGCGGCAATCTGCATTTATTTTTCCGCGCTGACTGCATACGGGCTTTACGCTTACGATTTTAAGCTCAAAAAGATTGCTTTTACGTTTATTATGATGATTCTTGTTATGCCTACACAGGTCACCGCAATGGGTTTCCTGCGTTTGATTACAAAGATGGGCATGTACGATTCCCTGCTTCCGTTGATCATTCCGTCGATCGCATCGCCGGCAGTATTCTATTTTATGTACAGTTATTTAGAGTCTTCTCTTCCGCTGTCGCTTGTTGAAGCGGCGAGAATCGACGGGGCGAAAGAATTTCGGACATTTAACCAGATTGTCCTTCCCATTATGAAACCGGCAATGGCGGTACAGGCAATCTTCACTTTTGTAGGTTCATGGAACAATTACTTCGTTCCCGCGCTTGTCATTCAGTCTAAAGATAAGATGACCGTGCCGATTCTGATTGCGCTCCTTCGTGGCGCCGATTATATGAACCGTGATATGGGAAAAATATACATGATGATTCTGTTGGCAATCGTGCCAATCATCCTTGTGTATTTACTTTTATCCAAGTATATTATCGCGGGTGTGACGCTCGGCGGCGTGAAAGGTTAATTGTGTAAAAGGGATTGCAGGAGAGGGAACCCCTCAGGTCAGCAAAGGCAGGCAGATCGTAAAGGCGGTTCCCTTTCCCTTTTCCGAGGAAACTTCGATGGTCCCCTCGTGTTCCGAAATAATCGCGTGGGTGATGGCAAGCCCCAGTCCCTGCCCGCCCTTGTCGGCGCGGGTGGTGTAGGAGCGGTGGAAAATGTGGGGCAGCGCTTCTTCGGCGATGCCGCAGCCCGTGTCGGCAACCGTAATATATGCATGTTCTTTATCTGCGCGCAGGGAAATAAGGATATTGCCCTCCGGCGGCGTAAAGTCGGCAGCGTTGTACAGCAGATTTTCTAAGGCGCGGAAAAGCTGGTCCCGGTTTGCCATGACAGGGCAGGGACGGGAAGTGAAGTCTTCGGTCAGATTTGGTCCGTACAATTCAATGACGGGGCGGCAGTTGCGGCAAAACTCAGCGAGGAAAGAGCGCAGATCCAAGGGCTCCGTCTGCATGGGTGTGCCGCTCTGGGCAGCGATTTCCTGAATGGTCTTTAAACGTTCTGATAATATATGGCACTGCTCCTCTATATGAAGCATTCGCGCGCGGGTATCTTCATCCAGCATAATGTCGTTCAGGCGGATGATCTGCGCCATATTGGAGAGGGAGGTCAGGGGCGATTTCATGTCGTGTCCCAGCTCCCCGATCAACTGGCTTCTCTCAGCGAGAAGTTTCCTTAAATGTCCGGTTTTTTCCTGTACTTCCTCCTGTAAATGAAGATGAAGCCTTTGGTTTTCCAGCGCCATATCCTGATTCCTTTGTACCATCAGGACGGCAAAGGCGGCAACCATGCAGAAGACGCCGTATTCTTCAGGGTATGCGCCTGTGAGCGGTTCGTATTTTCCGATGGAAAGGACATTGTAAAGCTGGCAGATGCCGTTTGCCGTCGAAGCGGCAAGAACGGCGCCGGTATGTGGCGCCTGCGCCAGACTGCCATAGACGGTAAGGCTGATAAGAAGACATGCCATAAGCGCCTTATAATAGGACAGGGCGGGACCGTACACAGTGACAAGCGCAGGAAAGGCGGGGAGCACAAACAAGGGAACGATAACGCCCGCAGCGCAGACTCCCAGAGAGAGCGCACGGAGAAAACGTCCTGCTTTGCCAAAGCCGGTTGATGAAAACAACAGAAGGACAATCCGCAGGGCGAAATAAATGCATAACAGCGCGGCGGCATCCTCCAATGCATACAGGGCGCGCACGGACGGCAGACCAGGCAGGCGAAAGAAAGGATAACAAATCCGCAGAGCGAAGGAGACACACATCATACCAAAATAAAATAAGGCAGGGTCAGCGGCGTCTTTCTCCCTTTTCCAGAGCACAAGACAAAACAGGGAGAGCGTCAGGGAAACGGAAAAAAGCAAAGCGTAAAGCAGCATCCGTAAGCCAATAAGACGGGTAATATTGTCTGGGCTGCCGATGACGGGGACATACCAGATGCCGCCGTAGTAATGGGAATAGTTGGCAGTCTGAATGATCAGTTCCGTATCGGCGGAAAGCGGGAAAGAGTAAAAGGAGTCACGGACAAACGGAGCGTAGGAATCGGGAGACACTTCGCCCGTTCCGCCAAGATATGCCCCGTTTACATAGACCCCGGAAGCGCACAGAAGCTCCGGCAGATAGAGTGTGACCATGCCTTCTCCCTGCAGATGCAGATGCCAAGTGGCTGTGCCGTAGGGACTCTTATCCGCATGAAACGCAGCCAGATTCGGGTATTCGCCCGCCCATGTGTGATAGCAGGGTCCGGTTCCCGAAACAAAATCCGCCGGAGAGAGCAGGATGTCGGGGTACAGCTCCCAGCCGTCCACAAGACAGACGTATCCATTTTCAGGAATTTGTAAAAAATCATCTTGTGTGAGCGGCGCTTTTGCTATATATTTGTTATCATAACGGGTAACTGCCCACAGACCTGCGAGGGTCAGGAAAGCTGCCGCTGCCAAAGGCAGTACGGCGCGCAGCATGTAGTTTTGCAGGAATCTTTGTTTCATCGTAATAACCCACCTTATTTTAATTAAAGGAACAGACAAATGAAAAAAGGAAAAAGATATCTGCTTTTATCCATATTCTTAATCGCACTTTCCTTATATCTGTCGGAAACGGCCGCTGCAATGGAGCCGGACGCGGAGTCGGCGGAAACCGCGACCGAATCTGTGTCAGACACGGAAATCGAGCCGAAAGCGGAACCGATGCCGGACACGGAGCCTGCGGAGGAGCCGGAGCCAGATGCAGAGTCGACGCCGGACATGGAGCTTGCGGAGGAACTGGAGCCAGATGCAGAGCTGATGCCGGACACGGAGTCTATGGCTGAGCCGGAGCCAGATGCAGAGTCCGAAACGGATGCGGAACCTGCCGCGTCGCTTATGACAGCATCTGTATCGGATGCACAGCCGGAACCCGAGCCGGACGGCATATCTTCCGCGACGGAGCTGGCTGCGTGGCTGCAGTCGCACCTATATACCGGCGGCAGGGCGAAACTGACGGACGATATTGTTATGGATACGCCCTATGTTTTCGTGCCTTATCCGAAGCTGCCGCCGCTTTTTGTGGAAACCGGAAGCCACACCATCTTCGTGCGCGCCGATGTAGAGTTCTGGAGCGACGGCCGCCTCACTTTTTCAGGGGAAGGCGGAGGGCAGGGCATGTTCCATGTGGAGCAGGGCAGTATGCTTCTGCTTGACGGCGTGACCGTGGAAACTGCCGACGATAACGGTTCGCAGTATGCGTTGTGGCAGGAGGACGGTGCAAGCTTGATTTTGGGAAATACGTTTGCACCCTGCCTTGTTTCGGGAAACGTACACTATTCGGACACGCCTTTTGTGCTGGGCGTGGAAAACGCCTGCGTTGTTGTGGAAAAAGGACAGCTCCTTGACGGTCTTCTTCCGGAGACGGTCGCTTGCAGAGTGAACTATCGGGGAGATGTTCTGGAGCATGAACCGATGGTTGTTTCCTGGTATACGGAGGGTACGGGGCGGCAGCAGGCGGAGAGGCTGCGCTTTGAAGCGCAGGGCGCATTTTTGCAGGCAGCGGCTGAGGTGGAACCATTCTGCACAGTCGTCTACAATGATTACCCGCTGACGTTCACCAGGGCGGAGGCGTCTGCCCTTAGCAATGGCTATGCATTCCGGGGCAGCTTTACCGGGCAGGAAGATGCGCTCTTAGCTGCCGTTTTGCCGGAGTATTCCTTTGACGGCGAAAACTGGATCAGGGAAGAGGAAAACGGCGCATTCGGCGCTGATATTGGCTTTTCCTTTGTGGTTCTCGGCGACCAGTGGGATGTTTCGGCAAATCCTTACATCTATATCCGGCTGCATGGCGATACGAAGGAACAGGTGTATTATTCCAATGTGCTCCGGTATGCGGCGGGCAATATGGATGTGGCGGAGGATTTAGGCGGCAGCAGGGGCGGCGGGACCGCGATTGTAAATCCGCCCGGCGAACCCGAAAAACCTGAGGATCCGGAAACGCCCGAAAAACCTGTGAAATCAGACAAATCGGAAAAGCCTGCACAAACAGGTAAAGCGGAAGACACAAACAAACCGGGGGCAGAAAATAAAGCGGTCGAACCGGAACAGTCGAAACAGTCGGAAGGGTTATCCAAATCAGCGGAGCCGGAAAAGGAAAACAGCGCCGCAAAAAGTTCCGGACAGTCAGGCAGCAGGGACGAGGACGAAAAATATGAAAACAAATCCGTGCTGGAACAGCCGTCGAAGCCGCAGCTTACAGTGGAAAATACAGGCGCAACGCTGGATTTTGCCGCCCGGGAAACGCCGGCGGGCGGGGAGAGCGCCGCAACTGTGGAAGCCTGTGCGCAGCCTGTGCTTTCAGCAAAAAGCGATATCGGGAACACGGCAGCAGAGCAGCGCGGAAATTACGGCATTGTGCTTTGTCTTGTGCTTTTGTCGGCGTCTGTCGGCGCAGCCTGCTTTTTTGTATCTAAGGGGACAAAAAGGTAGCCTTTGTACCGTTTGGTCTGGATGTAGTCGTGGTCGGGGCATAACTCGTAGAGTTTCCGGCGAATACGCCCCATAATGACCTGCAGGGACTTCTGCCCCTTGTTCATGGGGGCTTTCCAGACCGAATCGTAAATCTGCTCCGGGGTAAAAATTTCACCCGGCTGTCTGGCGAGAAAGTACAGTACGTCAAACTCGTAGGAGGAAAAGTCCGTGGAGCGGGTTCCGAAGCTTGCGCTGCAGGTAGACGGATGAACGGAAAAAGGACCGTAAACCAACGGCTTGGGCGGTTTGGCAACCCTGCCGGAACGGATGCGGGCGCGAACCCGAAGCTCCAGCTCTGTCAGGCTGTAAGGCTTGCAGATATAATCGTCGCCGCCTACGGTCAGACCGCGAATCCGGTTCTCTTCCTCGGTATAGCCGGAGAGAAAAACGATGGGAATTCCTGTTTTCATCCGTATTTTTTCGCACAGTCCGAAACCGTTTTCACCGGGCAGGTCTACGTCCAGAATCACGCAGTCAATGGAGTTTGATAAAATGATTTCTTCTGCCGTCTCAGCAGTTTTCGCGCAGATTACCTCATAGCCGTGGGAACGGAAAAAGACCTGATTGCTTTCTAAAATTACAGGGTCGTCATCTACCAGCAGTATCTTGTACATAGGCACTCCCTTTTGAATCTTGGGTTAACTAAAAATATCTAAACTAAAGTATAACATAAATGTTGTATAAAAATTTTAAAATTTTGCCGCGAAAGTAAACGTCAGGTAACATTTTTCGCGGGAGACTTTATTTCATATAAATTACGATAAAAATAGAAGAAGGCTAGATGAGGTAAGCGTGATGGAAGAGACACTGCATTTGGACATTTTCAGAGTAAATGAGGAAAATTCAGCTTGTATTGGCGTGGTTCTGTCCCGTGATTCTTTCCTGCCATTATTATTCTCCGAAACTGACGCATTTTACTCTGGCGGGCGCATTGTTCGGTATGTTGTGCGCTACCTATATCGGTCTGTACTGCGGCGTGTGGGATGCCAATATGATGCGGGCGGTGGATATGCCGGGGGATGCTGCGTTTCGGGCGGAGTTTATCAGAGAGGCGACGGCGGCGGGGGATAATCTTTTGCTGCGGGTTTTTAACTTTTATTATATTCCCCGTGCCGCTATCGTGATCGTGGTGTATCTGATCAGCGTGACCCTTTCGAGAAGGACGCATGGTCTTTTAAAGAAGCAGGAGGATAACAGAGAGAAGGAACAGATATCAGATAGGGCAAAACCGTGGGGTAAAATATGGGTGGAAGACGAGCCGGGGTTATGGTATACTCAGATGTATATTATAGTCCCGGCTTTTTGAGTCTTGGGAGAACGTGTATGGGGAAACGCACGGAATAATATTTTATATACAGGAGGGTTATAGGTAATGGAAGGGAGCGAAAGAAAAAATCTGACTGCGCTGGAGGAGTATATTAATAAGGTGTATGTGCTTGTTTTGCTGCTGATACCGGGCGCTTGTCAGTGCGCGGGCATCATGTACACGTTTATGAAGCTGATGGGCTGGACGCCGCCTGTTTCATGGACGGCGCTACTTATTTTTGATGTGACCTGTCTGATCTATCTGGGGATTGGAATTTATTTTGTAAAAACAGGATTTGAGAATGGCGTGGTAAAAGCGTCCAGGCTGAAAGCCGGAAAGATTTTTGCGGCTGTGATTCTGCTTATTCAGTGGAACTTTATCCAGTATATGGTTCCCGCCGGGGATTTTTGGGGCTTTGCTTTTTTCTTTGTGGTGCTTACCACCTTTTTTCTTGACTATAAGCTGGTTGCCGTTACATCGGCGGAGATTGTGGTCTCCCTGGTGATTGGGTGGTTTGTAAAAGGGAAGGTTCTTTTGCCGGTCGAAGGGGAGATGTTCATTACGAATATAGCCGACAGAGGTGTTTCCCTGTGTCTGGCTCTTCCTACTACGGTGCTGTTAACTTATCTGATTAACCGTTTCCTTGTGAATGCCAAAAAGGATGAGATGGAACGCAACAATGAAAAGGTGAAAAATGTGCTTGATTCTGTGCAGTCCCTTTCGGAGAGTCTTTTGAGCGCGGGACAGGCTCTCTCGCAGATTTCGGAAAACGAGAGTGCTTCCGTGGAAGAATTGTCGGCGACCAGCGAGCAGTTATTGGAGGGTAGTAACAGGCTCGATGGCAAGACGAGAGAGAGCATGGAGAATCTGAAAGAGCTGGACGAATGGAAGAACGTTGTGGCGGATAACGTGGAGAAGGTGGAGCAGACTTCCAACGATTTGTTAGACAAGACGAGGGAGAATGAAAAGCGGCTTGCAGAGTTAAAAGATATTAACAGCGATGTGTCCAAGTCCATGGTTGCCACGACGGATGTGGCGCAGAAGCTGTCAAAGGCGGTAGAGCAGATTGGCATGACTTTGAATCTGATCAGCGATATTTCTTCTTCCACGAATCTGTTGGCGCTGAATGCTTCCATCGAAGCGGCAAGAGCGGGAGAGGCGGGCAAAGGGTTTGCCGTGGTTGCGCAGGAGGTCGGCAATCTGGCGAACAGCACGCAGGAATCTCTGGAAGAGGTGTCGAAGGTCATACAGACAGTGCAGAACAATGTGAAAGAGATTACCATGTATGTCAACGACAATTCCCAGAAACTGGAGAGACAGAATGAGTATTTTACCAATGTATATGTGGGCATACAGGATATGACGCAGCTTCTCGGCGTTGCGGCGGATGCGGTGAGCGCTATGGGAGAGGCGCATAACAAACAGGCGATGGTTATCCAGAGTACCGTTACCATCAACAAAGAGATTGCCGACGACATCAGTAATGAGAACACCCAGTTCCAGTCCATCAACGCTATGGTGGAGAGCAATGTGAATGATATCGCGGAGATGTCTAACCAGATTACTACTATTAACGGGATGGTGGATGAGATTAATAATCTTTTGAAGAGGGAAGAATGATACCTGTCATACCGCGTATGAAGTTCACAATCCTGACGGAGAAGACGCCGGAGGAAGTCTGCCACATTATGGAGGAGGCGACGATGGTCCGTAATGGGCTTATACGCTTTTCGCCTGGCGGACCGGATTTTTTCGGGGAGGTCTGGGACTCGGAGTTTGAGGTGATGCCGATACTGCCGCTCGGGGTTCGGAACTCCTTTCAGCCTGTGATTGTGGGGGATATACGGAAGCAGGGAAATGAGACGGCAGTAGAGATACATATGCGCCTGTCATGGCACATATTCGCCTTTTGTGTGGCATGGTTTGGCATGACAGGGCTGTATTTTGCAGTCTGCCTGTTGAATCTGATTATAGGTCACCCGGACAGTTGGAAGGGGATTGTGTCGGCGGTCGGGTATTTCCTTATTGTGCAGCTTCTTGCGAGAGCGGGGTTTTATATTCCGGCAAAGAAGGCTAGGCGGAGGCTGGAAGTGCTGTTTGGCGAGCCGGTGTGTACAGACTGACGGGCGCTTGCTGGAGGAGAGAAGAGATGATAACTGACGAGATCAGAGAAATGCTGTGTGCAGAAAAGGATATCGCTTATCGGGATTTTCAGGCGAAGCTGATACCGACGATAGACAAAGAAACCGTGATCGGCGTGCGCACGCCTGTGCTTCGGAAGATGGCGAAGCAGCTGGCAAAGAGGAAAGATATCGGCGCGTTTTTAGAGGCGCTTCCCCATACATATTTTGAGGAAAACCAGCTTCACGCTTTTATCATAGCGGAGAGGAAGGATTTTGTACAGTGTATGGAGGAGCTTTGCGCATTTCTGCCCTACGTGGATAACTGGGCGACCTGTGACCAGATGTCTCCAAAGGTATTTAAGAAATACAGGCGGGAACTGCTTCCTCATATCAGGGAGTGGATTGCCTCCGACGAAACGTATAGTGTGCGGTTTGGTGTCGGGATGCTGATGGCGCATTTTTTGGACGAGGATTTTGATATGGCATATCCCGAGATGGTTTCAAAAATCCGCTCGGAGGAATACTATGTCAATATGATGATTGCCTGGTATTTTGCAACGGCGCTGGCGAAACAGTATGAGGCGGTTTTGCCTTATATTGAGGAAAAGCGATTGGAGACCTGGACGCACAATAAGGCGATTCAGAAAGCGGTGGAGAGTTATCGGATCACGCCGGAGCAGAAGGGGTATTTGAGGGGGCTAAAAAGGAGATGACAAACAAAGAAATCCTCCAAATTGCAATGAGACAGTCCGCTTTGGACATTAACTGCAATGCGGAGGACTTTTTATGCGAAGGTCCGGTCATTGTAAAATCCGGCGTGGGACCGAAAGCGAGGAAATATTATAAGGAGCCGATTGCCTGCAATCTGGTTTCCTACGGGAACAATATTGTGGCATCTGTGCGGGATGAATACAGGGAAATTGTCGAGGAATACCTTGGAAAGTTTGAATTTTACCATTGTTTTGAAACGCCGAATCTCCACTGGCTGAATGAGAGGATGCAGCCTCTTGGACAGAAGGTGTGTTTTATGGCGGAGTATTATCTTCCCGATGTGGAGACACGGCGCGCTCTGTCTTGCGGTTATGAGTTGCGGACTTTGGAACAGGCGGATTTTCGGGAGTTATATAAGCCGGAATGGGGCAACGCGCTCTGTGAGGACAGAAAGGAGTTGGACGTTCTGGGGATTGGCGCCTACGATGGCGGAAAGCTTGTAGGGCTGGCTGGATGCTCTGCTGACTGCGAAACCATGTGGCAGATTGGGGTGGATGTGCTGCCGGAGTACAGGAGACAGGGTATAGCGGCGGCGCTGACAAGCGGTCTTGCCTTGAAGATTCTGGAGAGGGGAAAAGTTCCCTTTTACTGCTCGGCATGGTCCAACATCCGCTCGGTGAGAAATGCGGTGAAGAGCGGCTTTATTCCCGCATGGGTGGAGATGACGGTGAAGCCGGAGAGCGTGGTGGAGGAGCTGAACAGAGGAGCGCAATGAGGCGGCAGGAAACGGCTGCAAAGGACGGCGTGCAAAACTGACACGGATTCGTTTATGCGAATCTCAGCTGAATTGAGATAGAAACAGCGCAGAAATGGAGAAAATTATGATAAGGAAAATACGGCACGGCAGATATATAGCGGCGGGTGTTCTGGTTTATGCGGGCGCGCTGTTTTTTACAGCCTGCGGCACAGAGAAGAATATGCGGACCGAGGGAACAGAGCAGTTAGAAGCGTCAGAGAAGAAATTGGAAATGACTGGGAGCGATACAGAGTCGGAACAAGAGAATAAGTCGGAAACTGCGGACGGCGGACAGGACGAGAACGCGGGGGAGAAAGCGGTTCCCGCCGAGACGTTACAGGAACTTGGGCAGGCGAAAACCAGACATTATTACAGCGGTATTCTGTCACAGGTTATGGCGGCATGGCGGCTTCCCGACATGGAACTGGGCGTCGGAACTTCTGCGGATGATACGCTTGACGCCGAAGAGATGGCGAAGAACTGCTTTGCGGTGGCGGATGTGGATCAGGACGGCAGGGAGGAGTTGCTGGTCAGATGGACGACGACAACCACTGCGGGCAGTCTTGAGGTGGTGTATGACTATAACCCGGTCAGTGGGGAATTAAAAAATGAGTTTTGCGCGTACCCGGCGCTCACCTATTACGACAACGGTGTGATTAAGGCGGAATGGTCGCACAACCAGGTGCCGCCGGCGGAGTTCTGGCCTTGCACGTATTACCAGTATGATGCGGAGGAAAACTCCTATGTGGAAATCGGCTCTGTGCAGGCATGGGATGACGGTGTGGAAGGATGGGAATTTTCTGAGGGAATGGACACGGACGGAGACGGAACCGTGTATGAAATGATAAAGGCAGGGGAGGATCCCCATGCTTCCGGGGGATTCCGTTATGAACAGGCGGATGTAGACGAATGGCTGGGCGGATTTATGGAGGGCGCGCAGGAAATTCCTCTTGTGTACTATCCGATGAAACATGAATCTTTCGCGGATTTCACACCTGTTTATCTGAAGATGTTAGCGGCGGAAGCGGGCAAGGAGCGGACAGATACCGCGTCTGACCTGGGACTCTTGATTCTCAATGAGGAGCATTTTTTGAATGCGGCGCAGACGCTGCTTTCGGAAAAGTATGGGGTTGG
>ERZ808037.2036-NODE-2036-length-11238-cov-4.094346_pt1 | contig 11238 bp, 13 predicted proteins | sample MGYA00380190_ERZ808037 | MGnify/ENA primary metagenome ERZ808037 (study PRJEB31490, sample SAMN06133399) | mouse gut metagenome | isolation source: J9 | host: mice | place: China: Chengdu | collected 2015-05 ...
TCGCTTTCGGCAGCTTTGCCTTTGGTGTGATCAGCATGGGCGCTTTTGCTTTCGGTATCTTCTCCATGGGCGCGGTGAGTATTGGTCAGTTTGCTTTCGGCGCGTCGGCACACGGCGCACAGGTGGCGGTCGGGGATGCCGCAAACGGAAAAGTTGCGCTGGGCTACTCCCGTGCCGTCGGCACCTATACGCAGATTAGCAACAGACAGCCCTTTGACTATGAAAACGCCTGCCGTGCAATCGACGAGCATGTATCATCAAACTGGCTCTTTTTCAAAACGTGGGCAAAAGCGATGGTGCGGTGGTTTTAATCAAACATTTTTCCGGAGAGGCATGTCTCTCCCTCAGTTTTGCCGCCAGTATCGCGCTCCCTCAAAACCGGCAGCGTCACATCCAGCACAAAATACCCGCCTTCCACGCGGCATTCCATATTACCGTCCCTGCGCACGGCTGCCTGTCTGATATTGGAAAGACCATAGCCGTGTTCCTTCCCCTCTTTCGCGGTGACAGGCAGACCGTTTTCCACCTCCACTTCGCCGTCAAACCGATTGCTCACTCGGAGCAAAAACAGATTCTGGCGGACAGCCGCCTGCACTTTGATAACCCTGTCTCCTTCCGGCATTGTCAAAGACGCCGTCAGCGCATTTTCCAACGCGTTATTTAAAATCAGGCACAGCTCCGTGACCGGCAGTTCACACGCGCCGCCATGTCATGGCGCAGCGAACGGATTTCCTTTTCATGGCTTAGCCTTGTCTCATAAAACTCCTTCTGCACGGAGAGCTGGCTGTCAAGCTGCCTTGCATGTTCCGTCTGCAAAACCAAATCTGCGCGCATTCCCACGATGCGCCGTATGATTTGATACAGGGCAAGGATGGCGGAAAGCGTGAACAGTATCATCGCGCACCAGTAGAAAAAGCTGGCGGTAAATCCCCTACACAGTCCATCAAAAACCGCTGCAATCTGATTTGCATAAAATCCCCCGTTCCACAAAGAACCGATATACAGGACGGCAAGCAGACAAGCCGTCATGCCAAGCCCGGTCAGCAGCAGCGTAAAGACACGGTTTCCTGCCTTGACCGCCTCCCTGACGGCAAAAAACAAAAGAGCAGCAAGCGGGCAGAATAATATCATGCTCTGGTCGAGAAAGCGGCTGAAAAAGGGAAGACCGCCAAACAGCTGCCCGGCAAGGACCATCAGCGAAACGACAGCCGAAATTCCCAGAATACCACCGAATATCAGACGGCTTTTGCGCTCCTTCATCTGCAGGAGCAGCCAGACAAGGGGCAGCAGCACTTCCACTTGGGGAATAAACGCCGCCACTGTAAATTCCGCCGCCGACATCAGCTCCCTGCCCGTAGGTGATATCAGTAATTCGGACTCCGCCTTGTAAGAGGACAAAATTTCTTTGGCATGGAAGGCTCATATTCGTGTGCAGTGGCAATCGTGAGTCTGCTGTCGGCAAAATGCATAGGTAATGTGCAGCGCACAAACAGTTTCGAGGCAAGCTGTGTCTGCATTTCATCCAGCCTGCCGTAAGAGGTATACTCCTGCCCGTCACGCATATGAAAGCGCAGGACATGGTTCGAACTATCTATATAGAGGATATCCGCATGGCGGAGCACGACGCTCTGCCCGCGGAAAGTAACGTTCAGTATTTCCTCCGGGACGGAAATGCGCAGAGGATTTTTGTCTGGCACAGCATACTGCGCAGATGTGCCAGATCCTCTTTTTTATCTTCACATATTGCAATCTGAATCATGGAAATTCCGCCCCGTTTCTCCAGTTTCATTGCTCTCTTAATAGAGTATACCATAAAGCTGGAAAACTTCCAATCGCGGACAGGCTCTCTCCCGGCTTGGAAACATGTTATTTTCGTCAAAAAGCGTGTCACTCAGGTAACTTTCGACCTTTGAGACCCTTTTAATGGTATAAAAATCTTATAAGACATACCGGAAAAACCATTCAGAAAAGTTCATGAATGTGAAAAGAATACAAAGGATGGATGGAGGCTCATTATGAAAAAACGGAAAGGCTGATTATGGCAAAGAATGATGGCGATGCTGCTTTCGGCGGTGTTAATTACAGGCATGGTGTCAAATGCGATTCCCATGACCGTGCTGGCGCAGGAGAACGAGGAAGCCGCGCAGGGGGCGACCAATCCCGAAACGCAGAAGACAGGCACGCCGGAGGAGACGAAGAAGGAGCTTGTATCCCGTCTCGTGGCATGGGCGAAGCAGGGCGGAAAATTCAGAACCTACCTTGCTCTCGCCGCAATCTTCGTACTGCTTGTGTATTATCATAGTATTGGAAAGAAAATGTGCGTGGAGTGGGAGGAGGTTTACGGGGATTAATCTTACAAATACCCCTTGAGCGCAAAAAAGGCGCATGGATTACATTGTTGTTTCCATGCGCCTTTGCGTTGTTAATTTCCTCGTTAGATAGTTCAGAAAAGAATATCTGTATTATATCTTGCTAAGTTGACTGTCAACATCTCTGCCAGCATACATAATGCGGATTATCGTCACAATGCCTGTCTCGCAGATTTGGTTCTGCCTGCTGCCATGTCCGCATATCCTTTCTCCAGTTCTGCATTTAATTCTGCTTCGCTCAATTCCGACACATTAGTAGGTCTTGCTGTAGGTATTTTTACTTCAAACGGAAGCCCCCTGTTTAAAATTACCTGTTTATAAAACATATTGATTGCATTGGATGCCGGAATACCAAGCGCTGACAAAATGCTTTCTGCCTGCTTTTTCACATCCGGCTCTATCCTTACGTACAAATTAGCTGACTTTGCCGCCATATAATAACGCTCCTTTCCCAAATCTTAAAGTTTCCTTTTGTCAGATTTATTATACCAATATGTACGCACAATAGCAATGCATTTTATTTTCCTTTTTGGAACATCTAATGCGGCGCATTTTCAATAAATGTTGCCGCACCGGCTGCGCCGGAGCAGGAACGAAAATCTGCGCTGCATACGGCAGCTGCATCTCCATACGCCGTATTGTCCAGAATTTCCTGCACGGCGGCACGAATACCCGCAGAAGAATCATCCTCTAACATAACCCCCGCGCCGATTTCAGCCGCTCTTCTCGCCACCGCCCGCTGCTCACCAGTCTGCGGATAGAGCACCATCGGTGCCGCCATATACAGACTTTCGGAAACGCTGTTCATCCCGCAGTGCGTAATAAAAACATCAGCCCTGGCAAGAATGGCAAGCTGGTCAACGTAAGGATACACCTGTATGTTTTCCGGCAGTTCTCCCAACTTTTCGCGGTCTATCGCATTTCCGCAGGATATGATGACATCAACCTCCAGATTTTTTAGCGCGTCAATGCATTTCCCATAAAAATCGGGGCGGTCGTTGATAACCGTTCCCATAGAGATATAAATGAGCGGTCGCTCCTTCTCTTTTTCAGGCAACGCTTTTGAAAATACCGATGGTCCGACAAAAATATAGTGCTCGGAAAAGCTCTCCGCATACGGCTGAAACCTCCGCGAAGTGTAGACGACTGAATCCGTGTCATTGTCGCTCTGCACCAGAGATAACACATTCTTTACATGATATCCGTAAGGCTCCAGTTTCTTTAATTCACGGGAAATCCTCGGAAGCCCAAAAATCAGCCCAGCCGTTTCCCTCGGACTGTTTTTCATATATTGAGACGACATCTGATTAAAGGCAAAAGTGCTTGTGGACACCACCATTGGCACATGATGCTTCCACGCGTTCAGCTTTCCCCAGAAGCAGACCGAGTCCGTGTATACCACATCCGGCTGAAAGGTCTGAAACTCCTGCTCCAGAAAATCATTCATACAAATCGTAGTGCGGATATCCTGTATCGTCATTTCCGTGGTCGATACTTTCTTTATGCCTGCCTCTTCCCGCTTTGTCAATTCCGGCAGAAAAGAATCGCAGGAGATAAACTCCGCTCCTGCAGCTTTGATTTTTTCCCCAAATTCATCAAACGAATAAAAGCGGACTGCGTTTCTGTGCCTGACAAGCTCCGCCGCAACCGGGAGCATGGGGTTGGTATGCCCGTGCGCCGGAATGCAGAAGAATGCGATTTTCTTCACTTCTCCTCACCATCCTTTTCCCGAAATGCCATAAAAAAATTGTGTTGGGATAAGCTTTATCAATAAAGAACGATTATTCTGGAATAATTGGCTGCACCCTGTTCGCGGCAGAGGTGATAACATCAGCGGTCTTTGAGTCGACAGTATACTCAAATTTTACTGTATCAATCTGCTCATCTCCTTTTGTTACATTTATTTGCAGACTGGTACCATCAACCGTATTTCCCACCATACATTCATTTCCATCAATATACAGACTATAACGGCCACGCTCTCCATTATGATGGCTCCCATCTGTATCATAAAAAATTTGAACCTTTCCTAACGCAGTACCTATCTCCTTACCCTCTTTTCTCAGACCATTTATTACAACTGCTGCTCCACTACTGCTGTTTCTAATAATGATAAAATCTGTATCATCAGTCAACTCATCTGTATTTACTCCGAGATTTCCAAACAAGTCCACCATACATGTATTATTAAAAATATCTTTATCTCTAATATCTATGGTTATATCTACATCTTCTCCAGCCAAGAGCATTAGGTACTCTGCGATACTGCTACACTCAACAATGTTTCGGATCTTCATTTCATTATACCTTTCATAATCCTCGTACCAAAATGAATAATCCTCATTGTTTCGCTGATCAGATATATCATAATTCGAAATTAAATATTTACCAAGATAATCAGTAACCTTTCTAGCCCCTGATGGGTTTAAATGAGAAGCCGCATCATATAAATCGGTTTCATAATTTATCAAATCCGTATCTAAAAAATTAATATAATTCACTCCATATTCCTCAGCTATATCATAAACATAATTCGCTTCCCTCTGGCTTCTTTCTTTTGCTGGAAACGGAAGATATGTCAGCAAAACTTCTATTCCTCTATTCTGACAATCTTCAATCATTCTTCTCAAATATCGTTCACCGGTTGTTCCTGGTGTCATTTTTTTCTCCGCGGGAATTTTATTTAACTTTCCGCTTGTAACCGCGATCCTTGATTCCGCTCCTTTTTCATAAGTCTGGTTGAGCTCAAAATCAGACTGTTCAATTTCCGTCCAGCGAGAATGATAAACCGAATAGTTCCATAATAATCCAATTTTAGTTCTTGGTTCGCCGCTTTCAAGTGCAGTACCATTTTCAATTGCCTCTGCCAATACTGGATCATCAAGCAAATCCCATACTGCCTTTATTTTTGTTATACTCAGAGGAAATGCATCCAAAGATAAATGCAAATAGGAAAATACATCATAGGACTTTTGTTCGCCTGCTAATAAACAGCAATCTATAACTACAACCTTAGGGCTTGTGTATTCCAATGCATTTTCCATTACCCAATATGTTGTTGGCATCTGATTGGCATGACCGCCAAAATTATAAGATACAATCCCATAGTCATCCCATAATTCCATTGGATATACTGCATTTATGACATGGCTTGAACCCATAAACAGCACATCAAAATCTTCATCCTGTTTAAAAAAGTCACTGTATTTTATATCACTGGATTTCCTTTCCATCAAATCAGTTAAATAAAACAAAAAACAAACAGTGAGACTCACTGTAATAATGCAGCTAATGACTGCTTTTATTCCTTTTCTCATTAATGATATCCTCTCTAAAATTGGAAATATATGAAATTTGCTTCATTGTAATTTGGACCCCAAATTCCAAAAGTTAAAATTGCAGAAATTGCAAACGCAATAAACAACCATCTAAACCAATAATCCTGTCTAACAATTACTTCTCTAATCTTAACGCCATTTCTCTTACAAAAATCAGCAAAAAATAATATTACAATTCCCAAAAGCATCAAACGGAAATTCTTTTCATCCAAACCACATTCATATAAAGAACCATCAAATAATACCCATGGATTTTTGACAGTAACCATGGACTTAATTATTTCAAAAGCCTCCTTAAACCTGCTAGCCCTGAAGAAAATCCAAGAAAAATCCACTAAAATAAACGTACCAACTATATGTATGAGTCTATGTCCTAATGATTTTCGATTAAGGTGCAGTACGGAAACCACCTTGTCTCTTATTGGCTGCAATACCTCACCAATTACTTGATATAATCCATTAAGCCCTCCCCACGCCACAAAAGAAAATGCGGCTCCATGCCATAATCCACTAACCAAAAATACTATCATCTTATTAATGTATTTCCGAATAGTACCCTTTCGACTACCTCCCAACGGAATGTACAAATAATCCCTGAACCAAGATGTCAGCGATATATGCCATCTCCTCCAAAATTCTGACACAGACGTTGAAAAATAAGGCGCATCAAAATTTTCCATAAGTCCGATGCCTAATACTTTAGCTGAGCCCATTGCAATCGTTGAATATCCGGCAAAATCACAATAAATTTGAATTGCAAAAAGCATTGTGGCAACAACAAGATATGCTCCTGAATATGTCGAAAAACTACCATAAACGGTATCAACAAAAATTGCTATACGGTCAGCCAATACGATTTTCAGGAAAAAGCCCCATAACATCAGCAATAAGCCCTCTCTGGCATCCTCAAAACAAAACCTCTTAGGAACCGCCAGTTGTCTCAGCAAATTTTTTGAACGCTCAATAGGTCCTGCTACCAACTGCGGAAAGAATGACACAAATAGCGCATATCTAAAAAAATTTTTCTCGGCATATATTTCATCTCTGTAAACATCCATAGTATAGCTCAATGCCTGAAATGTATAAAATGAAATTCCGACTGGCAAAATGACATCAAAAACAGGGATATTCAACTGAATATGGATTTTCGCAAATGCATCCATCAAAATTGACAAAGCAAAATTAATATATTTAAAATAAAACAGCATTCCCAAATTGATTACAAGGCTGCCCGCTACTATCCATTTTTTCAAAACCATTTGCTTTGTCATCTCATAGGATGAATTTTTTACCTTCTCTATCAACAGCCCACTCGCATAAGTAATGACTGTTGAGGCAAGTATAAGTAATGCGTATTTGGCATTCCAGCACATATAAAAATAGTAGCTTACAACCAAAAGCCATAGCTGTTTGATTTTTTTCGGTATTACAAAATAAACCAACACCACTATCGGAAAAAAGATTAAAAACTCAATAGAATTGAAAAGCATTCTGCCATTCTCCTAACTCTGTCACTACATAAATAATATTTCTAAAAACAACGTAACTTCTATTATTGGCAACATCTATAATTAAGAGGGCAAATAAATGTGGAGAGGATTTCTTTGCATGAGTCCTCTCCATACATATCCAGCATATCTATGATATTTATTTGCTTTACTGCACAAATCATTTCACAAATACCCCCCCCCAACTTTTAATATCCTCACTTTTAACATCATCATATTCTATATGATTTTGAGTAGCATTTTCTGCCATTTTAGCGGCTTTTTCTAAGGCATTGATAAGCATTCCGGCAGCACTTGGCTCGGTGATAACGATATTATTTATGATACTTTTCGTTGCCATAATACCACTCCTTTCCGATATATTACACCCAATATTCCTTTATTTGGTATTATATGTCAACAATGAAAATTTATCAACTGTTTGTATTTAAGAGAAGAAACCGCTCCATATTCTCCCTATGCGCCACAATAATCTCCAAGTCCACCTCCGGGTGAACACGGACATAGTCGGTAAGCATATCCATCAGATTATCCCCGGATTCCATATAATCATCAATGATCACTTCGTCACTGAATCCCAGCCGCTTTAAAATCATTGCCGACACAACGCCCGTGCGGTCCTTCCCTGCCGTGCAAAAATACATCACATTGGAATCCGCGTTCATAACCGTGTCGATAATCTCTTCCATTTTTTCATCCACCATCTGCCGGTACACCGTATACAAATGTTCCAGCGATTTCGGCGTATCGCCCCCGCCTGTGACCGGAAGATGCAGGTATCGGAATCCGTCCCGCTCCTGCAAGCTGCACGGTTTTCTGGCAACCTCTTCCTCCGACCGCAAATCTACAATTGTAGTTATATTGTAATCCAACAGCCATCGAATTTCCTCGTCAGACATATTTTCCGGGAAATCGCTTCGGATATACCGCATTTCGCCCGTTGGCAGGATGCGCGTGTTTTTTGTTGATTTTAAAATGGAACTCATATAATAACCCCTTTCGCTAACGCAACCCCTCTTCCTCCAGCCGATATCTCATTTCTTCCGTCATATGCCATTCCCATTTCGGAGAATCCGAATCTACCGGGTGTATGTCAGAAACCATCAGAAGCGCAACCGCCTTTAAACCAAGATACCGCGCCACACTAAAGACAGCGGATGTTTCCATATCTACGCCAACAGCGCCTTTTTCCCGCCATAACTGTTCTTTGCGAAAAGTCTGGCGATATACGGCATCCGTTGTCACTATGGGGTAACTGCTTACACTAAATTCGGACGTTGCTTTATTCAGCAAATCAACATCTGGGTATGCCGCTTCAATGGACTCGTAGTAATGAAGGGATGTCCCTTCCTCCACGAAAGCCTTTTCGGGTGCAATGACCTCGCCAACATAAACCTTCCCGTCATAAGATCCGCACATTCCAACAGCAATGATATTCTTTACCCCCAGAGCCGCAAGCGTCTCCACCGTATCAGCAGCCTGCGGAGCGCCGCGACCGCCGTCCAGAAAACATAGCTGCAAATCTTTGATTTCCCAGATGGGACAGCGATTGAGAAATCGTGGAAACAGTTCTGCCATTTTCTCCGCATGGTAACGTTTTGCGAGATAGTCTGCCCCTTTGCCAAAAAAGAACACCCGTTTCTGGCAAATGTAACCGGCACTCACGGTGCGCGCTATGTATATGCCCGGCTGCTGTAATGATTGGCTTAGAGTCATCATTAGGTAAGCGCCACATAGAAACTCTTCCCAGCCCCCTGCTGCACCCATTCCAGAAACTCCTTTGCTCCCTTCCCCTCTTTCTCATTATATTCCCATCCCAGTTTCTCCCCGACAAACCGCGCCGTGTTTTCAAACAGATCGCACATACGAAAAACTGCCGCCCACGCGTGATCCACGTCGCCGTCAAAATAGGTCGATAACAGCATCTGCCACTCTTCCTCCGAAAGCCATTGATACAAGTATTTTGACGATTTCCCGGTGCTCACCGACCATCCCGTCAAAATGCCGACCTTCCAATTTAACATCGTGATAAGCTGCGGTCTGACGCAGTAATTTGTCATATCCTGCACATAAGGAATTTCCTTTCGCCACAATCCCTTCGCGATATTATTGGTACACCACCAAAATTCGTTACAAACTGCCAGATACTGCTCCTTCGTCGGCTTTTTCACCCAATACTGGCAATCCGTCGCCGCCTCAATCTCGGGCAATATACTTTCTTTATCCAGTAAAATTTTACAGAGCTTATCCTCCTCAATTCTCTGTAACGCACATTTGACGGACTGTATGGTCAGATCAATCCGAATGCCGTCCGCAAACTGCATCAAATAACCGTAAGAATTTTTCTTATCGCTCGGATAGTTTGGATTTTCATCGGGATACTGCATATAAAGAATCTCTCCGAAAACCCGGATCCAGTCTTTGTCTTCTATAAAGCTCCGTGTCTCCTCCACCACATAAACGATATCATAATCCTGAAACATGTCTTTTGGGACGTTTTCGTTTGTTCTGGAGCCGTTCATATAAACGGTTTTAATTCGATCATCGTTTTTTGCCACCTCCAAAATAAGGTTATACATTTCATTTTCTGTTCTCATGCCTGCACCTCCGTTACCGCCTGCATTGCAATTTTCATAGCTGCCGCGAAAAAATCATTTCCCCAATTCCTGATATCGTGCGCATCAACATCCGCCAGCGAATCCGCAGTAAAAAGCACCTGTCCAAACAGGACGCCTCTCATTTTTGCACACGCTGCCATAGAAGCACACTCCATTTCTACCACCGAATAGCCTTCCGATTTCCGATATTGTACCATTTCTTTTGTTTCCCGGTAAAAGCCGTCCGTTGTCCATGTTTTACAAGTCTTATAACTTAGCTCCGCCTTCTCCAAAACGCCGCATATTGCTTTGACGGGCGCGGCATCCAATACAAGCTCCCGTGACGGCGGCAAATAATGATAGGACGTCCCTTCCTGTCTGAGCGCCGCTGTAGGGACAAAAAACGAACCTTCTGTATCTTCCACCAACGCCCCGCAGCATCCCGCCGCGATAATTTCTTCCACACCCCCTGCGATTAACTGCTCCATAATCTGTACAGCGCCCGCTCCACCAAGCGGCGCCTGTACAAATGCAATCTCAACATGATTGATTTTTGTCTTATAAACATAAAAGCCCTTCGTGACACTCACGAATTTTCCGACAATTTCGCAATGATTCTGCGCCACAAAATTGTCTATTTCCGGTTCCATAAAAAGCATGACCGCTTTCCGTGGAAAATGATAATCTGAATGATGCCCCGGTATAATTACCGCACTTTGTTCCGTATCAAATTCTAAGATGGGTATTTCATTTTTACATACTGCCATATCTGTTTTCCCTTTTCACATCATTTTTTCAACACCGTTCGCGCATACCGCGACACATCCGCGTACAGCCCCGCCTGCATTTTCCACATAGCCGCATATTTCCCACCCTTGGAAAGTAACTGCTCGTGTGTGCCGGACTCCACAATCCGCCCATTCTCCATCATATAAATGCAGTCGGCGTCCCGCACGGTGGACAGTCTATGGGAGATGAAAATAACGGTCTTGTCCTTCGCGATCTCGTTTAACTCCTGATTCAGCCGATACTCCGCCAGCGGGTCGAGAGCGCTGCTCGGCTCATCCATGATAATCAGATTCTGTCTGCGGTAGAGCGTGCGGGCGATCGCCACCTTCTGCGCCTCGCCGCCCGAAAGGTTCACCCCGTCCTTCTCAAATTCCGTCGTGAGCGGCGTCTCAATCTGGTAGGAAAGTCTGTTGTCTTCCAGCGTAAAATGCGCGTCAAACAGCGCCTGTTCCACGTCGTAACTCTCCTCACGGCTGCCGTCTTCCACATCCATCAGCACATTTTCCTTAAGGCTTGCCGCATATATTTTAAAATCTTGAAAGACGGAACCGACGCTTTGCCGGTAAGCCATGAGCTGATAATCCCGAATGTCATTTCCATGATAACATATTTTTCCTCGGTTGGGGTCATACAATCG
>ERZ808037.2037-NODE-2037-length-11235-cov-3.955368_pt1 | contig 11235 bp, 10 predicted proteins | sample MGYA00380190_ERZ808037 | MGnify/ENA primary metagenome ERZ808037 (study PRJEB31490, sample SAMN06133399) | mouse gut metagenome | isolation source: J9 | host: mice | place: China: Chengdu | collected 2015-05 ...
ACTATGAATCGTCTGGAATATATTACCTCCACCCTGTCAGTGCGTATCCTCCACGGACATTGGATCCGGCATGACAGTCACTGGTTTGAAGAAAAGACAAAGGAACATTACACTCTCTGGAGCATTGTCAGCGGCACCGTCAAAATTACCGCAGAGGGCAGAGACTTTTTTGCCCGCAAAGGAGACGCGGTACTGTTCTACCCGGGCTGCCGCTACAGCGCATGTACGGATCTTGAGGGTTGCCAGTTTATCTTTATATTTTTTACATTGGAAATGGGAAACGGTCTTGATCTTTTTGAAGACAGTAATATAGAAGGGATTCTTTCGGGCGAAAGCATACGGCAGAAGTCCATTCGTTTTCAGTCACAATTCCGCAGCCTATCCGCTTCGGGACGGCTTTCCCTGAAAATGTACGCCGATTTTTTACAATATCTCTGCCAGATAATAGAAGGCTTACAAAGCCCGGATGCACAGCATTTTACCCGGCACATCAGAACTCTGGGAACGCCGGCCATCCGTCTGGCAATGGACTATATCGGAGCCAACTATCTGTCCAACCCTTCCGTAAGCCAGCTTGCATCTCTTGCAAATTTGAGCGAAAAACGCTTTATCAGCAACTTTAAAAACACGGTGGGGCTTTCTCCCGGCCAGTACATTAATCAGCTGCGTATGAGGAAAGCGGCGGAATTAATCAGAAATACCGATAAGAAAATGAGCGAGATTGCCGGAATGATAGGATATGCGGATCAGTATGCCTTCTCCAAGGCTTTTAAGCGCACCTTTGGAGAGTCCCCTACGGACTTTCGAAATAATGTGGTACTGTAATGTACCGGCAGCCGGAGATTCCCACAAGCAATAAACCTTACTGCCAAGGGAGCATCTCACTAAAAAAATTCCAGCTGCTCCAATGCATAATAAAGCCCCCCGCTGCTGGCAGCTTTGGTCACAAAGGAAGCACAGTCCAGAAGCTCCTTGGATTCCGTGTTTCCCATGACCACGCTGTGCTTTAGGTATTGCAGCATGGTCAAGTCGTTGTTGCTGTCCCCAAACCCATAGGCATCCTCCAAAGACATTCCGTAATGATCCAACACAAATTGCAGTCCGGTAGCTTTAGAATATCCGTGGGGCACGAACTCCCGGAAGCAGCCCCCTCTGTCAATACATGCAAAGTAACGGTCGCTGGCTTTTCTAAATGCCTCCAGCTGCTCCGGCTCCTGAAACCATATTACAAATTTATCGGCCACAAAATCGGGCTGTTCCGGCTGAATGCTCAAATCATACCCTCTTTCCACAAAGGATTGATAGAGCCTGACCGCCTTCTCGCTCCGTAAGGGTCTGGACAAGTCATATGCCACTCCCATCCGTGATTCAAATAAGATTTCGATTTCCGTCAGTCTGGCCTGAGCCAGCATTTCTTCCTTCACCGGACGGGACATGGGTACATATAACAGCTCCTGTCCCCCACAATAAATATTCAGCCCGCAGCCGCACACATAACCGTCGAACCCTACCTGACGGAATCTGGGCTCCACATTTTGAAAACAGCGCCCTGTATTAATGAACATGAGATGTCCTTTTTCTCTGGCTCTCCGGATTCCTGCCGCCGCACTCTCCGGTACGGATCCGTCTATCTCCGATGTGAGCGTACCGTCTATATCAAAAAAAGCAATTTTTCTTCCCACAAAAAAGTTTCCTTTCCTTATCTTTCTTTATCTTTCCTTTTCATTCCATGTCTTTTCTTACTTTTTCCTTATATTTACCGCCATACGCCCGCCTCTTCCTTCCTGCCATGGGGAGCCGGATATCAGCCGGAGCACCGCACAACGTTGAACTCCAGTGAAAATAGTTTGAGGGCCGCTGAACGCTTGACAATCAGACCAGCGTTCCGGCTCATTGTTCATGAAACAGACCGGATTACCCAGAGGGCAAGGTGATGTGCCTGCTGCCCGTCTTTCTGTCAGTCAATCAAAGATTTTACTTTTCTCTCCGTTATCTTATCACTTGCGCCAATTGCTCCACATAATATAGGAGACTCCGGATCATATTTACTATAATTCTTCACAACACTCTCTTCACTGTAATTGGCGTAACAATATTTACACCCGTTTTTGCAGGTATTATATGTGCCGATATCCACGCTTTCCATGCATCCGCACTCTTCACGCTGGTTTTTATCTCTGCCCGCTTTCAGCCTGCACCCGATTATGCTTTCTATGAGTGTTTTATCAATACAGCAATTGTGCTCGATACCGTACTCTTCCAAATCCATCCTCTCTGCACAACTTCCAATTGACATTCCGTTTTTCTTTGCAATTTTACTTATTTTCTCTGCAAATTCCCGCAGCTCTTCTTCGTCGGCCTCATACCAATCCAGTAATTTCATGTTTTTTTTATTTTTTGCATACAAATCCACAAAGCTGATAACACATTTCTCCGTATACCCTCTCAGAGCAGCTGCAATTTGTTCAAATGCTTTTAAATGGTACTCCGGAGTATACTTCTTTGTAAAAATAACAGGGTCATACCTCCATATTACCTTCTGCATCCCTGTCTTTTTGGATAGTTCCTGAAATATCGGAATTATTCTTTCTCTTTTATGCGGAACATGACACTCCATATCTTTTCCGTATCCGGTCAGCGTAAACTGAAAATAGTAATGGTATGGAGCCAGTTCCTCCAATCTGTTCAGCATCGGTTCCGGATTCTTTGTCCAAAATACAATACATTCAACCGTCTCCGGATTTATATCAATCTTACTTACTTGATGTACATTCATTGGATTTCTGACATAAACATATCCGTCTTTTATTCTATTGAAAAACCATTCCGAATAATAGTTGGGAATGTCGGTTCTTCGACTTGCACTTAATATCATCGCTATCCTTATCTCTTTTCCTGCTTTTTAACATCACACATGACGTCACGGCTTATCTATACACACATTCACGATATGATCCTCGTTAATCAATAACAGACTTGTATTTTCTCCGGTCGTATCCGGCAATTCATAGAACCGGACAGGATCAGCATTACATTACTGTCCATCCCCCAAAACCGATTCTCGGTTGTCCTAATATTTCAGAGCTGCAAGGCTAGTGTATTGACCGCATTACATTTCTCTAAATATCTTGCCTGACAGGAAAAGGCATTCAGAAAGCGCTAGTATAAAGAAAACCCTTGAAAATACTGAATTTTCAAGGGTCTTACCAATCTCTTTAATTGTCTTGTTATTATCTCTTGCTGAACTGCGGAGCACGACGAGCTGCCTTGAGACCGTATTTCTTTCTTTCCTTCATACGAGGATCTCTGGTGAGGAAACCTGCCTTCTTCAACACAGGTCTGTAATCTGCATCTGCCTGAAGCAGTGCTCTTGCGATACCATGTCTGATAGCACCTGCCTGACCAGTGAACCCGCCGCCATGTACATTGACAATTACATCGAACTTTTCCGTGTTCTCGGTTGCTGCCAGAGGCTGGCGCACGATAACCTTCAGGGTCTCCAGTCCGAAATAATCATCCATGCTTCTCTTATTAATAGTAACATCGCCTTTACCGGGCACTAAATATACTCTTGCAATGGATTTTTTTCTTCTACCTGTACCATAATACTTTTCAGTCTTAGCCATGATTTATTTTCCTCCTATCCTTTAGAATGTCAGTACTTCAGGCTTCTGAGCCGCATGAGGATGCTCAGCCCCTGAATAAACATGAAGCTTAGTGTACATCTGTCTTCCTAAAGGTCCCTTGGGAAGCATACCTTTAACCGCCAGTTCAACTACTTCCTCGGGCTTCTTAGCTAACTTCTCACGTAAAGTAGTTTCCTTCATGCCGCCCACGTAATCGGAATGACGATAATAAATCTTCTGATCCATCTTCTTGCCAGTAACTTTGATCTTTTCTGCATTGACAACGATTACATAATCACCGCAATCCATGTGAGGAGTGAAAATAGGCTTATTCTTTCCCCTCAAAATCTTGGCTACCTCTGAAGAAAGGCGTCCAAGAGTCATATCTGTAGCATCTACTACATACCATTTTCTAGTGATCGTAGCAGGACTTGCCATAAAAGTTTTCATGATATTTCCTCCGTATTACTGTTTTCATCGGATCGATTTCAGCAGATCCATAATTGTCCGGGATCTTCCCGCTCCGCAGATGTCCGGCTGCATTACAGGCTTCCGCAAGACTTGTCTTCTCTATTTCAAACGCATTGCCGGGGCTTTGGCTTAACGTTTAAAAGCGTTATCACACAGTTTTATATTATAGGATATGTTTTCTTGCATGTCAACTTCTTTTTCGGAAAAATGCCGAAATCCGGTAACTCAAGCACAGAAATCGTAAAACAATGATCTCGCCCACGGCTGTCCAAGTGTTTATTCTAATCGCTTTGATTTAATCTCAATCCATTTTCAGCATCTCGGAATATGCCATAATAAACGGGCCGCTTCCTTTTCCTTCATCCGTCAGATAAAATTCCGGATCCTGATAGTTGTCCGTATTGTCGGCGGTGGCTTTAAAATAAATATCATGCAGTCCTTCCTCGTCCAGCTTTAACTCGGTCATCGCGACAAATGCCTTGACGGCGGCTTCCTTGTATGATTCGTCCAGCCAGCCGTTACGGACACCTTTCAAAATGGTGTATACCATCATAGAAGTTCCGCTGACCTCCAGACGGTTTGTGTCGGTGATTTCCCAATCCGCTACATTTGCCCACAATCCGCTTTCATCCTGATATTTCAGCACACCGTCCACAAACACCTTCAGAGCCTCTTTTCGATCCTCCAAATATTCCTCGGGCATGACCTCCATCACATCCACCATAGCCATGCCATACCAGCCCATGGCGCGGGTCCAATGATATTTACAGAGGTCGTCTGCGCTGTTGGCCGCATGCCAGTACATACCGTCGGGTGCGAGCATTGTCTCCCTTACCCAGTCCAATCTGTTCTGTACGAGAGCAAGCTGTTCCGTATCTCCCGTCTCTGCCGCATAGCGGGAAATAAAAGGCTGCAGCATATAGATGCCGTCCAGCCACACCTTATACTTCGGCGCCTTATTGTCTGCCCAGCCATGCCAATAATTATATCCCAGCCCCTCCTCGGTATATTCCACGGGAACAATATGGCCTCTGGTATTGGTGTAAGAGGTATCCGTCAGATCCCGGTACAAATCGGCACAAATCTGAAGGTAATCCTCATTCTGCTCCGATATGCCTACACGCGCCAGCAAAGCGGCAGTCTTATAGCAATCCGCACCATGGCAGTCCACATATCCCGCCAAATTGGGAGACAGGTACTTATGGCCCTTCTCGTCCGATACAATCATGGCATCCAGATACTCTTTTACATACTCCAGATATTCGGAATTTGCCTCCGGGTCAGTCTCATAAATATCATACAGCCCTTCCATAACCACACCGTTATAATAACTCCAGTCATACAGATAAGGTTTATCTCCGGGCGTCCGCTTTTCATTGTCCCATGAAAAATATTTCTTTTCGTCCGCTACGATCTCTCCGGGCAGATTGATTGTCGAATCAACGGTAAGAGACTTGATATAGACCTCCGCCTTCCGTATTGCCTGCTCCATTCTCTCCTGCGTCATAATGTTTTCCTCGCTTTCCTGTGATGGTGTATTTTCCTCTCGATTCTCTCCAACCATTAAACTACCCTCAGTCCCCTCGCCTGTATCGGCCTCTGTCTGAGACGATGCCTCCGCCGCCACGCTTTCCTGCGAAGAAGCAGCGTCATGATTCCCGCCGCATCCCGCGGCCAGAGTTGCCCCAACCAATAGGGCAATACCGATTGCGATTTTCTTTCTGTACACTTTCATCCCCCCATAACATACAATACACAACCCTTCATCCCTGTAATTTTCACATTAATCTCCGTGCCGCAGCTTTACTGCGGCTCAACTCCGGATAAAAAGTGCCCTATTATAAACATCTTTCGGTGTGAGACTTTGAATTTCTCTGCGAAGCCGCCTTTCATTCAAAAAATTCATACCTCATCAGCATCAAGCCGTTGGCAGGCGCGGTAGGTCCCGCCGTGCTTCGATCCTTTGCCGCAAGAATATCCAATATACTTTCGGGCATTCGCTTACACTGCCCCGCTTCCAGCAATGTCCCCACAATAATTCTTACCATGTTGTAAAGGAAACCGTTCCCGCAGACTTTGATTACCAAGTCCGCGCCCTGCTCCTCCACCTGAACGGAATAAATTGTCCTTACCGTGCTTTCCACCTGCGCCCCTGTCTGACAGAAGCTTTTGAAATCATGCTCTCCCTCCAGATAAGCCGCCGCCTCCTGCATTCTCCTCACATCCAGTTCCGCGTAGGTAAAATGAGTATACAGCCTTTTTACCGGCATGGGAAATTCTCCGCGGTAAATTCGATATTCATACGTTTTGCGGCTTTTCACATGTCTGGGATGCCAGTCCAAGGGAACCTCCTCCGATTTTTGAATGCGGATATCCTCGGGCAGCCGCTGATTCAGGGCATAGGATATCTTCTTTCCCGGCATCTGGTGGCTGGTGTCAAAGACCGCCACGTTCCCTACCGCATGAACTCCCGCATCCGTTCTGCTGGCACCAATCACTTCAATCGGCTCTCCTAACAGCTCCGTCAGGCATCTGTTCAACTCCGCCTCAATTGTATTACCGTTATTTTGAATCTGCCACCCATGATAATTGGTTCCGTCATAGGCGACCACCAGTCGAACTCTCTTCACACTAACCTCCATGATTCCGCTCTGCGGAATCTTAAATTCGAATGAGAAATGCCATATTTCAGGCATTTTCGGTGTGAGACATAGAGTTTCTCTGCGAAACAGCCTTTGCTTTGAGCAGCTAGAAACTCTTCTCACACTAACCACCATGATTCTATTATATCATCAGTCTTCCCGCCCCGATGCTCACTGCCAGATAAACAAAAATGCAGAGATACGCGGCCCTGTCACGTTTCTGATATGCCAAGGGCTTCATCTTGGTTCTGCCTTCGCCGCCGCGGTAACATCTTGCCTCCATGGCCATGGCAAGATCGTTGGCACGCCGGAATGCGGAAATGAACAAGGGCACCAGCAGCGGAACCAGCGCTTTGGCACGCTTGACCAGATTACCGCTCTCAAAATCCGCCCCTCTGGCAATCTGCGCCTTCATGATCTTATCCGTCTCTTCCAGTAATATAGGGATAAAACGCAATGCAATTGACATCATCATGGCCACTTCATGCACCGGCACCTTAAAAACCCTCAAAGGACGCATCCCCTTTTCCATGCCGTCCGTCAGATTATTCGGCGTGGTGGTCAGCGTCATAATTGATGAACCGATTACCAGCATCACCAGCCGCACCGCCATAGTCACCGCCGTCCGCAGCCCTTCCTTGGTGATGGTAAACTTCCAGAGAGACACCAGCGTTTCCCCCGGAGTCAGAAACAGATTAAACACCACGGTAATGAGCAGCAAAAACAAAATGGCTTTCATACCCTTCACCATAAATTTAAAGGGCACGTGGGACAGCTTTATCACCAATGCCAGAAAAACGGCAGCAATGCAATAACCTATAAAATTACGAAAAAAGAAAAGAGAAACAATATACAACAAAGTACCCGCAAGCTTTACTCTGGGATCCAGCCTGTGAAGTATCGAATCCGTCTGATAATATTGTCCTAATGTTATATCTCTAAGCATTTTCTCTTCCTATACTAAATCTGTTACTGTTCACTCCGCGACCAGTAACGCATGCACAGAAACCGCAAAACAGCGGTTTCGCGCAGGTTGCCCAAGCGATTATTCTAATCGCTTGGGTTTGATCACGCAAAAAACGCGTGAAAACGCCTCGCGGTGGCTTGGGTGTGAAAAGTAACCTAAATCTTCCTAAACTATAATATAAAATATCCTTATCCTATCGTTCCCCAAAAAATTGCTCTAAAACAATTTCCCCGACGGCCGACGCTTTAACGCCTCCGCTATCGTATCCGCCGCCTCTTCAATGGTGGTAGCGTTGCCGTCCACAGGCAGCCCTCTCCGCTTAAGTTCCCGCAGAATATAAGTCACCTGAGGCGCTGCCAGCCCCACCTCTTCCAGCTCTTTATAATGGCCGAAGACCCGCTTGGGGATGTCATCATACATTACACGTCCCTTGTTCATGACAATGATGCGATCCACATATTCCGCCACATCTTCCATGCTGTGAGACACCAAAAGAATGGTCATGCCAGACGACTGCTGTAATTCCTTAATCTGATGCAGAATCTCGTCCCTGCCCTTGGGATCCAATCCCGCTGTGGGCTCATCCAAAATGAGTACCTCCGGCTTCATGGCAAGCACTCCGGCAATGGCTACCCTCCGTTTCTGCCCTCCGGACAGTTCGAATGGCGACTGGTAAAACAGCTCATCGGGAAGCCCTACCTTCCGCAAGGCATCATAAGCACGCAGCTCCACTTCTCTTTTCTCCAGCCCCAGATTCTTAGGCCCAAAACAGACATCGGAAAACACATCTATTTCAAACAGCTGATGCTCCGGATACTGGAAGACCAGCCCCACCTTGCTCCGCAGCTTTTTCATATCGAAATCTTTTTCGTAAATATCTTCCCCGTTAAAAAAAATACGGCCGGAACCGGCTTTCACCAATCCGTTCAAGTGCTGCATCAGAGTGGATTTCCCCGATCCGGTGTGCCCGATAATTCCTACAAACTGACCGTCGGGTATCGTCAGGCAGATATCGTCCAAAGCCTTAATGGCAAAAGGAGTATCTTCACCATAGATATAATTGACATGATCCAAAATAATTGACATGGTTATTAAGCTCTCCCCTCATGACATTAAACAGTCGGCAAGTTCCTCAATGGTCAGAATTCCGTTAGGCAGTACAATGCCGCGTTTCTGCAGTTCATGGGCAAGCAATGTTACCTGAGGCACATCCAGACGCAGTTCCTGCAGCCTTTCCACCTGAGAAAATATTTCTCTCGGCGTCCCCTCCATGGCGATTTTCCCACTGTCCATGACAAAAACCTTATCTGCATGGATGATTTCTTCCATATAGTGAGTGATCAGTATTACCGTGACACCCTCCACCTGATTCAGCCCTCTGGCGGCACGAATCACTTCTTTACGGCCGTTAGGATCCAACATGGCCGTGGGTTCGTCCAACACGATACACTTGGGATGCATGGCAAGCACTCCGGCAATGGATACTCTCTGTTTCTGGCCTCCGGAAAGCTTATTGGGGGAATATTTGCGGTACGCGTACATGCCCACTGCCTTCAAGCTTTCCTCCACACGTTCCCATATTTCTTTGGTGGGAACACCCATGTTTTCCGGCCCGAAGCCTACATCCTCCTCAACCACCTGACCGATAATCTGATTATCGGGATTCTGAAACACCATTCCCGCCGTCTGCCGGATATCCCAGACTTTATCTTCCTCGGAGGTGTTCATACCGTCCACCCACACAGTGCCTTCCGTGGGTGTGAGAATGGCATTGATATGTTTTGCGAGAGTGGATTTTCCGGAACCGTTATGACCTAAAACGGCAATAAACTGCCCCTGTTCGACCTCTAAATTGACGTGATCCACTGCCGTGGTAATCCCCTCCACGTTGCCTTCCTCATCACGTCTGATATATTCATATACAACTTCCTGTGTCTTTAAAATGCCCATACTATGCCGTTTCCTTTTTTACTCTGCTCCTATTATAGTAAATGAAGGAGGGAATTACAAGTTTTCTTTTCATTCTTCCGATTACGTGTTACATACATGTTACTGTTCACTCCGTTCGCAGCAACATATACACAAAAATCGCAAAACAGCGATTTCGCGCATGTCTGTCTCAAATTTATCACGCAGAAACAGCGTGAAAACACCTCGCGGCGCCAGCGAGTGAGCAGCAGCACATGCATAACAAAAAATTCCGCCGGATTTACAAAATCCTGTCCTCATGATAAACTTAAATGAAATATTTCCTGCCAAAACTTACGAAACCGGAAAGGACAATCTGATATGGATAGAGCAAAATTACTAAAAATGCTGGCGACACTGAGTGCAATCGTTGTTATCGCGGGCAGCCTTACGCGCCTTATACGCGGTGATTCCATGAGCCTGTCGGAATATGCACAACGCAATCCGCCTGTCTCGCAGTCCGGAGAAAACAATTCTTCCGGTTCCGATACACTGCCTGAAACCGACGCTTCCGGCAGCTCCGGCATGTCAGGAGAAAATCCTTCCGCCTCTTCGGCAGGCAGCGGCTCCTCCGGCACTCTCGGCAATCCCGCAGACGGAGACCTCTCCGGCAGTCCGGCAGGCAGCGGCTCCCCCGACGGTGAAAACTTGATGACAGAAAACTTGCAAAATGAAACCTCTCTGCTTACCGGAGCCTCCTTAAACGGCACTTCCCAGCTGGAACAACGCGTTACCCTGACGGATGATTTCTATTATGAACCGCTGTCGGATCATCTCCGCCGTTATATCACCGGAGTCTCTTATCCCGCCGTAAATACGGAAGAAGAGGCCGCTTTGCTGGCTGTCAGCTATGACGATTTACGCTATGTTCATGTACTGCATTACGACTTTGACGGAAATCCTGCAGAAGGAGAGCTCATTTGCAATGAATATATTGCACAAGATCTCGTGGAGATTTTCTACGAGCTTTATTATAACGAATATCAGATTGAACGAATGGTGTTGATTGACGAATACGACGGTGATGATACCGCTTCCATGGAAGACAACAATACCTCCTGCTTCAACTATCGGGTAGTGGAAGGCAGCGAAAGCCTCTCCAAACATGCTTACGGACTCGCCATTGACATCAATCCCTTTTACAATCCTTATGTCACCTATGAGAAAGACGGCACCGAAAAGGTTTCTCCCGTTGCCGCCTTGGGATATGCGGATCGCTCCGTAAACTTTCCCTACAAGATAGACGAGGAAGATCTCTGCTGTCGTCTTTTCAAGGAGCACGGCTTTATATGGGGCGGTAACTGGAACAGCCTGAAGGATTACCAGCACTTCCAGAAAACTCCAAAATAATTCTGCCCCTGTTTATATCTTAATATCCGTCCACTTTCCTTTGCGGAACCGTATGCTGGCAAAAAGGAATCTGGACACCTGATCCGCCAGCACACCAAACCAAATACCGGTAATGCCCATGCCAAGGACATACCCAAAGAAATAGGATCCCGCCGTCCGCACAAGGGTGACACTGATTGTAGAAGCAATGGCCGTATAAAGAGTGTCTCCC
>ERZ808037.2038-NODE-2038-length-11233-cov-3.896289_pt1 | contig 11233 bp, 6 predicted proteins | sample MGYA00380190_ERZ808037 | MGnify/ENA primary metagenome ERZ808037 (study PRJEB31490, sample SAMN06133399) | mouse gut metagenome | isolation source: J9 | host: mice | place: China: Chengdu | collected 2015-05 ...
CGAAATACTGGACGGCGGAGGTCTATCCGGAGGGATTCCAGAAGGGGAGCACGGCTTATCTGTTCAGTGTTGAGAGATAGGGGATACCTGTCTCTGTGGCTGATGCATGGGGGATGGGGCTTCGGAGCCGCCGCCTTGATTCATATTGGCTGCTCCAAAGGAACCATGATATACCTGACCTTGCCCGTGGTGTGAAATGTGTGGATGTCCGAAAGTACCATGAGTGTTGCTGTGCTCATGAAGCCAGCCTTAAGGCCCTGTTGATTATGAGAACTGGATTTTGTTCCGGAAAAAAGTGAGCAGACGGAGAGAAAGCGGGAAGAGTGCAATCAGATGGGAGGAAGGCAAAAATGATACAGGAAATGACATTCAAGAAAGAGAACGGAATGAAGATAAAGGGACGGCTGTACCTGCCGGACGTGAAGAGAGGGGAGCCGGAGGAAAAGGAGAAGCTGCCCCTGGCCATCTTCAGCCATGGTTTCGGGAGCAATTTCCGGGAGCTGGAGCACCATGGGGCCGGTTTTGCCGAAAGCGGAATCTGCTGCCTGTTCTTTGATTTCTGCGGAGGCGGCATGCAGAGCCAAAGCGACGGCACCATGGAGGAGATGACCGTGGAATCCGAGTGCGCGGATCTGGAGACTGTCCTGGCGGATGCAACGAAGCTGGACCAAGTCGATCCGGAACAGATTTTCCTTCAGGGCGAGAGCATGGGAGGGCTGGTTTCGGCGTTGGTGGCCGCCCGCCGTCCCCGGGTCGTCAAAGCCCTGATTCTCTGGTATCCGGCCTTTTCGATTCCGGAGGATGCCCAGAGACGTTATATGGCCGGAGAAACCTGTGTATTTGGCATTACCCTGGGGAAAGCCTTCGACGAACAGGCCAGGAAGATTGATGTCTACGAAAAAGTTTCGGGATATCCAGGGCCTGTATTGCTGATTCACGGCACAGAAGATTCCGTCGTGCCGATTAGCTGTTCCGAAAAGGCGCTGTCCGCCTACAGGGAAGCCTGGCTGATCAGGATGCCCGGAGCGGGACACGGCTATGAAGGGGCAGACAGCGCCGCCGCCAGGGAGCATTCCATTGCCTTTATCAAAGAGCACTGCCGCTGAGACCGGGAAGTATGTTCTTACCAGTCCCAGGGCATCTGACATTCCGTACTGACCGGATGTTAGCGCTCTATCTGATACCCATTCTGGATTTTGGGATACACAATGATTTTGATGCATTCGTCCAAATGGTTGTGGCAGAGATTCAGAGCCCGGGGCAGCTGATTCGGGGTGACATGGTGGCCAGGTATTTTTACTTTATATAGATATTTCAGGAGGAACTACCTATGAAGATTCAGCAGATTGTATTCAGTCCCACCGGAGGGACAAAAGCCGTGTCGGACATCATATCGAATGAGTGGAAGATGCCTGTGGAGGAAATCGATTTGACGGATGCCGAAACTGATTATTCGTCTTTTAAAATAGAAAAAGACAATATAGCAATGATTTCCGTCCCCTCCTACGCTGGCCGCGTCCCGGCTCTTGCGGCCCAGCGGATTTCCCGGCTTAACGGCAATCAGGCCAAATGCGTCATCGTCTGCGTCTATGGGAACCGGGCCTATGAAGATACCCTGGTGGAGCTGCAGGATGTGGCGGAAAAAGCCGGTTTCCGGGTGATTGCCGCCATTGCCGCCATCGCGGAGCACTCCATCATGCATCAGTACGCCACCGGAAGGCCCGACACAGAGGACAAAGAGGAACTGCGCCGTTTTGCGAGGGAAATCCTGGAAAAAGCAGGCAGGGATGCCCCGGAAGACCAGGCGCTGCACCTTCCCGGAAACCGTCCCTATAAAAAAGCCGGAGCCGCAAGCCTGGTGCCCAAGGCGGGAAAACAATGCGTAGCCTGTGGAATCTGCGCGAAAAGCTGTCCGGCCCAGGCAATCAACAAAGAAAATCCCAAGGACACCGACAGCAAAAAATGCATCTCCTGTATGCGCTGCGTCGCCAAGTGCCCCCGCGCTGCCCGCAAAGTGAATGAGGCCATGGTCTCCGCTGTGGCGCTGGCCATCAGGAAAGCATGTTCCGTAAGAAAGGCCAATGAGCTGTATATCTGACCGATTCGCCATACCGCAGGTCGGGCAACCGGGCAACTCAGAAGGACTGTCGGGAGACAGTATCTGCACATAACCTATGGCAGTGCGGTTCCATGTATCACAGCATATATGGAACCGCTGCCAGGTTCTTTATTCTTTACTGTCGATTATCCTTCCTATCTTGTAGTATCCAAATCCTAAAAATTCTCAATATTCACTTGATTTAAAGATTTTGATTTGCTACCTGTAATGTACATTTATAAGCTTAGCTTAATTGGGCATACCATTCTGAAAAGAAAGCAAAATTTTAAAGATTTAAATACGTAGGGATAATTCTTTGGGGATTCCCTCTTTGCTGAAGCACAGATTATGGCAGACGACGCTGGGGCCTGAAAGGGAAAATGGTCTTTTTGACTATAATAACTATACCACAAAAATGCTTAAAATTCAAGTCTGCTATTTCATACGATAGTCTGCTATAATCATTTTTTACAACAGTTCAAAAAGCCAGGGAGCGCATCTTCTGGCTTTCACAGCAGTCCAAATAGGCGCGGAACCAATTTGATCTGTGCAAAAAAGCGTACAAGGAGATGAAGAAAGAGCAGATGGGAACAACGGTACCACTGGCGGCAGAAAGGGCTGGCAGAGCAGAGTAAAGCTGGCGGAAACAGGCGTTCCAGACAAAAAGAAACGGGAAACATGCAACAGAAGGGAGCAAAGCGATGGAAAGAGAGGATTTTCAGAGGGAATTGGAGCACTTTGACAGAGTGGAGGAAATCATCCGGCGCAAGCTGGAAAAGCTGCGCGCAGCCAGGACGCCCCTGCGGGAGCAGGTGGTACGGGAGCGGAAGGAGATGTGGGAGGACAACCGGCATCTGGTCCGCGATTTTGACGACGTCATCTTCCTGAACACCCAGGAGGCCGTGGTGAAATCCGTGGAGCAGCAGCTTGAATGGAATGAAATCGAGATACAGAGGCACACCAGTATGGAGAAAACGCCCTATTTCGGCCGCGTGGATTTTGAAGACAGCGAAATGGGCGAAAGCGACACCATCTATATCGGAATATACAGTCTCGCAGAGGAGGAGACCCACGAGATCTACGTGGTGGACTGGAGAGCGCCCATCGCGTCCATGTTCTACCAGTTCGATGTGGGGCCGGCCTGGTACAAGGTGAACGGGCACAGGATGGAAGTGGAGATGACGAAGAAGAGGCAGTACAAAATAGAGGACGGCCATCTACTTGCCGCTTATGACACCGATTCCGCCATGTACGACGATATCCTGGGCGAAGTCCTTTCGGGACATTCCGACCACAGACTGAAAGTCATTGTCGGGAGCATCCAGAAAGAGCAGAACTCTGCCATAAGAAGCGACACCAGGCGCTCCTGCCTGATATACGGCCTGGCGGGCAGCGGGAAGACCAGCATAGGGCTTCACCGTCTGGCGTATATTCTTTACTGCAATAAAGACACCATAAAATCGGAGAACATATTGATCCTGTCGAACAACAACATATTCAGCTCCTACATTTCCACCATACTTCCGAATCTGGGGGAGAGGGCCGCGGAGACGAAAGTCTTTTCCGATCTTCTGGAAGAGGAGTTGGGGGAGGGCAATGTCTTCCAAACTATGGAGATTGAGGGCTATTACACCCAGCTGAAACGAATAGAAGACTGGCCCTTTGACCACCGGCTCAAATGGCTCCAGGTGAAGTATTCGCCGGAAATGCTGCAATACTGCATGGATTTCTTTGATTCCTTTTCCTTTCAGATACCCGAAGTCCGTTACGGGGATGAGGTGATAGTGTCTCCCGGGACGCTCCAGAGCAAGTTGGAGACCGGGCGGTTCCTGTCGTTTCCGGCCAGCCTGGAAAGGCTGAATCATCTGATCCGAAAGGCCATTGAGGACTTCTTTCTGCTCCACAAAGAGGAGATGAAGGAGGAGATATGTGACGACAGCATAGAGAACCAGGGGGAGATTCTGCCGGAAAAAGAGGTGGATGCGGCTTATAGAAGGAGAATGCTGGAATATGTGGAGGCGGCGCGGGAGGAAGTGATACGTCTGAATCGCCTGGATTCTAAAAAGCTGATGATACAGCTGTTCGCCGATTACCTGGGCCAGACCAGGGAGGGGAGGGAGGAAGTGGAAAGGCTGTCCCTTTCCCTGGAGAGGGGGAAGCTTTGGTACGAAGATGCTCTTTTGTACCTGTTCGTCAAAGTATTGGTGGGGGAGGTGACAACCTTTACGGATATCTATCACATTGTTGTCGATGAGGTGCAGGATTACAATCTTGTCCAGCTGTACATCATGAAATATTTATTCCCCAAAGCCACTTTCACTTTGCTGGGGGACATTTACCAGACCGTCAATTCCCTGACCACCATCCAGAATTATGATGATTTCGCCAGGGTCTTCGGGGAGAACCTGATGCGGATCCGGCTCAGCAGATGCTACCGTTCCTCCAGCGACATCAACGCCCTGGCTTTCAGGCTGATAGATGACAGGGAGCACCCGGTTGCGGATGAATATTCCTATTTTCAGCGGGCAGTGGAGAAGCCGCGTTATGTGATATGCGGGGACATGTTTTCCTGTCTGGCGCCTGTATTGGAGCGGCTGGAGAAGTACACTTCCGTGGCGGTAATCGTGAACAGCGATGAGGAAGCCCTGGAAGTGAAATCTTATCTGGAAAAATATCGTCCTGTGCAGATGATCATATCGCCGGAAGACGAACTGAAAGACGGAATTGTGATAATCCCTCTGCTGCTGGCCAAGGGGCTGGAATTCGATGCGGTGGTGCTCTTTAACAGCATCCACGCCAACGAAAAGAACCCTCATCTGCGGCGCAGGGTGTACCTGGGATGCACCAGGGCGCTGCATGAGCTGTATTTCGTGGAAAAATATCCGCTGCCGGAGTCTCTACAGGATTGCGGGCCATATATGGAGACAGAGGACTGGAGCGGGCAGAACGGGAACAACTCTAACTGAAACACAGGGAATGCCTCAGTTCTGAGAAGGAGCATAGCAAAGGATTCCAGGTTTTATAGGATACAAAATGATTCTGAAGTATTTTTGGTACAGCATGATGCGGATATTTCTGCTATCATGAATAGTAGGAATAGGCTCTGGAACTGGAAAAGAATGGAGGACATGAAAGATGACAGGAAAAGTGATCCGGCAAATCATGAAATTCTTTTTCCATAAAATGCCTTTGGAGAGCGCCCTCTCAGGTCTGGCATACCTACTGGAGAATTTTCATCCCACAATCATTACGATATTGTCCGCACATTTTTTTGAGAAAGCCTATGATTATCTGGCCGGAACCGGCGAAGCATCGGCCCTTTGGGGGTATGCCGTGGGAATGACAGGGTATTATATCGCCTACCATGTCCTGTATTCCCTGTCCAGCATATGCATCAACGCCGGTATCTATGAGAAAGCCATGCATCTGCTGAACGATGAGCTTGTGGAGACATTGTCGGGACTGCCGCTGATTCAATATGAGGAGGAAGAGATGCTCTCCCGCAGAAAACGAGCGGAGGAATGCGTGAAAAACGACCGGATTCCGGGAATCTTCATGCTGACCATCGTGCTGATTACATCCGTGGCTGGCATCCTATCGCTGCTGGTCACGCTGGGAACCTACCATCCGCTGCTTTCCGTAGCGGCAGTGGCCAGCGTGGCCCAGTTCTTCCTGTCGGACTTGCTGCTGGAAAGGGAAGGCTATCGCCTGGAGACCGCCCTGACTCAGAAGAAGAGGATGCGGGATTATATCTGGGGGCTGTTCACGGATTTTGGGAGTGTCCGGGAGATGCGGGTCATGGGATTCGGCGGCCATCTGGCAGAGCGCTGGAAACGGGAGCGGGACGAGGTGAACGAGGAGGAGTGGAAGCTGGACAGGAAGAAATGCCGCTACCATCTGCTCTGCGACTGCGTCAAGACCTTCGGCTATCTGACAGGGGTGGTATTTGCCGTGCTGCTGTTGCGGAAAGGGGCCCTGTCCGTGGGCGCATTCGGGGCATGCCTGGTGGCTTTCGCCAGCGTGCAGACAGCTGTGGCCAATTTCTTCGGCTCTGTGGGAAAGATTCCGGGCTTCACAGGCCTGGCGGCGGACTACTTTGCCATGGTCTCCCCGGGCACGGGCCCGGACGGCTGCAAAGCGGATGCTCGGCGGCTGTCCAGGGATTCGCCGGCCACGCCGCTCAGGGCGAAAACGATGGCCGAGTGTAACGCTGGGCGAGATGAGCAGGGGAGAGAAAAGCAAGGCCAGGAGAAGCGATGCCGGGAAGAGCTGAGCCGGGAAAAGCGATGCCAGGAAGAGCTGAGCCAGAAAAAGCACGGCCAGGAAGAATTGAGCCAGGAAGCGCAAGGTCAGGAAAAGCGATGCCGGGAAGAATTGAGCCAGGAAGAGCTGAGCCCGGAAAGGCGAGGGAGAAAGAAACAAAGTCAGGAGAAGAAAGGGCGAAAAAAGCAGAGCTATGAAAAACAAAGCCGGGAACTCCAGGGCGAGATAGATATCATTGAAATAAAGAATGTAAGTTTCCAGTATCCTCACAGTGAAACCCCGGCATTGAAATCCGTCTCCCTGACCATCCGAAAAGGGGAAGTGATTTCCCTGGTAGGAGTCAACGGGAGCGGGAAGACCACTTTGGTCAAGCTGCTGCTGGGCATATACAGCCCGGAGAGCGGGACGGTCTGCTATAACGGCAAGAACCTGGAGTATCTGGACAAAGCGTCCCTGTATGGCCATGCGGCCCTGCTGTCCCAGGATTTTGCCCTGTATCCCCTGTCCCTGGAGGAAAACATAGCCCTGGCGGACATAGCCAATGCGGGGGAGAGGGAGCGCATCCGGGAAACACTGGAACGAGTCCATATGGAGGGACTGCTCCAGGAGAACGGCTCCAGACAAATAAAAATCATGGGCAGAGAATTCGGCGGCTCGGAATTTTCTGGAGGACAGAAGCAGCGCCTAGCGCTGGCCAGAGTGCTGTTCGCCGACAGGGAGCTGATTATCCTGGATGAGCCCACCTCCGCATTGGATCCCCTCCAGGAGAACGAGATCCTGGAGGAATTCCTCCGTCTGGCAAAAGGCCGTACCACCATCATCATTTCCCACCGGGTAGGGCTGTGCCGTTATGTGGACAGAATCGCCGTCATGGGGGAGGGGAGCCTGACGGAATGCGGCAGCCATGAGGAACTGATGGCAGAGGGAGGGGAATACGCGAAGCTCTATCATGCCCAGAGCAGATGGTATCTATGATCGCGGTCATAAAAACTTGCCATGAATGCTATTCTTCCTTTGTGGCCCAGCTTAGGAAATGCCGGAAAAAATTCCTTACGAGCGGAAGATTCCGGGGCACGGCGGCAGATTCCATCACCCGTGAGCACAGACCGGGTACCGTCATCGGAACCTTTACAGAAAGGCGGACTGAAAGAGAATGAAACAATCCAGATATAAAGTGATCCTCACCGCCCTGTTCCGGGAATGCGGGAAAGAGACGGCATGGTATCTGCTTATGATGTTTGCCGCGGCGTTCCTGGGCCCGGCCCAGCTTTTGTTCAAGGGTAGAATCCTGGATGCCGCCCTGTCCGGGAAGGGTAATCTGCTGCGGGAAATGCTGTGTTTTGCCGCGGCCGCTTGCCTGGCCTTTCTGGTAGGCTTCAGGAGCAATGTGGGCGAACAGCGGATGAAGCGGCGGCTGTACGGCCGGTTCTCAACGGAGGTGTTGGATAAATTCTCCAGAATCCGCTACGCTGCCTATGAGTCGGAAGAGACCATGAATGTCATCAGGCGCATGGGCGATGCACCTCAGGAGCACATTCTGGGATTTTTCAACGCTTTTTTGGCAGTGGCCTCCGGGATAGTCAGCGCCCTCTGCTATGGGGCGGTCTTCGCCAGTCTTTCGCCATGGTGCCTGGTTCTGGGGCTGTTTGCTTTCGGGGCTATGCTGTTTTTCGACTTCAGGCGGATTCGCCTTATGACGGAACTGTACCAGGAGCAGACCATGGAGGAGCGCCTGATGGACAGCTATGGGCAGATTCTGGGTAGCAGGCCCGGGCTGTATGATTTGAGAGTGGCGGGCGCAGTGCCATATTTATTGAAAAAACGGAAAGAAATATCTGACAGAATAGTAAAAGAACGTTATGCCCGCACTGTACGGTCGCAGCTCGCCTATGCCTATGGCGAGATGACGATTGTGGCGTGGATGGCGATTGTCCTGTTCTTCTCGGTGAGCGCTTTTATGAAGGGGACGCTTACGATAGGCCTGTTCGTGGCTTTGGTGGGGGCCTTGCAGCAGATTTTGGGGACCTTCAGGGGGATTGGCGACAAGTATTCCGAACTGCAGCGCCGGGTGGTTTCCGTGGACTACTATATGGCATTTAGGGAGCTGGAGGAGGGGCCCGGGGAGAAGCCGAAAGCGCCGATGGATAAGCCGGAAGTGTCCATGGAGAAGCCGAAAGCGCCGATGGATAAGCCGGAAGTATCTATGGATAAACCGAGAACGTCGATGGAAAGATTGGAAGTGCTGAAGAAGTCAGAGGTGCCTATGGAAAAGCCGGAGGTACTTGCAAGGAAATCGGCAATGCTTGTGGAGAAGCCGGAAATGCCCATGAAAAAGCCGAAGGTACCCATGGACAGACTGGAAACTGTCAGCTCGGCAGACTCCGGCATCCGGTTCGAGCATGTGACATTTACCTATCCGGGACAGAAAGAGCCTGTGTTTCGGGATGTGAGCTTCACATTGGAATCCGGAATCAAAATGGCGCTGGTGGGGCATAATGGCTCAGGGAAATCCACCTTGATTAAGCTCCTGTGCGGACTGTATCAGCCGGATTCGGGAAGAATCCTGATTGACGGGCGTGATGTGACGGAACTGAACCCAAAGACGCTACAGAGGTTTTTCAGCGTGATTTTCCAGGACTATGGCAGATACTTCTTCACCGTACAGGAGAACGTGGAGCTGGGGGACGTGGAGAAGGCGCGAAGGGCCGGTGATATGCGGGAACAGGAAGTGAGGGCCGCATTGCAAAAAGGGCTGGCAGAGGGCCTGGCCGGCATGCTGAGACAGCCCCTGGGGAACCTTTCGCCGGAGGGCGTGGAGCTTTCGGGAGGACAGTGGCAGAGGCTGGCATTGTCCCGGGCCTGTTACCGGGACTGCCAGGTTCTGGTGCTGGACGAACCCACAGCCGCTCTGGATCCCGTGGCGGAAAACGAGCTGTACGCTAATTTCGTGGAGATGATGAAAGGCCGTTCCTGCATCCTGATTTCCCACAGGCTGGCAGTGGCCAGGTATACAGATAGAATCCTTGTGCTGCAGAAAGGCGAGCTGATTGAGGAGGGAGACCATGCTTCCCTGATGGGCGAAAACGGGGTGTACGCATCTATGTACCGGGCACAGAGCCACTGGTATGCCCGGACGTGAAAGCCGTTCTCCGGGTTCAGCTCCTGAATAGTCTTGGTTCTTGTCATAACAGTATGCTCCGCTTTCTTAAATTATAGCATGCTGTCTGTCTTGGCAGCAAAGATATCCATCCGCACTTGACAACACCGGAAATTGTGTTACACTGAATCTATAAAGCATAACAATTTCTCGAACACAGTGGTACAAGAATCAATCCATCTAAAATTCATTCAGAAACTCTATGCTTTGACACCCAAATCAAGTTTGCAAGGCAGGAGTTTGCTGCATGGCTGCATGTTGTCCCCCTGCCTGGAACAGGAGGAACTATGAAAAAACTGGAAGACATGAACCTGGTGGACGATTTTCTGGAAGATGCCTTTTTTCCATGCGCACAGCTTGACGTCCCACAAGACCTATGGGGAAGAGGCGTCCCGCTACATCCTGGGGTGTATCCTGCAGCGCAGGATACGGCACCTCATCGTAGTGCCCCAGAAGGTCTGGTACGGCGAGGCGCCGGAAAGCCACGGAGTGCGCCTGGATGTATACCTGGACGAAGAGGACGGAGAGCTCTTCGACATGGAGCCGGACGACAACAGCGGTGCCGGTGACGTGGCGGCGCTGCCCAGGAGGGTGAGGTTCTACCACTCCAAGATAGATGCGGGGAACCTGACGGCAGGCGAGGACTACAGTGCGCTGCGGGATGTGACGGTGATATTCATCGTCACCTATGACCCATTCGGGAGGAAGCGGATGGTCTATACCATCAAGAACGGCTGCGTGGAGGAGCCGGACATGCCCTATGAGGACGGCGCTCGGACGGTATTCCTGTACACGAAAGGTACGGAAGGGGCTCCGCCGGAGGAGCTTAGGCAGCTCGCGCGGTACATGGAAGAATCCACGGCAGAGAACGCGAAGTCGGAGGGCCTGGCAAGGCTGCATGAGATGGTGACGGAAGTAAAGGCAGACAGGGAAGTGGGGCTGGCGTATATGAAATGGTGTGAAATCGAAAAGCGTATCCGGAAGGAAGAAAGGGCTGAGGGAAAAGCAGAAGGAAAAGCAGAGGATATCATGGATCTGCTGGAAGATATAGGGTCCGTCCCAGAGGAGCTGGAGAAACGGCTTCAGGAGCAGAAGGACGTGGATATCCTACGAAAATGGCTTAAATTGGCTGCACATTCCGAGAGCATCGATGAATTCGTTACGAAAATCCAGTGCTGAACACTGAACTACCTGAAAGCGAACGGACAGCATAGTTCCATAAAAGTCCTGCCATCAAAGAATCCTGACATAAGCAGAAAGGCGGAGGACATGTATCGGAAAATGCTGGGGATGAGTGAATGCCATTGACTTTTCCATGCCTAAGACATAAGATGGAAGAAAGCGATGAAATCATATCCTGCATGGGGAAGGAGACCGCATGGGAATCTATCTAAATCCGGGAAACAGCGGGTTTCAAAGAATCATAAACAGCGAATATGTGGACAAGACAGGATTGATTGACCGAATCAATGACTCAATCGGTACGGTAAATAATCTCATATGCATCAGCAGACCGCGCCGGTTCGGGAAATCATATGCGGCCCAAATGCTCTGCGCGTATTACGATTGCTCCTGCGACTCCCACAGTCTCTTTGATGACAAGGAAATCGCGAGAACAGAGGGGTATCTTGCCCATTTGAACCAATATCAGGTATTGAATCTTGACATTACGACTTTTCTTTCGGCGGCCCAGAGAAAAGGGATTCCGCTGAAAG
>ERZ808037.2041-NODE-2041-length-11212-cov-5.455052_pt1 | contig 11212 bp, 7 predicted proteins | sample MGYA00380190_ERZ808037 | MGnify/ENA primary metagenome ERZ808037 (study PRJEB31490, sample SAMN06133399) | mouse gut metagenome | isolation source: J9 | host: mice | place: China: Chengdu | collected 2015-05 ...
CAACTGCCGACACCACGGAAATCACCACAGGAATAATCACTACCACAAGAAAGCCGCCCAATAACAAAATGCCCATAATCGAATTCCTCCTTAGTCGAAGTGTACAATCGACCATACATTATTAATTATACACATTTTTCCTGAAACTGCAAGACCCACAAAATCAATCGTCACTGAGACACCCGGGCCAGCGTTCCGTATAATTCCAATAACTGCTGACCTGCAGCGCCTTACGCCCCATATCCACAACTTCTTCCGTATCATATAAAGGAGATGTATAGATCTCGTCTCCGTTATGCAGATACAGCATCTTCGACCTCGCATCAAAAGCAAGAAAACCACGAATCCCGGAAAGTTTGCTGTACATTTGTCCCTTTTGCATACTTATCTGACAAGAGCCGTTATCCCCGCATAAAAAGGCATAATCCGTGCCCTCTGCCGCCTCATACCGCTTCATCTTCCCGGGCAGCTGAGCATATCTTCCATGAACGCCACAGAAATAGACATCATCTGTGGTGCTCCAATCCACAAAGTAGATCACTATCCTGCCGTCTTTATAGACCAGATAGAGATCGTCGTCGTCCTCGTCAAAGAACATAGTCTCCAGATATTCCACATCCAGACCTTCCTGCTGGGGATCCACATAGACGCCTTCCTCTCCCATCTGATAAAAGAGAAGCTCATCCGTCTCGTGGGAAGCCACCGCATAAAAAGGGCGTTCGTTACACACAGCCGTGACGCCGTCCGCAAGCGCTTCCTCATAGAGCAGCTTCCCGTCTGAAAGCCGATAGCCGTACAGCGCATTGTACTTCTGCATCGAGAGCACCCCGTTCTCCCGGTCTATCCCCAGATACGTCAGGCCGTCGTTTTCAAAGGTCACGGTCCGTTTGACGCTTTCGTCCGCCGGATCTATGAAATGGCAGGCGTCTTTGGTCACCACAAGAAGCGACTCGCTTCCGTCTCCGTCAAAGTCCCCGAAAGCCATTGCCTCATAGTATGCCGCATCTTCATATGTCCAGAGCAGTTCTTTCTTTGCCGTATCAAACAGCTCCACACAGGTATTGCTTTCCCCGTCATACCTTGCCGCCGCCAGATACGTTCCGTCTCCATTCAGTCTCGCCTGTCTGTAAATACCGCCTCCCTCGTAAAAGGTCTCTACGCCCTCGCCGATTGCCCGCCGATATACCGTGATCCGGTTGCTGCCGTAGGGCAGGGTCACGCAGTAGCCGTCCCCCATGGCAAAGTCCTTCACATTGGAGGATGTGCAGTCCGCAAAAACGCTCCCCACCATATCCATCCTATAGTCCGTGTCCAGATAATGCCAGACGCCGTCTCTGGTAAATGCCATAAAGTCATCCGTATCCGTATAGGAACCTGTCTCAACGATCTCCGTTCCGAAAGAAAAGGTATCGATCTGCGTCCCGTCCCTTCTGTCAAGCAAAAGGGCGTCGCTGTATTTCTGACACAGAAGATAATGACTGCCTTCCCTGCGCGCAAATCCCACATCATAGAGCCAGCCGTCCGCTATCTCATAGCGCCACAGTTCTCGCTGACCAGTTAAGTCAAATGCCTGCAGCCTGCCTGACAGCCCCGCCGTTGCGAGTGCAGACTCTGTTCTTTCCGAATGGTTAGCGGTCACATAGAGCAAATCGGCGCCCTTCTGATAGCGGCTCTCCTCCAGACAGAGATCCTTGATAAATTCATATTCGATAGAGTATAAAGAAGTCTCGGGACCTTCCTCCGGATCGGCAGGATAGGCAAGTGCTGCGATCCGTTTGCCGCCGCTTTCCGCATCCAGCTCTATCGCCACGAGGATCCTGCCGTCCTCCGTGACCACCTGTTCCGCCTCAAAACCGGTTTGGGCATACAGACCTTCTTCCAGTTCCTGCCACCGCAGCCTGCCGCCCTCTTTTCCGTCCGCGCCCACCAGATAGCAGCCTTCTTCCTCCACCACCAGAAAGGCTTCCTTCTCCGGTATGGGAATCACGCCCTCATAACCGATGCAGGAATAGGTCGTGATCTCATCCGTTTCGAGATCCCGTACGCAGAGTTCCTCTTCCTTCGCACCCTCCTTTTTTTGCGGATAGAGAATCTTGTTTTCCGACACAAATCCCACCTGACACTCCCACGAAAGATCCTCCCCTTCCGGTCGAAACGAGATCTCGCTGCTCTCGTGCAGGCTCTCCCAGACCGTCAGCCTGCCGGAATCTCCCACCGCCATCACCCTGCCGCCCTTTGGGGACAGCTTCATAAAGCGAATGACGCTGCCCGCCTCCAAGATACGGTCGGGTTTGATCTGTTCCCCATTCTCATACAGGCGAAGCAGTTCTGTCAACGCATATGTCAGCTGCGGCGGCGCCTCGGCTGCCTTCTCCCCGTCAGCGGTTTCCGACTGATATTCCTCATACGCCATGACGCCCACCGTCAGTCCCCGCATACGGTCTCCTTCTTCCAGATAACCGAGCGCTTCCCTTGCATAGGCTTCCGTGACCCTCCGTTTGGACTGCGCATACTGTTCCTCTATTTCCTCATACTGCTTTTCAATCACGCCGGACTGTTCATAGATGAGCTTCGCGTCTTCCTTGATCTGCTGACTCTGATGCCGTATCTTTAAGGCGGCTGCGGTACTGACCAATCCGATCAATAAACACAGCACACTGACTGACACAGACGTCAGAATTATTTTTCGCATCCGTTGTTCCCGATGCCTCTGCCTCAGATCGTCATAACTGCAATCAAACATGGGCGCCGCCAGACGAAGTAGCTCGCTCTTGATCTTTCGGCGCATTTCCCTGCGCGTGCTCCCGCGCACATCCGCTGCCAGCGGCTCCACGGGAATCTTTTTATAGATGACACTACCGTCGGGTTTCTGCTCTTCCTCCTCCCGGAAGAGCAGTTCCTCCGGAAACGAGACTTCCGGTTCTCCTTCCGCCAAAACCGCCAGCACATGCTCCCTGTCGTGCATCCGAATAAAGGTCTCGATCTCCTTGCGGCACCAGATTGACTCATTCAGTCTAGGCGAACAGATCACGATCAGATACTCCGACTGCGAAAGCGCTTCCGTGATTGGATCGGCAAGATTGCTCACAAGGGGCAGCTCCTCTTTATCGCGAAACACTCTGCGAATCCGCGTCTTCAGCTGCCCTGCGCCGTTCTCCCCCGCATTTCCTTTCTCGTTATCTTCGCCTTTCTGCCGCGCCACGTTTCGCGGCAGACGAAAGCTTTCCAAACATCTGTGAAGCGTCTGTGCCGCAAAACTGTCCGGCTGTGTATGACGATAGCTGATAAAAGCATCGTACTTCCAATCTTTATTCATCCTTCTTTTCCTCGTATGTCTTAAAGAAGATATCCCGTTCTACCACATAGATATCATGCCGATCATCGCTTCGCACCGCCAGATAATCTCCTGGCTTGCCCAGCATATATTTCTCCTCGTCCCATGCGGTAAACACTTTGACTCTTTCAGTTAATTCCTTGGCATAAATCTGTCCGCCGCCGTTGGCAATACACATTTTTGCGTGGTCGATCAGTTTCATGACCTCTCCGGTAGAACGATCATGTACCGTGGGTTCATACAGAAGTTCACACTTACTGTGATCCTCACATTCATGGTAAGGCTTCTGTGTCGCCTCATATGTTTTGGCAAAGCGCTCCCGGCGGTTCGGATATACCTCTCCTTTGATCCCCACCATGATGATCAGATCTTCTTCCGCCACCATATCCACGTCCCCTTCCAGTGTGCGGATCGTGATCGGCGTACCGAGCGGCAGCACATCCTTAGCCTCCACATAACCGACGGGGATACGCTTTTTCACATAAGGATACATATCCGTGAGATCAATCTCGTATTTTTTGGCATAAATGATCTGACAATGATCGAAATAATCATTGAGCCGTTCGCTGAAAAAAGCTTCCGAGTGAAGCGTCGGATAAGCGTCCTCATAGAGTGCCATATTGATGAAGCCGCCCGCCTTCTCCCGATGCCCGCCGCCGGATCCGACTCCCTCCGCCAGAAAGGCAGACAGATCATCGGCTTGTACCTCTTTCACACAGCTGCGGACCGAAAACTTATAACCGTCCGCAGTCTCATTATAGACCACACAGCAATAAACTTCCGCTACCTGAATCAGAAAATCACTGATCAGACCCAGAATATTCGGGTCGCAGGGTTTTGACTTGATAATCGCATAGTGATAATCGTCATTGTAGATATGCCGTATCATCGCCACCCCTGCTACTTCCATTTCCTGCAAAGAAAGATTGGAATTACGGAATAAGGTGATCAACGTCTTTTCCACGGGAACCGCTTCCCGCATATCCATATCCAACGGATTAAAAATCTCTGCAAATTGATTGGTATCCGTAAACAAGCCATAGTACAAAGCCGTTCCTAACTTGCTGTCGTCGATCTTATAACCGACGCTGCACAACATCTGCCACACCAGCGTAGAACAACTCCCCACATGAGGATTGATCTCACTAAACTGCGGCTGTGCCGTCTCGATCTGGTGATGATCGATGACTGCCACCTGCTCCGCCGGCAGCTTAATCACATTGCCTGCGCCATACTGACAGTCCACCGTGACCAAAAGTCCCGGCAGCTTCCCGTCCGGCTGTTCCTGTATATAAGCCGCCGCATCTTCTATATGCGTGATGGGAATTTCCAGATGCTCTAACATCAGCAGCAGATTCGGCTTCTGTATCTTATTCCTGCCCCCATAGACAAGGCGCGCACGCTTTCCCAGAGACTCAAAATAGCGGCAGAGCGCATACCCTGCCGCTATGGCGTCCGCATCGGGATTGTCATGGCACTGTATGGTGATCGGATCGTATTTTGCAAGTTCTTTCAGTATCATGGTGTCACATTCTCCCCCGTAATTTTTCCGGCGCCGGAACGCTACTTCCTGTCCGGCTCTCCCGCGTTCATATCCGTGTACATATCCAGAAGCCCCACCGTCTCAGACGCTGGTCTTCCGTACATATTGCAGCATTCGTGAGACACGCTCTTCGCTTCCTCACTCTCGTCGTCAAAGTTGACGCTCATACGGTACACCCCGTGCTGCGACTCCGCATCCAGATGCCGCATGATTTCCTCAATCATTTCTTTGTCACTGCTATCCATCTCACATCTCCTCACCAATAAAAACTATACATCGACTCGAGAAGATTCTCATAATCTCTGTATACCCTTTCAAAAATGGTTTCCCATTCTCTGTCCGACATTTCAAAAAACGGCGTCTCCGCTTTCACATTCTGTTTAATCCGTCTTTTAAGCGGTGAAAACGCCACATCTCCCCTGACCAGCCAAAGCTCCTCATCATATGCGCTAAGCGTCATTTCTTCCAGCTCTAAGTCAAAGCTCTCTCCCTTTGTGATATGGGAAAAATCGCCTGCCGCCTGTAACACCACCTCAAAATCATCCGCCACATCTTTCACGGAAATTTTCCCGTCAAAGCTGTTTTTTCTCCCGTCGCACTCCAGCTCGCAGCCAAGCCGCATATTCTGCGTCTCCCCGTTCTCCACGAGATTACACTTGATATCCGATTCCATCCGGTAATCGTCGAGCTCCAGACTCTGCGTCATCTGCCAGACAATTTCCGTTTCTTTTCTCTCCTCCTCCAGCTCGTTCTTCACAGTAAGCATTCCCTGCATCTTCTCTATGCTTCGCTTTTCGCCCAGAAAATAGATATCTCCAGAAACCCGTATCTTACCGTCACAGAGGGAAAGCGGCTCCTCCACCCGGATGCTCTCAATCCGATTCGCCTTGTTTATCTCCAGAATAAAGCTAATCTCATCCGCGCCGGAAACCACATCGAAATAACTTAATATTCCCATGGCGTCTTCCCTGCCCACCTTGGAAAAATCCACATAATCGTATAAAACCTGTCTGACCAGTTCGTTGAAATACATCTCGTCAAAGCTGACCCGATAAAGGTTCTCCCCTGCTTTCTCCATGGTCATATGACGTCTGCACTCCGCAATCTCACTCGCATACTCTTTCAAAAAGGCGCTTCCTATTCCCTCTTCGTCCCCGAAAATCCATGCATCCGGGAATAAGTCAATGGAAATATCTTCCTCCGTCTCCCCGAAAAGTTCCGACCATAGGGAACGGTTATACTGCCTGCTTACATTTTCATTCTCGATATAAACATCCTTCAGGTAAAGTTCGGGAACCGTAAAACACAGATTCTCCTCATCCCCATACATCTGCATACTGGCAAGTTCATAATTCATCACGCTGATGCTCGCGGAAGCCGCCATCTCCTTTTCCTGCCTGTCAATCTCGTAGTCCGTGTCCACGCCAATCGTCGCCTGCCCGAGAAAGGTATCCGTGGTGACGTTCATTTTACTATTCACATGCGCACCTTTTTCCACAAGCATCCGCCTGATTTCATCCGCGCCAAGTTTTTCCATAAGCGGATTCTTCAACTCTTCTTTCTCCCGCACCAGATTGAGAAAGCCCCTCTGAATCCTGTAAGCCGCCGAATGCGTATGATAAAACCATCCGCCCAGAATGGCAGCAAAAGTAACAACCGCCACGCACAGGATAACAATAAGCGCTGTCTTTTTATGATTCTTCGGCGGCAGATAAAGCTGTGCCGGCGGTCCGAAAGTATTGCTGTTCTGGTTCTGCGGCTGTAATGAATAACTGTCCATATACGATCCCCTTTAATATTTTAATCCTGCTGTCCTTAGTTTCATATCTATTTCTACATAAGCGTTTTTCTGACTTAAATTTTCATTTCCTAAGTATCATCTTACCATATCCGCGCAAAAAAAGAAACGCCCCGGCAAAAACCGGGGCGCACATTATGTTGAAATTATGCCAGACCGAGCCTGCCGAGGCTGCGCTCTTTATCAGACATCGATCAGCCTGCCTGGGCTGCCTGCAGCCTCGCAATCGAACGAAGTTCGATTTGTTATTTGGCAGCAGCGATCTCCGCTTTCAGAGCTTCTGTCAGCTTCGGAACGATCTTGTTCAGGTCGCCCACTACGCCGTAGTCAGCCACATCGAAGATCGGTGCATCCGCATCCTTGTTGATCGCAACGATGATGTCGGACTCTTCCATACCTGCCACGTGCTGGATCGCACCGGAGATACCGATTGCGAAGTACACGTTCGGGCGAACGGTCTTACCAGTCTGGCCCACCTGCAGATCCTTCGGCTTCCAGCCGGAATCCACAACCGCACGGGAGCAACTTACGGTACCGCCAAGCACCTCTGCCAGATCCTCAAGAATCTTGAAGTTCTCAGGGCTTCCCACGCCACGGCCACCGGATACGAGAATCTTGGCATCCATGATATCCACGGTCTCAGCCACGGACTTCACGATGTCAAGGATCTCCACATACTTATTGTCGGGAGTAAAGCCGGGATTGTACTCTTCCACGTTAGCCTTTGCACCCTTGATGGGCTCGATCTTCTGCATAACGCCCGCACGAACCGTAGCCATCTGAGGACGGTTGTAAGGACATGCGATGGTAGCGATGGTGTTGCCGCCGAATGCCGGACGGGTCATCAGCAGCTGGTTGTGAAGCTGTTCCTGACCGGGAACTGCCTGTAACGGGAAATCACCGATCTCGAGAACGGTACAGTCAGCCGTCAGACCGGTAGCCACTCTTGCAGATACTCTCGGGCCTAAATCTCTGCCGATAGCTGTAGCGCCTACCAGCATGATCTCGGGCTTATACTGATTGATCACGGAGGACAGCGCATGTGCGTAAGGCTCTGTTCTGTAATCCTTTAACTCAGGATCGTCCACAACGATCACCTTGTCCGCGCCGTACTCAGCGAGCTGGTCTGCCAGTTCCTTCACACCGGAGCCGAGCAGAACCGCTGTAACATCTGTATTTAAATCTTTCGCGAGGTCTTTTGCTTTGCCAAGTAACTCAAATGCAATACTGCTGATCTCATTGTCTACCTGCTGCGCAAAGACATATACACCCTTGTATTCTTCTAAATTCATTTTATACCTCTTTCTGCGCACTCGTTTTACGCGTATTCTATAAGTTTCGTTCAGCCCACGCCCATACGCAAAACCGTGCCTACGGCACTCACACCAAGGCTGCGAAGCAGTTCTCGTGATCGAACTTGTTCGATCGGCTTATTGAACGGGCATTCCCTCAGACCAGCATCTGTCTGGCAAATTCGTGCAAGCATGATTTGTCTGACAGATTCGCTCTGGCTGAACTGTTAAATCACATGTTTAACTTTCAACTTGTCAACGATGTAGCTTACGGACTCGTCGGGATCAAGGGAAACCTTCTCGCCGGCGCCCTTTCTCACCTTGTCGGAAGCCTTCGCGATCTTGGTCGGGGAACCCTTAAGACCTAAGTTCGCATCATCAACATCTTTAAGATCCGCTCTGCCCCAAACGGTGATCTCCTGCTTATAAGCGTCGAAGATGCCGCCGGGTGTCATGTAACGAGGCTCATTCAACTCGGAAAGAGCAGTGATCAGGCAAGGCATTTTTGCCTTAACCACATGGTATCTGTCCTCATACTGACGCTCAACAACTACGCTGTCGCCCTCGATCTTGATGTCCTGCGCATAAGAGATAACGGGAATGTCAAGATGCTCGGAAATCTGCGGGCCAACCTGTGCGGTATCGCCGTCGATTGCCTGACGTCCGGTGATGATCAGATCGTACTCCAGATTTCTGATCGCGCCTGCAAGTGTGGTGGAAGTCGCCCATGTATCAGCGCCGCCGAGCACTCTGTCTGTCACAAGTACGCCCTTGTCTGCGCCCATAGCCATAGCCTCGCGAAGAACTTCCTCCGCCTTGGGAAGCCCCATCGTTACAACCGTCACCTCTGCACCGTACTGATCCTTTAATCTGAGCGCCGCCTCCAGACCTGCTTTATCATCAGGGTTCATGATGGTAAGCATAGCGCCTCTGTCAAGAGTTCCGTCAGGATTAAACTTAACGCCGCCCGCGGTATCCGGAACCTGTTTCACACAAACCACAATTTTCATTGTATTTTTCTCCTTCTATTTTTATTGTCTATGCCGACTGTTTCGCAAACCGGCACTCGAAAATACTTCGTATCGTTTATTTCAGCAGAGCCCCGGAGATAACCATTCTCTGCACTTCGCTTGTGCCCTCGTAGATCTCCGTGATCTTTGCGTCACGCATCATGCGCTCAACATCGTATTCTCTGATGTAGCCGTAACCGCCGTGAAGCTGTACTGCCTTCGTGGTCACTTCCATAGCTACCTCTGCCGCATACAGTTTAGCCTTAGCCGCTTCTACGGAATATACCTTCTGGGTTGCCTTCGCCATAGCAGCCTTGTAAACAAGAAGCTGCGCTGCCTCAACCTTGGTGGACATGTCGGCAAGCTGGAACTGTGTGTTCTGGAATGCGCCGATTGCTCTGCCGAACTGCTTTCTCTCCTTCACATAAGCGATGGTGTTGTCGAGAGCGCCCTCAGCCAGACCAAGCGCCTGGGAAGCGATACCGATACGGCCGCCATCCAGCGTATGCATAGCGATATTGAAGCCCTTACCCTGCTGTCCAAGGAGATTCTCCTTCGGGATGCGGCAGTCGGTAAAGATCAGCTCGTAAGTGGAAGAACCGCGGATACCCATCTTCTTCTCCTTCGTACCGAAGGTAAAGCCGGGCGTTCCCTTCTCCACGATAAATGCGGAAATCTCTTTCTGCACACGGCCGCGCTTCTCAACCGTACCTGTGATTGCGAAAATAACATAAACGTCAGCTTCCTTACCGTTGGTGATAAAGCACTTGGAGCCGTTAAGCACCCACTCCTCACCGTCAAGCACAGCCTTGGTCTGCTGACCCTGCGCGTCGGTACCTGCACCGGGCTCTGTCAGACCGAATGCGCCCAGCTTCTCACCCTTTGCAAGGGGAACCAGGTATTTCTGCTTCTGCTCTTCCGTACCGTAGGTCATGATCGGATCGCAGCACAGAGAGGTGTGTGCAGATACAATAACGCCTGTTGTTCCACATACTTTAGAGAGTTCCTCTACGCACATAGCATATGTAAGAGGATCACAGCCCTGTCCGCCGTACTCCTTGGGAACAGGAATGCCGAGAAAGCCTAACTTTGCCATCTTCTCAACAGTCTCTCTCGGAAAAACCTCTGTCTCGTCCACTTCCTGCGCGAGAGGTTTTACTTCTTTTTCAGCGAACTCTCTGAACAGAGCTCTCGCCATTTCATGTTCTTTGCTTAAAGTAAAATCCATGATCTTTTATTCCTCCATGTTTTATTTTATGATCTGCCTTTCTCACGATAAGCAGACTCAAAATGCTTCGCATTTTTCGTGCACGTTGCACCTTCAAACAGCACAAAGAAATGATTCCTGCCTGCAAGCAGTCAGAATCCTTTCTCTGTGCTATTCTCAGTCTGCTTATCGTGCCTATTTCGAATAGTCAAAGAAACCAACGCCGGTCTTTCTGCCGAGTTTCTTCTCCTCTACCATCTTCTTAAGAAGCGGCTGGGGCGCATACTTCTCGTCCTTGGTCTCGTTGTAAAGCACTTCCATGATAGCCAGACAAATGTCCAGACCAATCAGGTCGCCAAGGTGCAGCGGGCCCATGGGATGGGACGCACCGAGCTGCATAGCCACGTCGATATCCTCTGCGGAAGCGGTGCCCGCATCGAGGACGCCGATTGCCTCGTTGATCATCGGAATCAGGATTCTGTTTACCACGAAACCGGGCGCTTCCTTTACCTGTACAGGGGTCTTGCCGATCTCGGTTGCAATGGCTGTGATCTTATCTACCATTTCCTGAGGGGTATTCTCGCCTCTGATTACCTCTACCAGCTTCATTCTGTCAGCGGGGTTGAAGAAGTGCATACCGATCATCGGTCTGTCAAGGCCCTCACCGATCTTCGTGATGGAAAGGGAAGACGTGTTGCTCGCAAACATGCACTCCTTTTTCACGATACCCTGCAGCTCCTTGAAGATCGCCTGCTTGATCTCCATCTTCTCCAGCGCAACCTCAACGATCAGATCGCACTCGCCGCAGATATTATTCAAACCTGTGGTGATCTTGCCCATGATCTCGTCAGCCTTCTCCTGCGTGATCTTCTCCTTGCTTACAAGGAAATTCATATTTTTCTGGATTTTCGCCTTGCCGCCCTCAGCGTACTCTTCCTTAATATCGCAAAGGCACACTTCGTAACCGTCTGTCATGGCAAATGCCTGTGCGATGCCGGAACCCATTGTCCCCGCGCCGATAATACCTA
>ERZ808037.2042-NODE-2042-length-11204-cov-8.402894_pt1 | contig 11204 bp, 2 predicted proteins | sample MGYA00380190_ERZ808037 | MGnify/ENA primary metagenome ERZ808037 (study PRJEB31490, sample SAMN06133399) | mouse gut metagenome | isolation source: J9 | host: mice | place: China: Chengdu | collected 2015-05 ...
GAATCCGGCCTGGACTTTAACGGCGGCGAAAAGACCGCCCAGCGGTTTTTGCAGGACCATAAAAAGGACCGGCGCACCGAGGAAGTGGAGGCCGAGAGCATCTCTTACGCGGTCTGCCAATATTTTGGGATTCAGACCGGCGCAAACAGCTTTGGGTACATTGCGAACTGGAGCCAGGGCAAGGAGCTGAAGGAACTGCGGACCAGCCTGGAAACCATCAACAAGACCGCCGGTGTGCTGATTGCCGATATTGACCGCCATTTTCAGGAGGTCTGCAAGGAGCGCGGCATTGATCTGGAATCCGGGCAGGAACCGGAGGCCGGAAAAGAAACCGTACAGCCGGAAAGCCCGCAGGCCGATAAGGAGAATCCAGAGGTTTCCCCTGAACCGGAATCCTCCTGGAAAATCCCCACCGAACTGCCGGAGCAGGACCCTTCCATGTTCCGCTATTACATTACCCAGGAATCGCTGGATGTGGGAACCTATCCTTTGATGGACGGGAAAACCATCACTGAACTTGCCGCGCCGGTAAAGGTGGAACAGGATTCCATCACTGCCTTTGGCTGTATCGACTACCCCCAGCCGCTGACCGCCGAACAGGAACGGGAATACGCCCTTCTGCCCGCCAGCCAAAACCCGCGGGCGCTGGATTCCATCGGCCATGCCGCAGAAGCCGCCCAGCTGCCCGACGCGCCGGAGCAGACGCTGGATGAATACCCGATGCCGGACCCTTTGCTGCGGGAGGACGATCTGAAAAACTGCGGCTATCAGGACGGGGATTTGCTGCCCCTCTCCAAAGAGCGGGCGCTGGAACTGTTTGAGCAGGATTTGACGGTGTACGCGGTGGTGGACGGGGGCGGCGCGGAAATGCTCTTTGACCGGGAGGAATTTGAATCCCAGCTGCCCGGTACGGTGTTCGCCCTTTCCCGCGAGGAATGGGAGGAAAGCCCAGCCTTTGACGCGCTGGTGCAGGACCGGCTGAACCGCCAGCAGGAACGGGAGCAGGCGTTTCTCTCCCATGAGGGGGACTGCTTTGCCATCTATCAGGTAAAGGACGATGACAGCCTGCGGGAAATCCGCTTTGAGGGGCTGGACTGGCTCCAATCCATCGGGCGCAAGGTGGAGCGTGAGAATTACAACCTGATCTACACCGCGCCCCTTTCCGGCAAAGATACGCCGGAAGTTGTGGCGGAGCAGCTGTTCTACCGCTTCAACAACGAACACCCCAGGGACTATCACAGCCCCTCCATGAGCGTCAGCGACATCGTTGCCATCCGGCAGGACGGTGCGTTATCCTGTCATTACTGCGACAGCTTTGGCTTTCAGCAGATCACCGGTTTTCTTGACGCAAACCCGCTGAAAAATGCGGAAATGTCTATGGAGGACGATTACGGCATGATTGACGGGATCATCAACAACGGCCCCAAAGAGCCGACCGTAGCCCAGCTGGAACAGCAGGCCAGAAGCGGCCAGCCGATCTCCCTGATGGATTTGGCGGATGCGGTCCACCGGGAGGAACGGGACAAGCGGAAATCGGTGGTGGAACAGCTCCACCAGCAGCCGAAGCAGGAAAGCAAAAAGACAGCGCCGAAAAAGAGCGCGGAAAGGGAGCTTTGATATGGGACACTTTACCTTTGAAGAAATGAATCTGATGTGTATTTACAACACCGGAACCCGCGCCGGACTGATGGAGAGCCTGACCGAGATGCGCGGCTATCTCTCGCCGGAGGAAACGGAGCTGATGGAACTGACCGACAGCGCCCTTCATAAGCTGCGCGCCATGACGGACGCGGAGTTTGACAGTCTGGAACTGTACCCGGACTTTGACGAATAGGAACCAACAGACCGGAGGGGCTGGCGCTGTGCCGCCCCTTCCTTTTATCCAAAACCCGAAAGGAGGGCCGAAAACAATGGCAACCAAAGCGCAGATGTACGCACAGATGGCCGACCATGCGGCGGTGCAGCTCACTTCCAGCTGGAATGAGTGGATGCGGTTTCTGGACACAGCCTCCAGGCTTTACAAATACCCGTTCCATGACCAGCTGATGATCTACGCCCAGCGCCCGGACGCTACCGCCTGTGCGGAGTATGACCTGTGGAATGACAAGATGGGCCGCTATGTCCGGCGCGGCTCCAAGGGCATCGCCCTGGTGGACGATTCCGGGGACCGGACCCGGCTGCGGTATGTCTTTGACATCTCCGACACCGGAACCCGCGAACATTCCCGCACACCCTGGCTCTGGAAGATGGAGGAACGGCATATAGATTCCATCTCCGCCATGTTGGAAAACCGGTATGAGGTGGGCGGCGATGATTTGGGCGGGCAGCTGACCGAGATCGCCCGCAGGCTGGCCGGGGAATATTGGGCGGACAACGGGCGGGACTTCCTCTACATCGTTGACGATTCCTTTTTAGAGGAGTACGATGAGCTTAACATCGAAGTCCAATTCAAAGCCGCCGCCACCGTCAGCATCGCCTATTCCCTGATGTCCCGCTGCGGGCTGGCCCCGGAACAGTATTTCACCCACGAGGATTTCATGCCGGTTTTCGATTTCAACACACCGGCCACCGTTGGGGCGCTGGGAACGGCGGTCAGCCAGATCAACCAGCAGGTGCTGCGGCAGATCGGCGTAACCATTCTAAACGCGGAACGAGAGGCCAACAAAGAAAGGAGCCAGCAAAATGAACAACACCTTAACTTACATTCAGAACGGGGATTATCTGATTCCCAACCTGCAACTGACAGAACAGCCCGAAACGCCCCTGGGCAAGTACGGCAGGATGCGGAAAACCTACTTGAAGGAACACCGGCCCATCCTTTACAACCGTCTGCTGATGAGCGAGAAGCTGTACCCGCACCTGTTGGAGATCGACCGGACCGCGAACAGCCGATTGGAGCAGCTGATGCCGGAACTGGCGCAGGCGGCGGGCGTGACCGAGGAACTGAAAGCCCGCGACATGATGCAGTGGGTGGGCCTGATGAACAGCTGCAAGGCCCAGGCGGAGGAGATTCTGCTGGCGGAACTTATCAACAGCTGACCTTAAACCTGTTTCTGTCCGAAGCGGAACAGATTCAGAATATTGATGAAGCAGAGAATGTGAAAGCGTCCTCTGCTTTTTCTTTTGCCCAAAAGGACATTGACCATGTGCTGCGGCTGGGCGGCAATACCGACCGTCTGCGGGAGCGCGTGACAGCTGAATTTGAAAAGCAGAAGCCGGTCCCGGAAATAGCCGCCGCCCTGCAATCCCTCTATCATGGCGGCAACGGTTTTACCACCGATGCAGGCCGTATCACAGTCTGGTACGGCGAGGACGGAATCCATCTCTCTCATGGAACATCCGCCCGATATGATAAATCCGCACAGGTTATTTCCTGGGAGGGCGCGGCGGAACGAATTGGCGAGCTGCTGGAATCCGGTCAATTTGCTTCCAATGTGGAGCTTGCCGAGGCGGAGGGTTATGAACGCTCCCTCCTTGCCAACAAGCTCTGGAACCTGTATCACGATTTGAGCGATGAAGCCAGAGAAGCCGGATATTTACCCAGTCTGTCAGAAATCAAGGGCAACGGGTTTCCAGAAGAATCCGCATGGCTCACTGAGCAGCTGCGTGACCCGGCTTTCCGCCAGCCCCTCACAGAAGAATATGCCGCCTTTTGGACTGCCTATACGCAAGACCGTAACTTGCTGCGTTTCCATTACCACAAGCCAAAGGAGATTTGGGAGAACCTGAAAGACCTGTCACTGTCCCACAAAGCCTTTTCATCTGAAATGGCAGAGGTTCCTGCGGTTAAGCAGTTTATTACGGAGGATGAGATCGGCGCGGCCCTTTCTGGCGGCAGCGGTTTTGCCGGGGGCAAAGGGCGCATTTATGCCTTTTTCCAGCAGCCCCATACCGACAAGGAAAAAACCGCGTTTCTCCGGCAGGAATACGGAACCGGCGGACGCTCCCACGCACTGTCCGGTGCAACGCACAGTGGCGAAGATCACGATGGAAAGGGCCTGCGCTACCAGAAAAACGGCTGTGACGATGTACGCCTGACCTGGGATAAGGTCGTGAAGCTGGTTGCTGGCCTGATCCAAAAGGACCGTTATCTGACCGAAGCAGAACGGGAACAGTATGAGAAAATCCAGGCAGAAAAGGAACTGGCAGAGGCGGGCATTGTAGAATCACAGAGCCAGCCTGCTCCTGTCCATGAAACCGAAACAGAACCGCCCCAGCCCGCGCTGGAAGAATTGCTGGAACAGTACAAGCCGGTTGTGACCGCCGCCATCATGGAGGATACGGCATACCGCAACGCCTGCGGCCATACTGACCATGAAAACGCTGTGATTGAGGGCAACGCCGCTGTGCGCCGCGCGGTTCTTGGCTCCGGTAATATGCAGCTTCTCAAACAGTATTCGGATGTGCCGGAGTTCCGCCACCGCCTGCATCAAGAGGTGATTGCCGAAACCTATCCAAAGCTCCATGAGCTTCTGCGCCCTCTGTCCCAGGACGATATTGACGAAGCCCTCTGTGCATGGAACGGCGATATGGACAGCAAACGGGCCGTAGTCCGCTATATGAAGGAGCATGGGAGGGAAAAAGACACCGCCGCATGGCTGTCCAGGGAGTACAGCGGTCCTGAACATACAAACCTGTTCATTGTCCGCGCCGGAAGCCCCGAAGAAATGGAACTGCCCTGGCCCAAGGTACAGCGCCGGATCGCCCAGCTTATCAAAGAGGACCGCTTTTTTACAGAGGCAGAACGGGACAATCTGGACGATATAGACCCTATCGCAATCCGGGAAAATCTGGCCCAGCGCGGCATTGTAAACGGGCAGGTAACAGAACCGGAGAAGCTGGACAATGACCCCTTTATCCAGCAGGTCATGGCTGATGTGGAGCGGCTCACAGAGGCAGACCGGCAGGAAGAACCGGTACAGGAAACAACCGAAGCCGAAACCGCACCCGCTGCGGAAGAACCGGAACCATTTACCCGCGACCCGCTGGCATCGGCCTATGGCGTAGGGGATTTTGTTTTTCTGGAAAATACCGAGTACCGCATCACCGATTTGCAGCGGGGCTATGTCCAGCTGAATGACCCTGCGCTGCCCTACCCCATTTACCGGACGGAAAGCAAAGAACAGTTTGAACGCGCCATCCGGCAGGACCCGCGCAACAGCGCCATCACCGACTATCTCCCCGCCGATCTGGACCAGTTTTCCTTGGATTTGCGGGAAGTCCTGACCGGGGAGGGCGGTTTGCTGGATACGACTGCAAAGGAGGATATAGCGGCGCTGCTCCGAAGCGGCGCAGGCAATCCGGCTGTCGCCCAGCATCTTTCCCAGCGGTTTTCCGGTACAGTGGAAACTATGCAGCTGGAAACCGGAGATACGGCGGATTACCGGGCCTCCGCAAACGGCATGGAAGTGGAGATTCTGCGGGAAGATGAAACGGTGCTGGCAGCGATGTATGAAAGCTGGGAGCCGCTTGCCGCTGCCCTGCGCGCCCTCTACCAGCAGGAGCTGGATGGATTCTCCCACGAACCGGCACAGCCAGAAGAACAGCTGGCAGAGGAACAGCCGGATTTTGGGAATCCCCCTGCGCCAGAGCCGGAGCCGCAGATCACCATCACCCCCGTCACCCGTTATCCGGGCGAACAGAACCATCTGCCCTACGATATAGAGATTCATACGCTGCGCTTTGATGAACCGGAACCCACCCCTCCCCAGCCGACTGCCGGGAACTTCCGTATCACCGACATTCACCTGGGCGAAGGAGGACCAAAAGCAAAGTTTCGGGCCAACATGGACGCAATCAATCTCCTGAAAGAATTGGAGTTTGAAAACCGGCAGGCCACGCCGGAGGAACAGGAAACCCTTTCCCGGTATGTGGGCTGGGGCGGTCTGGCAGACGCTTTTGACGAGAGCAAGCCCGCCTGGGCCAAGGAGTTTGCGGAACTCTACGCAACGCTGTCCCCGGAGGAATATGAAGCCGCCAAAGGGACCACCTTAAACGCCCATTACACCAGCCCTACCGTTATCCAGGCCATTTATGAAGCGGTGGGGAAAATGGGATTCCAGACCGGCAACATCCTGGAACCCTCCTGCGGCGTGGGCAATTTCTTCGGTATGCTGCCGGAGGAAATGCGGGGCAGCAAACTGTACGGCGTGGAACTGGATTCCATCACCGGACGCATTGCAAAGCAGCTCTATCCCAAAGCAGACATCACCATCGCGGGCTTTCAAACCACCGACCGGCGTGATTTCTATGATATAGCCGTAGGAAATGTGCCGTTTGGCCAGTATTCCGTCAATGACCGGGCCTATAACAAGCTGAACTTCAACATCCACAACTACTTTTTTGCAAAATCGCTGGACCAGGTGCGTCCGGGCGGTGTGGTGGCCTTCGTCACCAGCCGCTACACGATGGATTCCAAGGATTCTACGGTGCGCCGGTATCTGGCGCAGCGGGCGGAGTTGTTAGGCGCGATCCGTCTGCCCAACAATGCGTTTCGTGCCAATGCCGGAACGGAAGTGGTATCCGACATCATTTTCCTGCAAAAACGGGACCGCCCTATCGACATTACACCGGACTGGACGCAGACCGGACAGACCGAAGAAGATTTTACCATCAACCGCTATTTTCTGGACCACCCGGAAATGGTGCTGGGCAGGCAGGAGCCGGAAAGCACCGCTCATGGCATGGATTACACCGTAAATCCCATTGAGGGATTGGAACTTTCCGACCAGCTGCACGATGCGGTTAAGTACATTCGCGGGACCTACCAGGAGGCCGAACTGCCGGAGCTGGGCGAGGGGGAAGAAATTGATACTTCTATCCCCGCTGACCCTGATGTAAAAAACTATTCCTATACCGTTGTGGACGGTGCGGTGTACTATCGGGAAAACAGCCGCATGGTGCGCCCCGACTTAAACGCCACCGCCGAGGCCCGCGTAAAAGGGCTGGTGGAACTGCGGGACTGTGTGCAGAAGCTCATCGGCCAGCAAATGGACAGCTTTGTTTCGGATGCGGCAATCCGTGAAACCCAGGCCGAATTGAACCGGCTCTATGACGCATTTTCCGCAAAGTACGGGCTTATCAATGACCGGGGGAACCGGCTGGCCTTTGCCGATGATTCCAGCTATTATCTGCTCTGCGCGCTGGAAGTCATTGACGATGACGGGCAGCTGAAGCAAAAGGCGGATATGTTCACCAAGCGCACCATCAAGCCCCATCAGGCTGTTACTGCGGTGGACACCGCCAGTGAAGCCCTGGCTGTTTCCATCGCGGAAAAGGCCGAGGTGGATATGGCGTACATGGCCGAACTGAGCGGCAAAACCCAGGAGGAATTGGCGCAGGAGCTGCGGGGCGTGATCTTCCGCCTGCCAGGACCACTGGCGGAGGGGGAAACGCCCCGTTATGTGACAGCGGACGAATACCTCTCCGGCAACGTGCGCCGGAAACTGCGGCAGGCACAGCGGGCGGCGGACAAAGACCCCGCCTTTTCTGTCAATGTGGAGGCGCTGACCGCCGCCCAGCCCAAGGATTTGGACGCATCGGAAATCGAGGTGCGCCTGGGCGCTACCTGGATTGACAAAGACTACATCCAGCAATTCATGTACGAAACCTTCCACACCCCGTACTATCTGCAAGGGAAGATTGAGGTCAAGTATGTCCCCTACACCGCCGAGTGGCAGATCACCGGCAAAAACGCCGTTGGGTACGGCGATGTAGCCGCCAACACCACCTACGGAACCGACCGGGCCAACGCCTACAAGATTCTGGAGGACAGCTTAAACCTGCGGGATGTCCGCATCTATGACACCGTTGAGGACGCCGAGGGCCGGGAGCGCCGGGTACTCAACGCCAAAGAAACCACCCTTGCCGCCCAGAAGCAGATGGCGATCCGGGAAGCCTTCCGGGACTGGATTTGGAAGGACCCACAGCGGCGGCAGACGCTGGTGCGCCAGTACAACGAGGAAATGAACAGCATCCGCCCCCGCGAGTATGACGGGCAGCATATCCGGTTTGCGGGCATGAACCCGGAAATTACGTTACGGGAACACCAGAAAAACGCCATCGCCCATGTGCTGTACGGCGGGAATACCCTGCTGGCCCATGAGGTGGGCGCGGGCAAGACCTTTGAAATGGTAGCCGCCGCGATGGAATCCAAGCGGCTGGGCCTGTGCCAGAAATCCCTCTTTGTGGTGCCGAACCACCTGACCGAGCAGTGGGCCTCCGAGTTTTTACGGCTCTACCCTTCCGCGAATATCCTTGTCACCACCAAAAAGGATTTTGAAAGCCACAACCGCAAGAAATTCTGCGCCAGAATCGCCACCGGGGACTATGACGCGGTGATTATCGGACACTCCCAGTTTGAGCGTATTCCCATCAGCCGGGAACGGCAGGAGCGCCTGCTGCGGGAGCAGATCAACGAGATTACCGACGGGATTGCCGAGGTGGAGGCCAGCGGCGGGGAACGCTTTACCGTCAAGCAGCTGGAACGCACCAAAAAATCGTTGGAGGCAAGGCTGGAAAAATTGCAGGCCGAAGGCCGCAAGGACGATGTGATTACCTTTGAACAGCTGGGCGTGGACCGTCTGTTTGTGGACGAGAGCCACAATTATAAGAACCTCTTTTTATACACCAAAATGCGGAATGTGGCGGGACTTTCCACCACAGACGCGCAGAAATCCTCCGATATGTTTGCCAAATGCCGCTACATGGACGAGATCACCGGCAGCAGGGGCGTTGTGTTCGCCACCGGAACGCCGGTCAGCAACAGTATGACCGAACTTTATACCATCCAACGCTACCTCCAGTATGAGCGGCTCCAGGAATTGAACATGACCCATTTCGACTGCTGGGCCAGCCGGTTCGGGGAAACGGTGACAGCCCTGGAACTGGCCCCGGAGGGGACCGGCTACCGGGCGCGGACAAGATTTTCCAAGTTCTTTAACCTGCCGGAGCTGATGAACCTGTTCAAAGAAGTTGCGGACATCAAGACCGCCGACCAGCTGGACCTGCCCACCCCGGAGGTGGAATACCACAACATCGTGGCAAAGCCCACCGGACACCAGCAGGATATGGTGAAGGCCCTCTCCGAGCGCGCCGCCAAAGTCCATTCGGGGACCGTTGACCCATCAACCGACAATATGCTGAAAATCACCTCGGATGGCCGCAAGCTGGGGCTGGACCAGCGCATCATCAACCCCATGCTGCCGGACGAACCCGGCACAAAAGTCAACCAGTGCGTGGACAATATCCTGCAAATCTGGCGGGACGGACAGCCGGAAAAGCTGACCCAGCTGGTGTTTTGCGACATTTCCACACCCCAGGCGGCTGGCTCCAAAAAGGTGGCCAAGACGCTGGATAACCCGATACTTCACGCTCTGGAACAGGCAGTTCCAGAGCCGGAGAAACCGCTGGCCTTTACGGTCTATGAGGACATCCGGCAGAAACTCATCGCACAGGGTATGCCCGCCAGCCAGATCGCTTTTATCCATGAAGCCAATACCGAAGTCCGCAAAAAGGAGCTGTTCTCCAAAGTCCGCTCCGGCCAGGTGCGCGTCCTGTTAGGCTCCACCCAGAAGATGGGGGCCGGGACCAACGTGCAGGATTTGCTGGTGGCCCTTCACGATCTGGACTGCCCCTGGAGGCCCGGAGATCTGGCCCAGCGAAAAGGGCGGATCGAGCGCCAGGGCAACCAGAACCCGCTGGTCCATGTTTACCGCTATGTGACCGAAGGGACCTTCGACGCATACCTCTGGCAGACGGTGGAGAACAAGCAGAAATTCATCTCCCAGATCATGACCTCAAAATCACCGGTCCGCAGCTGTGACGATGTGGACGAAACCGCCCTGTCCTTTGCGGAGATCAAGGCCCTGTGTGCCGGGGACCCCCGCATCAAGGAGCGTATGGACCTGGATGTGGAGGTATCCCGCTTAAAGCTGATGAAGGCCGACCACCAGAGCAAGCAGTACCGGCTGGAAGATCAGCTGTTAAAGCACTTCCCGGAGGAGATTGAGAAACACAAAGGCTTTATCCAGGGACTGGAAACGGATATGGAAACCCTGGCGGCACACCCCCACCCGACAGACGGATTTACCGGCATGGAAGTCCGGGGCGATACGCTCACCGACAAAGAGAACGCCGGAGCCGCCCTTTTGGACGCCTGCAAGGAGGTTAAAGGCTCCGAGCCGGTGCAGGTCGGCAGCTACCGGGGATTTGCTATGTTTGTAACCTTTGACGCTTTTCAGAAGGAATATATGCTCCAACTGAAAGGCCGCATGACCCACCGTACCGCCCTGGGCGCGGACCCGCGCGGCAACCTGACCCGGATTGACAACGCGCTTTCCCAGATGCCCCAGCGGTTGGAAAGCGTCAAAGTCCAGCTGGATAACCTTTACCAGCAGCAGGCCGCCGCGAAGGAGGAAGTGGGCAAAGCCTTCCCCTATGAGGAGGAATTGCGGGTCAAGAACGCCCGTCTGGTGGAGCTGGATATGGAGCTGAACATGGACAGCAAGGGGCAGTCCCGTCCAGAAGCGGCGATTGCCAAGCGCGAAAGGCCCTCGGTGCTGGAAGGGCTGAAACGCCCCATCCCGCCCCGCAGCATGGAAAAGAAACCCAGACAACAGGAACAGGAGGCAAGATAATATGAACAGCAACGAAAAGAATACGGCCCTTTATGAGAAGATGGCCGCTGAACAGGATACCTTCCGGGATTGGCTGAAAAGCCAGTCCCCGGAGGAGGTCCTGAACCACGCCTATGAGTACACCGTCCGGGAGGACATTGTGATGGCGATGGAGGTATTGGAGCTGACAGACGCCCAGGCCCAGGCGCTGCTGGATTCCCCTTCGCCGCTGGCTGATGTGTACCGCCATTTTGAAAAGCTGGAAACCGGCTATATGGATGTGATCCGGGACAGCATTGAGGAACGGGCAAATGAGATGCACAGGGCAAAAGAGGAACAGAGAGCCGCCCCGGTCTATCCCCACTCCGCCGCCTATGCGTCCGAGCATGGGGAGATGGCGCAGTACCGCGCCTCCCTGCAAGTCAGTCTTGCCTGCAAAGAAGCCATTGAGCAGGCCATCAGCGCCCACTATGGGGATAACCGCCTGAATACCGAGGCCGCTGTCAAAGAGGTGCTGGAACAGTTCGGGCCGGAGCGTATGCAGTACATCCTTGCCAATACGGTGCTGAAAAAGGAGCATGACGGGCG
>ERZ808037.2043-NODE-2043-length-11198-cov-3.576297_pt1 | contig 11198 bp, 7 predicted proteins | sample MGYA00380190_ERZ808037 | MGnify/ENA primary metagenome ERZ808037 (study PRJEB31490, sample SAMN06133399) | mouse gut metagenome | isolation source: J9 | host: mice | place: China: Chengdu | collected 2015-05 ...
TAGTTTCTCTTAGGTTGGGTACAAAGAGGGGGTGTTTACACACCCTCTTTCCAACCTTAGAGAAACTTCATTCCTTTACACTAGTGCATCCTTTACCTCCACCACGGATTCCATATCATAATAGCCCACCGTATTTTTGTCGGAGACCACCGTAATATTGATGGTGTCATACAATCTGTGATATACCTCAAAGGTATCCCCGTTATAACCCGTGACCCCGAGGGAAATCAGATATTCCCCTCCCTGAAGAGTCATCCTTTGGGTAAAAGTCACATCCTTCACCTGCCCCGGTTCCGCAGAGTCCAGAAAAGCCTTCTCGATCATGGAATTGGTTCCCGTAATCTCCGTACCTATGACATTTTTAAAAGATAATGCAAAGATAGGCGCAGGAACATGATCCGTAAACCGCACCCGCATGTGAACCGTGAAAGCGCTACCCTTGATTACGGCAGTGGTGCGCACCCCTCTGTCGTCCGTAATGTAATACTCCTCTATCAAAGCCTGTTTTGTCCCGTACTCCAGAACCTCCGGATTGATGCCGGAAGCCTTTCCTGCCGCGGCCTGAAGCTCCTCATCCCCCAGCAGGTTCTGCCCTTCCTTATGATCCGGGACTTCGTACTGCCCCACCAGCACACGTTTATAAGCGTCAATCATCTCCTTGGGGCTGCCTTCTCCCAAAAGATTACCTTTATTTAATAGAAAGACTCTGTCACAATATTTACTGATGCTGCTGAGGTCGTGGCTGACGAAGACGATGGTCTTCCCCAGTTTCTTAAATTCCTCGAATTTATGATAACATTTTGCCTGAAAGAACACGTCTCCCACGGACAGAGCCTCATCCACAATCAAAATCTCCGGCTCAATATTGATCGCCACCGCAAATGCGAGACGCACAAACATGCCGCTGGAATATGTTTTTACCGGCTGGTACACGTAATCTCCGATATCCGCGAACTCTAAGATCTCCGGCAGCTTCCGGTCGATCTCCTTCTCCGAAAATCCCATCATAGTACCGTTCAGGTAGACATTTTCAATACCGTTATATTCCATATTAAAGCCGGCGCCCAGCTCCAGCAGTGCGGAGATACGTCCTTGGACAACCGCTTCTCCGGAAGTGGGGTTTAAAACCCCTGTGATTATTTTAAGAATGGTGGATTTTCCGGAGCCGTTTGTACCGATGATGCCCACCGTTTCTCCTCTGCGTATTTTCAGGCTGACACCGTTTAAGGCATAATGCAGCTTATGGGTCTGCTTTTTTCCGAACCCGAACGCTTCCCGGATGCGGTCCTTGGGTTTATCATACAGCTTATAGATTTTTACCACTTCTTTTACATCAATGGCATACGTCTCTTTTTCCTGCTCCCGAATCTGCAATTGTTCCGGATTTTCCGTCTGCTTTTCTTCCATCATCGCTCCGTACCCGTTCTTCTCCCTTCCGTTCAGCCGATCTATTTTTCAAAATTACAGCACATCGGCAAAATGTACTTTTAATTTCTTAAAGACCAGCCCGCCCATGCCGAACAATACCACTGTCACAATCCAAAAGTACATGGTTGAATAGAAATCCTGAAAGAACCACTCCTTCTCGTAAATAGCGCTTCTGTAGCCGTTTACGATATATACTAAAGGATTAATCTTCAGCGCCATTGCCCAGCCGTCGTTGATTTTATTGATATCCCATAAGATAGGGGTGGCCCACATTCCGATCTGGAGCATGATATTAATGATCTGTGACAAATCCTTAAAAAAAACGACGATGGCACAGGTCGTATAGCACAGCGCAAGTACAAAGATAAACATACAGGCACTGTAATAAAATATCTGTATGGTATATATGGTCGGATAAAATCCGTAAAATGCCGCTATCACAAGCAGCACCAGCACAAAGAAAGCATGGATAAAGGTGGCCGCAATAATCTTAATAATGGGCAGTATACTAATCTTAAACACTACCTTTTTCACCAGATAGTTATACTCAATCAAGGCGTTTGTGCCGTTGTTCAAGGCTTCACTGAAAAAGAACCACGGAACCAGACCTGCCGTCAAAAAGAGCACATAAGGAGCATCATCCGATCCCCTTCCGGGGTTTCCCATGATAACCTCAAACACCACATAGTACATTGCCACAGTGACCACCGGCTGTATCATGGCCCACACCGCGCCCATATAGGAACCCGCGTAACGCTTCTTAAAGTCATTCTTTGCCAGCTTCCAGATTAAATGTCTGTTCTGGAACAATTCCACGGGCAGCGTCGTGAACTTGTCATACCACTTTGCGAAAATCAGACAGGATGCCGCTATCACCGCACAGGAAATGATCTTCTTAACCAATTCCTCCTGCGGATCCGCATGGGGATTGTGGTGTACTATAATTATAACTGCCATCAGCAGCATCACTGTGGAAAACAGGCTGATTCCCACCTTTTTGGTTATCTTCATGTCGGCTGTTACCTCTTGTCCTTACTTTTTCAGGCTGTCGATGCCCCCCCAATTCTTATCCCGCTCCGCAAGAATCAGCTCCATGCCATCCGGAACGGGCCACTGAATACCGATGGCCGGATCATTATACAGAATCCCGCCTTCATCGTTGGGATGATAGAAATCCGTTACTTTGTAACAAAACTCCGCATAGTCGGACAGCACCAGAAAACCGTGGGCAAAATTTTTCGGTACGAAAAACTGCTTTTTATTTTCCTCCGATAGAATCGTCCCATGCCATTTTCCGTAAGTCTTAGAGCCTTCTCTTAAATCCACCACCACATCAAAAACTTCTCCCCGTATTACCCGCACCAGCTTGTCCTGCGGAAATTGTTTTTGAAAATGCAGTCCTCTCAGCACTCCCTTTTTGGAAGCGGACTGGTTATCCTGTACGAACACTTCGGGGATTCCCGCCGCTTTGTAATCCTCGTACTGGTAAGATTCATAAAAGTACCCTCTCTCGTCCCCGTACACCGCAGGGGTGATTATCTTCAATCCTTCAATTTCACAAGTTTCAACCGTAATTTTGCCCATAACTTATTCCTCTCCTGTCCGCCGGTAAATCATCCGCTGCCCTCGCCTGATCAATGTGTGGCCGGCACAAAATATGGATGATTCTACGGCTGCTTACTTTTTGCAATAATATATTTTGCCGTCCTGCCAATAAGCAAATATCCGGCGTGGTTCTGCCAAAAATCAACCGGCCGGCACCTTAAAAGTAGCTGATGTTCATGTCTACTTTTCCTTCAATTCCGTCCACGGTTCCCTTAGACGTATACTGCCACATCTGATAATATCCCTGATAAAGAGGCACGCTCCTGTATTCTGCCAGCCAGATACAATAATTGTCCAATCTGTCGGTGTATAGATTGTTGTTATACCAATTGCGGCTTGCATATACGCCTCCGGTATATCCGGCATTTTCTATCGTCCGGCAGAACGCCTCACAGACCAGCGTCCTTGTCTCCGGATCCAAACCGTCGGCTCTTCCGTTTCCTCCGGCGCCTTCCGTATCTATAAAAATAGGATACGTAATCTCATAGTTCCGAATCAGCTCCAGCACGGCGGACGCTTCTTCCACCGCTTCCACCTCGTTAACAGCCTGAGTAAAGAAGTAAACTCCCACGGGAAGGCCGCTGGCTGCCGCTCCCTTCATATTTGTCTCAAAATAGGGATCCACTACCAGACTGCCCGTAACCGATCCTCGATACCCTGCCCGGATAATGGCAAATTCTATTCCGGCATTTTTCACCTTATCCCAGTCTATTTCCTTGTTCCACTTGGACACGTCGATTCCGAGATGGGAATTTCCGGAGGTCGCCTGAAACTTCTTAATCTCCGTTTTGTCCGCATCCTCAATGGCGTCCGCCACCGCAGTGTCTTCCGCCTCCGCATCGATTTCTTCCTCTGTCTTGATCAGCAGAGAGATATCGTCGATGGCCACATATTCTACCTTATCCTTGACATGGACGCGGGTCTCGTTATTTGGCACACGATATCCCTCTATGGGAAGGAGCTCCACATAATATTCTCCGGAGTCCAGATCTCCGATATAGATAATGCCGTCCTTATCCAGATCCTTGTATTCTCCCATATCACTCAGAGATACATAGAAGCTCTCGCCCGTCACCGGATTTCCATCATTATCCACAATCTGGATTCTCAGATCCTTCTCCACGGAAGTCACCATCAAAGATAAACGATTTGCTTGATCACGCGCCGCTTCCAAGATAGGATTTATCTCCGGATCAAAGAAAGTTTCGTCCTCCATAAATGCCGATAGGTCATTGCCGATCTGCCCCACTCCATAGCTTTCCGACGGCTCCTGCGGTTCCGGACTGGTTGGAGCCGTTTCTCCGGGAGTACTATGATTTGGTCTTTGGTCATGATCCGAATTGCTGAATATCACAAGAATGGATACCAGCAGAATAATCGCCATAGAACCCAGAATGGTCAATCTTCTCAGCTTAGAGTCCATTTGCTACCTCTACCATATATTTTCCGTAATTTGTCTTCATCAAGGGTTCCGCCAGCTTCAGAAGCTGTTCCCTATCAATAAAACCTCTCTTGTAAGCGATTTCCTCAATACAGGAAATATACAATCCCTGTCTCTTCTGGAACGCCGCCACAAAATCACAGGCATCCAGCAAAGCGTCATGATTCCCGGTATCAAGCCATGCAAAGCCCCTTCCCAGAGTCTCCACATGCAGAGTTCCCCTCTTGAGATACTCATTGTTCACGCTGGTGATCTCAATCTCCCCTCTGGCAGAAGGCTCAACATTCTTTGCAATCTGTACCACATCATTATCATAAAAATATAAACCCGGCACCGCATAATTACTCTTGGGCTTCTCCGGTTTTTCCTCGATGGAAAGAGCCTTGCCGTTTTCGTCAAATTCTACCACGCCGTATTCTCTGGGGTCTCTGACATAATATCCGAAAATGGTGGCTCCTTTTTCCCTTGCCGCCACTTCCCGCAGTACTCTGGAAAAGCTCTGTCCGTAGAAAATATTGTCCCCCAGCACCAATGCTGCCCTATCGTTTCCGATAAACCGTTCCCCTATAATAAAAGCATCCGCCAATCCTCTGGGAGTTTCCTGCACTTCATAGGAAAGTTCCATTCCAAGCTGATGCCCGTCCTCCAGCAATTCCTTAAATACGGGCAAATCTCTTGGGGTAGAGATGATCAGCACCTCGCGGATTCCCGCCAGCATCAGAGTGGACAAGGGATAATAGATCATGGGCTTATCGTACACCGGCATAATCTGCTTAGACACCGCTTTTGTCAAGGGATACAATCTCGTTCCCGATCCTCCCGCCAAAATAATTCCCTTCATATTCAGCCTCCTATTCCAGTTCCGTCCCTTCTCTGCAATGCCCTTTTTGGGGAAAGGGATTTCCGTTTCGGGACTGTTTTTTATTCCGGTTCCTTTGCACACCGAATGGGAACGATATCCATCGTTCCCATTTTTGCGGTTGTTTTTTACTTTTCGTACATTTCCTGATAATACTTTTGGTAGTCTCCGCTGGTGGTGTTCTTCATCCATTCCTCATTCTCGAAGAACCATGCAATGGTCTTCCGAATGCCTTCTTTGAACATGGTTTCGGGCTCCCAGCCGATTTCTTTCTTAATCTTATCCGGCGCTATGGCATATCTGCGGTCATGTCCCTTCCGGTCTTCCACGTATGTGATCAGCTTCTCTGTCACATTGGCCTTTCTGGGATCCTCATCCGACAGCATCTCCTGAAGAGTCTCCAAAATAATATGAAGAATTTCAATATTTTGCTTCTCATTGTGTCCGCCGATATTGTATGTTTCAAACAGTTTTCCCTGTTCCTGAACCATATCGATTGCCTTTGCGTGATCCTCCACGTACAGCCAGTCACGGACATTTTTCCCGTCCCCGTAAACAGGCAGGTTCTTCCCTTGCAAAGCATTGTTAATCATAAGCGGAATAAACTTCTCCGGAAACTGATAAGGACCGTAATTATTAGAGCAGTTGGTAATGTTAGCCGGAAAATGGTAAGTATCCATATAAGCCTTTACCAGCATATCGGCGCTTGCCTTGCTGGCCGAGTAAGGACTGTGGGGATCGTAGGGCGTAGTCTCATAGAAGAAAGCGTTGTCATCATCGGGAAGAGAACCGTACACCTCGTCCGTGGACACATGGAGAAACTTTTTCCCCTCTTTAAAACTTCCGTCCGGAAGCTCCCACGCCGCTTTCGCACAATTTAACATCACCGCAGTACCCAGCACATTGGTCTGTACAAATACTTCGGGATTCTTGATACTCCTGTCCACATGGCTCTCGGCGGCAAAATGCACCACTCTGTCAATATCATTTTCCGCAAATATACGGGAAATGGCTTCTTTGTCACAGATATCCGCTTTTACAAATGTGTAATTGGATTTGTTCTCAACATTCTTCAGATTTTCCAGATTTCCTGCATAAGTCAGAACATCCACATTGATAATGCGGATATCGTCGCCATATTTTTTAAACATATAATGGATATAATTTGAACCGATAAATCCCGCTCCTCCGGTTACCAGATATGTTCTCATAGTTTTCTCCCTTCTACGTCACTACATATTTTTTATATTACCACACTTAACCATATTATGGCTACATAATTTTCACATTGCCGACACAAATCAATACCCCAGATAGCTTTGGTTCATATCTACATTTCCCTTGATACCGCTGACGCTTCCGTTGGATTTGTACTGCCAAATGTCGTATTTTCCGGTGTAGGTAGGCGTTGCCGAATATTGTGCCAGCCAAATCTTATAGGCGTTCAGCTCTCCCGCATTCAGCTTGCCCGTGAGCCATGTCTTATTGGCATAGATTCCGGCCGTATAGCCGGCGTCCTGTATAGTCTCGCAAAATGCTTTGCACACCGCCGTCCTTGTGTCTCTGTCAATGGAGTCCGCCCGGCCTCCGCTGGGTTCCACATCCAGAAAGATAGGGTAGGAAATTTTATAGCCTTTGATTTGCTCCAATACCATGGAAGCCTCTTCCACGGCTTCCACCTCGTCCACTGCCTGCGTGAAAAAGTATACGCCCACCTTCAAGCCTGCTGCCGTTGCTCCCTTGATATTGGCCAAAAATTTGGGATCTTCAATCAGTTTACCCTGAGAAGAGCCTCTGTAACCGCATCTTATGATGACATAGGAAATTCCCGAGTTGCTCACGGCATTCCAATCTATATTGCCGTTCCACTTGGATACGTCAATTCCCATAGTGCCGGAGCCCGTTACCAAAGAACCGTCGCTGGCAAAGTTATATCTTGCACCTTGAATCACCTGTTCGCCGGTGACCATTTCTCCGCTTGCGGTAAAATAATATACCTTTCCGTCAAGAGTCTGCCATCCCGAATATTTTGCGCCGCCCCTGACGAAAAATTTGTCAGCCGTATAGTAGTCCGCATAAACTGCTTCTCTGTATACCTCATTGTCCAACACAAACAGCTGATTTCCTTCCGTGTCCTTAAGCTTTGTCTCGTAATCGCTTTTGGGATGGCTCTTTACAGTCACCTGAAAATTCTGTGTGAGAAACTGTCCGTTCTCCATATATCCTACCGTAACGGCAGTACTTCCCGCATTAACCCCTGTGACAGTCACCACCGTCCCCGCTGCGGAGACCATGGCTATGTTAGGGTCGGCCGATGCCGCCGTTACCGTGGGTGCGGCCGTAGTGATTCCGGTCAGAACGGCGTTGACCGTAGCGTTGGTTTCGGTAAGCAAAGTGACCTCCGTCCGGTCCAGCGTCAGACTGCCTTGCATGGGAATATTTCCGGAAACCGTGGTCCGTACCTCCGCCACATTTATCAGGGTTCCGCCGGCTGCCGCAGAGACAAGCGTTGCCGGATCGGGAATAGAGCTTTTGGACACCTCGTTATATGTGGATTCTATCACCTTACTCTCCACCCATTCTATGGTGTCCGGCAAAGAGGATTCCACCACCGTCACATTCTGCTTGGTGTCCTCCTTCGCCGCATTGATCTCGGATTCCTTTTTAATTTCGTTGGTAACGTCTACCTTTTTGTAATCAATGTCCTTCTTCACTTCCACCTTCTGGGGCGTCTCGGAAATATTGTAGTCGCTGTACTGCTCGTCGGCCAGCAACTGCATTACCACCGTGTAGCTGCCCGGTACAAGATCCTTTTTATAAATTATACCGTCCATATCGTCATCGGTCCAGATTACACTTTTGCCGTCAGCGCCTGTGACAGTCACGGAAAAAGGCACATTGGATATCAGCTTGCCGTTTGAACTGTTGATAAACTTAATTTTCAGATCCTTCTGCACGGATGTCAGGCTCAGTGACACAGTGACATCTTTCTCATAATCCGCCTCATTATATTCTTTGGGCGGCTCCTTCTCTTGTTCCTGAACGGCCTCCGCTGCCGCCATCCGCGCCATTTCCGCATCGGCTACCGCAAGCAGTCCCCTCTCCCCAATCACATTGATACCGTCCAGCTGACTGCCTACTCCGGCAAAATCCGCCACCTGTCCCTCCGCGATTTTAGAGCGGATAAATACACCCCCTATGATAATCGCTAAAATTAATACCGCCGCTCCCGTACCAAGTATCACCTTATCCATGATCCCTGCGCCGTCAGACTCTTGCCGCAGTTTATCGAAAATAGACCGTTTTTCCTTATAAGGGCGGGACTCTTCATAAGGCGCATTTTCCTCGTAATATTCCTGCTCACCACGAGAAACCGTTTCCTCATAGTATTCCGGTTCTCCGTATGGTGATGCCTCCTCGTATCGCTCCGGCTCTCCGTATGGTGATGCTTCCTCGTACTGTCCTGATTCTCCGTATGGTAACGCTTCCTCGTACTGTCCTGATTCCCCGTAAGTCAACGCTTCCTCATACTGTCCTGATTCTCCGTATGGTAACGCTTCCTCGTACTGTCCCGGCTCTCCGTATGGTAATGCTTCCTCATACCGTCCCGGCTCTCCGTATGGTGATGCTTCCTCGTACCGTTCCGGCTCTCCGTAAAGGAATGCTTCCTCGTATTGCTCCGATTCTCCGTAAGTTACCGCTTCCTCACATTGTTCCGGCTCTCCGTAAATCTCTGTTTCTTCATAATATTCCGGTTCCCCGCAGGTTCCTGTTTCTTCCCTTACATAACGCTCCGGTTCCCCTATACTTTCTTCTCTATAGTATCCGCCCTTTACAGGTATCTCTATTCCTTCGCGGTAATTCTCCACATAATACTCTATCTCTTCACACGCTTCGGCTGTCACACAGTGCTTTTTCTCCTTATCGCACCCTGTCACTTGACCTGTCCTTGCTGCTCCGCAGTACTCTGCCTCCCCATAGTACTCTATCTCTTCCTGTGTCTCGGCTTCCCCATTGTACCACGTTTCCGAACCGGACTTTTCTTCTAAATACTCTCCCGGCTCTACGGCAAAGTCTTCTTCCATATAATATCCAGGCTCTGCGGCAAACTCTTCCTCCACATATTCCCCTGACTCTGCGGCAAGCTCTTCCTCCACATAATATTCCGACTCTGCAGCAAGCTCTTCCCCTTGCTCTTCTATATAATAGCTTTCCTGCTCTAAAAATTCCCCTTCTTCTAAAATTGCCTCGTCCTCATAATCTTCCTCGTCCCCCTCGTAACTATCATAATCTGATTTATCCCAATCATAATCGTTCTCGTCATAACCCTTCCAGTCTTCTACCGGCCTCTTTGTATGGTTGAACAATTTCTTCATATTTCATGTCCTTTCTATGACTGCGACAGACTCGTTTCCCCTATGTACAGTCCATCACTCTAAACCAAATCCAATTATTACAAAACAAAACTTATTCTTTACTTTTCGTAAAAACGCTTAATAATTCCGTAACATTATAGCATTGCTGCCATATCTCTTCAAGCCAATATACTATTTCTTCATAAATTCTTAAATCTTATTAAATCACCTTAATAATGTAGACTTTCAGTCCGTATAATAGTAGAATAACTAAAATAAGGGCAAAATTATCTGCGGCTGACCCGCAGGCGGGTAATTTTCCGAATCTAAAGCAGATTTACCCCCGCTGCGTCTCTTTCCTTCCTACAGGAAGGGATCCCGAGAAGCCGCTTGTCAGAAATAAAATTTTCAATAAACGTTGAATAAAAATGCGTATTCAACAATCGGATAAGGACAACGGAATTCGTTCCGTTATGCAGGTGCGCGCCGCAACGCGCAGATGGACACAAAGAGAATGAAACGAGAAAGAGAAGAATATAAACATACCATACCGGATCTGGAAATCATAGATTTGGATGTGATTGATCTGAACAATAACGAGCTTACAACAGATACCACTCCGGATCGGGAGGAGCTGTACGATGAAGAAGACAAGCCCTCCGAAAAGTCTCCAAAAAAACGCTTTCCACGCATTAATATCCATATTGTGCTTATTGCCGTTCTGGTTATTTTTATCTGCGGAATTGCATATAAGGTCATGAACTTTGGCGAATATATTGATCTGGATGAGATCTTTAAGGACGGACCGGGAACATATGATGATTCTCTGGATGAAATCCTGCCTTTGATGGACGCCACAGGAAACCGTATAACGCCTAATTATGACGATGGATTGACCATTGTTGCTTTCGGCAACGCGCCCTTTGCGGATGACAGGGATTCCGAGGACAACCTAGCCAATATCATCGCGGAGATGACCGGAGCCACGGTCTACAATTGTTCCGTCAGCGGCAGCTATCTGGCTGCCCAGAGTCCCCACATTGACACCGATGTCGCTCCAATGGATCTTTATACCCTTTATTGGCTTGCCACTCTTGCCACAGGAAACGATATTCTCCACAACTTCGAGTCCGCCAATGAAGTTCTCGGAGAAAACACCCCTCCTGAGGCAGAGGAAGTCATCAATACATTGACCACACTTGATTTTAACACCGTTGATGTTATCACCATCATGTATGATGCCACCGATTATCTTCAGGGACATGAGATGTACAGCGATCAAAATTCCACTGACATCGAGCAATTTACCGGAAATCTGGAAGCCTCCATCGGATTATTCCAAGGTGTTTACCCTCATATCCGGATTATAGTGCTGTCGCCCCCTTACGCCTTTTCCGACCAGCTTGACGAAAACGGCAATTACATCAGCAGTGATATTGCAAGATACGGGCAGGATGTGCTTTCCACCTATGTCATAAAGCAATATACCTCCTGCGTGACCCGGAGCGTA
>ERZ808037.2044-NODE-2044-length-11197-cov-38.475000_pt1 | contig 11197 bp, 8 predicted proteins | sample MGYA00380190_ERZ808037 | MGnify/ENA primary metagenome ERZ808037 (study PRJEB31490, sample SAMN06133399) | mouse gut metagenome | isolation source: J9 | host: mice | place: China: Chengdu | collected 2015-05 ...
ATTTAGGGCTGACTCCTGCAATAGGTGCCAGCCCTAATTTTTCAACTGCTCAAAAAACTTTAGCGGACAGTAATAAAAACATATAATTGTTCGGTGAATCATACCCGAGATTCAGTTTCCCGGTCTCAGCAAGATATCTGCGGTCCTCGATATTATTGTTAATTGCAAGAGCTTTATTAGCGTATGACAAGGCTTCGTCGTAACGTTTCATCTGAAAGAGCACTCGGGCACGGACCGCATATCCGAAATCTGCCGCAAAACGATAAACAAGACCTGTAGGCTGTTGTTTCAGATCAGCTATCACCTCATCCGTACAGTCACCAAGAACTTTCTCATACACCTTGTCAAGGTTAAGTTTTGTCTTCTCCTCTAAGGTGTTGATATTATCGTTATAAGAAATCCCTCCGGTCTTATACGCAGTAGCCTCATCATACTGGCCGGCAAAAATATTTACCAGTAAGAAATGGAAATAGGCCCTCAGGATACGGGCTTCAGCAACAAGCTGACGCTTTAAATTATCATCGCCATTCGATCCATAGACTTTTGCCTCTACAATATTGAATTTATATATGTAGTCATACATAATCTTATAGCGACTACTGTTTTCGGTCAAGGCCTTACGATCCACCGATTCATCACCTGTGAGCTGTGCATAAGTCAATGTATTTGTTTTTGTCAATTGATTGGCAATGTTCTTGACAGCCTGGTCACCTGTGATATAGCCTAAATCATCAAGACTTCCTAACGTGTACAGTTGATTGACAAGACCTTCAAGATCAGTCGTTTTATCAAGGGTGGACTGACCGGCGGGAATAATATCAAGACGATCATCGCACGATGTGACGGCAAGAGCAATGACTATGGCCGCAACGGAATTTTTTATGGCACTAAACATATGGTTCATATTCTTAAAGATTAAACGAGAGACTGAATGTGTAACTACGAGGAGCCTTATAGCCTTTCTCGCCTGTAGAAAGATAAGCTGACTCAGGATCAATACCATGGCTGTTACGGACCCATGTGGCAAGATTATTGGCCTGTAATCTGAGACGGAGATCATTGATTCGTATTTTACGGCATATCGACTGCGGGAAACTGTATGACAACACTATATTACGGAATTTCATATAATCGGCATGTTCGATTGTTGAATTAGAGTATTTGGCATAATCAAGATTCTGATATAGAGAACTACGATATCCGTTGGCCGGACGTGAAGTATCTCCGTTCCAGTATTCGAGCTGTGACGCATACACATCACCACCGTAACCACCAATGGCGTTATATCCATGATTGGAACCACTTTGACGCCAAAACTCTGCATTAGTCTGCATATAGTGCCCGGCATAAAAAGTGAATAATGCCGAGAGTGTGAATCCGTTCCAGGTTATTTCGGGGCTTAAGCTTCCGGTTATGCTGGGTGTCATGGTTCCGCCATAGACAGCATCCTCCAATTGAAATTCACCTGATGCGACTGAACCTGTATGAATTTCTCCCGACTTGTTACGCCATGACATATAATACATGCCTTCCTTTTCTACAATGCCTTGATAGTCAAAAGCAAAAATAGAATTCATCGGATATCCTTCATGAAGGGCGAAATAAAGGTTTTCAAATCCACTGGATGGATAATGATGGACCTTTGTGACCTTGTTATTGTTATATGCAAAGACAATGCCCATATTTGCGCCAAAGCTTTTTCTATCGTGCGGGCGCACTATATCAGCATTCAAAGCAAGCTCTATACCGTTATTTGCCATCTCCCCCACATTTGCGATCATCGAAGTCACACCGGCGGTCTCATCCAGATCTATTCTGGTGAGCAGATCCGAACCATTCTTCCTGTAATAGTCAAGCGATCCGGTAATTCTGTGATTTAAGAACGCAAAATCCATTCCAACATTCCAAGTGGATGTCTTTTCCCAACGCAATTGATCATTGGGCGGGGTATTCAGAGTGGCAAGAGGCAGACCATTGAGCCTGTGATTGTCTATTTTGCCTGTCAAATAACTTGAAGTGTTTGAGTCGATATTACCTGTAAGACCATAGCTGAATCTGACTTTCAGATTGTCAATCCATGTAAGATCGCGCATAAACATTTCATTTGAAGCATTCCATGACGCTCCTACCGACCATAGCGGGCGTCCACGATATTTGGGGTCAGTACCAAAAAGATCCGTTTTATCTACACGATAGCTTCCTGAAAACGCATATCTGCTGTCATATACATAATTCCCCGTAAAATATATGGAGTAATATCGGTGCAACACATCTTCTGACTTCACATCCTTTGGGGCACCATATACCGTATGGTTCTCTCCCAATATTGATCCTTGCGGACGGTTGATGTAATCCCAATCGGTAAGAAACTGCTGATTGTTCAGAGTCTGTGGGTCAAAACCGTAAAGGACAGATCTCTCTCCTTTATATCGTGTTTCACGATATTCCATTCCGGCAAGCAGATCGATGTCATGTTTTTGCCACAGCCTGTTTTTGTATCGGGTCTGTGCACGGAAAGTATAATAATCGCCGTTACGCGTATCCATAGTTTTTATAGCCCCGTCAGGAATGTGACATACCCCATCCTCCGAGGTATACAGATTCTGAAGATTACGCACAAAATATGAATCGGCTTCATAAATAGCCTCAGACTTTGATGACACATCTTCATACTGAAATTGCATTTGTGCTGTCCATCCAGGAAGCAGACGGAAAAGAGAGTGTACATATCCGCGCAGATTCGTTGAACGCGAATTATTGAAATTCATGTTCATTTCATCGACAAGGTTATATGAATGGTCCTTCAGATGTATGTTGTCCGTAAAGACCGGATTGTCGAGATCCATATCTGCTTCCATTCTGCATAGAGAGCCGTCAGGCTCATACATAGAGGCATACGGAAGGAAAGAATTGATGCCTGAGTAGGAATCTCCGAGGTGAGTCTTATCTCGGGTACTTTTCAAATTAAATCCGCCTGTAAGGTCCATCCAGGTAGCAAGCTTTATGTCTCCACGGTATTTGAATGTAAAATTGTGTGACCTCTCATTGACAACACCGTTATTGCTTCTGCTGTAATTCGCCAAAAGACTCGAATTAATTTTTTTGCCTTGTGAACGTATAGCCAAATTATATGACTGATCTATCCGAGTACGGTCATGGACATCGGCATACTCCTTACGGTAATCATTTCTGTTCCAACGGTCAAATATCGTTTTAAGTTCGTTATCGGATATCACACCCATTTTATTTTCAAGCAACATACGTGTTGCAGGTGATATGTCACGTCTGTAACCGTTGTTATACGAACTGACCAAGTCATCGAAATATGATTGATCCTCATCGTTTACCATTGCATTAAATTTCAACTGTTCGAGTTCAAGAAGCTGTGAAGCCGAAGCCCACCCCATATAGTCATAATCATATTTCTCACTGACGGTAATGTCCATGTTGAAGTCTATGCTTAAATGTTCACTTTTCCCCGTCTTGGTGGTCACCACAATCACACCGTTTGCCGCCCTTGCTCCATAGATTGACGATGCAGCAGCATCTTTTAGCACGGATATACTTTCTATATCGTATGGATTTACCGTGTTAAGTCCACCTTCTATGGGAAGACCGTCGACTACTATCAGAGGACTTGTCCGGGCCTGAAACGAACCCATACCACGTATGAGCATTGCATTTTCATCTCCTCCGGCATTGCCGGTAAGGCCCGGAACTTTACCTTCGAGATTAGAGACGATATCACCTGTGAAAATTTTTTCCAAATCTTTTGACATGATTGTCTGATAAGATCCTGTAGCAGCCTCACGTTTTATTGTCTGATAGCCTGTAACCACAACCTCATCCATAAATTCAATATTTGGATGCATTTTTATCAAAGCCTTTATGCCGGCTTTAATCTTGGTAGTCACGGATTCCATACCCACATATGTTATGGTAATGGCCACGGTACTACTGTCACTACAAACGACAAATTCACCGTTAAGATCTGTAACCACCGGCATGTCGACATCCTTTGTCCGGATTACAGCTCCAGCCAATGGTTCCTCGTTTTCATCGACTACAGTTCCAGCGAAATTATATGTCCCGTCAGCCCCCGACACGGCGAGGCCCGAAAATGATAATATCGCAATGACGATAATTGTGATAAATTGTTTCATGATTATTTATTATCAAATTAGATTCCGCAGAATTGGATTTCCATTCTTTATTTCAGTAGGTCGTGGAGCGTCTATGTCGACAATTTTTTTGTCAGGTCCCACCAATATAAATCGTGGCACACCAAACACCCTCATATGTGACAGCAACCTCGCTCCATCCCGAGGCTCTATGAAATACTGCTCACAAGAAGATTCTACGCCAGACACAAACTTTTGCCATTTTACAAATTCGTCATCTATGGATATGCTTACGAATCTTATTTTTTTATCCGGTTCGCCTGAGTATGTCGCACTAAGTTCATGTAACACCGGTAATTCCTTTCGGCACGGTCCGCATGTCGTAGCCCATATTTCAATATAAGTATATCTGTCTGACAAAATATCCTGCAAAGACAACTTACTGCCATCAGACCTATATAACGTAGGATAGAATGGGAAACAGTCTCCGTTTTTAGTCTGATTCTCAATAAATTTCACCTTCGACCTGATCTTTTTATCCATTTCCGGGTGACATAATAACTTAGGTCTGACCACATTATAAAACCTACGCGCCTTTATACTATCGGCCTCCCGGTCAAGATACATATCTATAAAAATTGAAAATAGCATGTTTTTCTTGTTATCATTCAATTCCGGAATGCTGTCAATGGTCCTTAGATTCCGGATTGTCGCATCACACATGTCAAGATGGCCATATCTTTTACGCTTCATATGATTATCGATATACCACCTCAACAATTCTTTCTCATCTGATGACAATTCTGACCGCAAGCCATCATTCTTGGAAACATCAGCATTTATTTCCACCGATACCATCACCGCAATAATGACGGTTAATACAAATGATAAGATTTTGACTGTACTTTTCATATTGACAGGAACTGTATTTTCACCTGCCAAATTTAAGGATTACAACATTATATACGACCACCACTGACGTTCTAATTTCACAAAATTGTAAAATCAATACAACAATATAAATTCTTATAATTCACCGAGGCTTGAACACCGGTACAGTAATCACAATTTGTAATTTCTGTCATTTTTATGAAGCATACTCCTATAGACTGACGGAGACATTCCCGTCTCATGCTTGAATGCGGAATAAAATGAAGATTTAGATGTAAAACCTGATTTCTCATATATCTCTATCAAGGAAACATCCTCATTTTGCTCCATCATCCTGATGGCTCTTTTAACCCTAAGGGATCTTACAAGAGAAGGAAAAGAATCTCCAGTCGTATCCTTTATAGCCTTGGACAGATAAGTACGATTGGTATCAAGCATCTCCGCAATTGAATTCAATGTCAAGTTACTGTCTGTTATCACTGAATCCTCAGTCAACAATCCCGTCAATCTTGTCATTATATCCTCCACTTTAAAAGCCGGCATTGCAGCTCCATTTGACCGATGACAATGAGTCTGTGACTGCAGATTGGCTATTGTACGATTCAGAGACTTCTCATGTTTAGCATATTCCTTATTTTGCCTCACTATGACCGAACATAACAACTGCTTTTTATAAAACATTATCAACGTGAAGCCCAACGCAACAGCCAAAAGTACCCCACACGATAAAACGATGAAAATATCCCGTTCTTTTTCCCTTATGTGTCCGCGTTGACGTTCTATAGTGAATTTGTTGAGCATAATCTCATTGTTAACCCGCATCCGTTGCATAGCTGTTTCCTGCATAAGTGTCTGCATCGAATCAGAATATGTCTTATAATAGAACATGAGATTTAATGCTGCGTTTTGATGTCCAAGCCTCATATGGCACTCCGCAAGAGCCGTGAATATTTCCGAAAGGTATGTTTTCACTTTATTACGTCCCGCGATCCTCAACCCTTTGTTAAGAATATCCACTGCGTCTTTGTCCACCCCTTCACTACTCTTCAGCGATGCAAGCAGAAGCCGGGATTTCAATCTCAAAAATATCGGAGCCTCAATGCCATCTGCTGCCGCGGCATATTTCAACTCAGCACCTTTATTGTCTCCTTCAATCTCATCAGCCATTCCCTCTGCAATAAGCATCATTATTCTACTGTAATTTCCGACCTTTCTTTGATATCGACGGGCCGTATCGATATATCGTCGTCCTTCAAGGATATCCCCTGATCTTAATTTTAACTCTGCGATAGCCAGCGAACTGTCATGGACAATCAATGAATCATTCAGTTCCAATCCTTTTTTATAAGCCTCTTCCGCATATTTCAGACCGGTATCAACATCATTTCCAATACTATAAGCCATAGCTATGTTAAACAAATACCTACATAATTCGTATTCGGCATCCGGAATTCCGCTCACATATCTGCAAGCAGTTGAGAATGCATCGATACCGGAGGGCAAATCCGCCATAAGTTCGGTATAATATAATCCAAGCCCATTGTATATCTGACCGATAACCATACTGTCAGGTATCTCTGCCGATTCAGCCTGTATTTTCGCAGATTCAAGACAGACATATGCTGAATCAGCATGTGCACAATGCACCATACAGTATCCGTCAGCAATCATCTTGCAGAGCTCTTCATTCGTGGATTCAGAATCACTTTCCACCGTTTCCCTCGTTTCAATGCCGTCACAACCCTGTGACAAAAACATATTACGATACAATATATTACATAAATTATTTTCATGGCAATCAGCTTGTCTCCTTTACGAAATCTCATAGTTACGATTACAAAAGTAACTAAAATTTCCTAACGTGACATATGCTAACGGGTTGTTAACAATTTTAACAACCGTTTTAGCGGTTTATTAGACTTCAGATACACATATGCTTCCGCCACCTCGTGAAAACCAAAGTCACAATGGATCCCGACTTCATCTCCATGTTTCTGAACATATAACAACAACATAAAACATGAGGGCATGAGAATATGGCACAATGTCCGAATATAAAGAAATTACCCTTGCTGCAGCTATCTGCGGCAAGGGTAATTTCTTCAAGATGGGAGTTTTTACGCAGTCCCTGCGGCAGCACATATCAACTGCCATAGATTCGTGCCATTTACTCCAGACTGACATCCATTCCGGGCCGGTCAAGGCAATGGCACACGGTGCCGCAACCTTCGGGAATATACTCCTTGAAGTCACATGCCTTCTGCGGCTCGCCCCAGAAGTGCATCGGGAAGAAATTGTCTACCTTGATCCTGGACAGAAATATGCTTGCACCGCGGGCAAAGCCCTCACCTATACGGGCGTCGACAGGGAACATGGCAATATACATCCTGGGATACTCCTCAGCCACCCTGTTCACTATCCGGGTGAAATGCGCCTCGGCGTCACGAGCCTCCGAGAGTGTCGAGACTTCCCCCCAGTGCCAGTCATTGAGATCTCCGGCATGAAACACAACCTTGCCGTCGGGGAGTGTCACAGCATAGGCGACACCGGCGTCGGTCGACCTGAACGCCTCCACTTTCTTTACACCGGGCACCTGCTCTATGGTATCGCCGGGGCTCATCCATGCCACCGACAGCCCCGTCTGAGGCACGAGCCTTGAGAATATGTCATTGGAAAGGACATACGTGCGCCTGCGGTCCTGGGCAAGTTCAAAGATGGAAGTGTTGAAATGATCGGGGTGATGATGGCTTACAAAAAAGACAACATCCTGATCCGGAGCCTCGCGAAGCACTTTTTCAAGCTTTCGGTCAGGGTCCTTGTAATAGTCGAACACCATTACGGCTTCGGGGATCGTGACCGCGAAGCCGCTATGATCCAAATAAGTTACTTTTGTCATAACGAATATCGTTTAATCCTATGTTTAGAACAACCGATATCGCCATGATGTTTATCAAAGTGAGAACCGCTTGCCGTTCCACTTGTACACAAGCGACGGATGCAGGGCAGGGGCCACCATAGTGTATATATCCTCGTCAAGGAATGTGGAGAGATTGTTCGTGATCGTGAGCGTGCCCTTGGCCGGATCTATGTAATAGGACGAAAGCATGAACGGCGCGTAGGCTGTGATCTCCGAAGTGTCATGTCCCGGGGTCACCCAGTCCTTCCACTCAGGGGCCGTAAAGTAACGCCCGCCTTGCAGAGGTGTCCATCCCTTGTCATAGAACTTCACGGTCGAGTCAAGTCCGGGAGCTGCCACGGTCGAAACCACAGCTATCAGTGTGTCACTTCCGGCCGTAAGGATGGCAAGCTGGGCCGATGAGGACTCGGATATCTTCACGGTAAGCGACTGCGGCGACATATCCGTCACTGACGAACGTCCGTCCATCCGGTTGGCCGAAGGGGTGGACAGTCCGCTGTTGTAATAGTCCACCATATCCATGCGTGTATTGGTGTCAAACAACGGGAACACATCAGATGGAGCCGATATGAATGCCTTTGAAGCCGTGATCTGGGCCGATGCAGCCAGCCCCGACAATGCGATGACCGCTGACATGAAATATCTCATAAACATACGCGCCTGCGATTTTGAAAATTTATTTTATCTACTGTTTTCTCCCTTTTTTCTTTTTATCTGAAAGCCTGGAGTAATCGCGGTCCTTGTCAGCGATCTCACTGTGGAGCCGTTTGCCGAAGAAGTCGGCACCTGTAAGAGCACCCACCACTTTGCGGGCATCCTTCTTGCTCACATCAAAAAGCGTGTAGGACGGGAGCAGGTCTATACGCCCCACGTCAACCCTCTTGCCCTGGACAAGTTTGTTGAGGGCCTCTATGAGATTCCCGGCAAAAAAGCCGTCACGCTTGCCCACATTCACATACACACGCTCCATGCCGCGTGCGGCGGTGCGACGGTCCTTCTCCTTGTCATCGGCAGGACGTTCGTGAGCCTTGGAGCCCTTCCTCTCACCACCTTTGCGGCTGCGGTCACGCTCAGGTTTTGCGTCTATGAAATCGATCTTGGGGGCATCCTTGTAATAATCGATCAGGCGGTTGAATTCAAGTGATATCACACGCTTTATAAGGTCCTCCTCCGAGAGCCACTCAAGTTTGCGCGATATCCCGGGAAGAAACTTCGCGATCCCCTCCTCATTGACCTTCACTTTCTCCAGCCGGTCAGCGAGATTGTAGAGCTGCTTCTCTATGATATGTTCCGGAGTGGGCACTTCAAGATGCTCGAAAGTCTTCCCTATGATGCGCTCTATCTCACGCAGACGCCCCTTCTCTCGCGAATGAATTATAGCGATCGACACCCCTTTCTTTCCGGCGCGTCCCGTACGGCCCGAGCGGTGGGTGTACACAGCAGTGTCCTCGGGCAGTCCGTAATTTATCACATGTGTAAGATCGCTCACGTCAAGGCCGCGGGCAGCCACATCGGTGGCCACGAGTATCGTCACCACACGGTCGCGAAACTTCTTCATCACGATGTCGCGCTGCTGCTGCGAAAGGTCGCCGTGCAGGGCCTCGGCATTATAACCGTCACGTATGAGATTGTCGGCTATCTCCTGCGTGTCGCGGCGTGTGCGGCAGAACACTATAGCGTATATACCGGGGGAATTGTCGACAACACGCTTTAGAGCAAGATACTTGTCGCGGGCGTTCACCATATAGTATATATGGCGCACGTTCTCCGCTCCTTCATTGCGGGTTCCCACCACGATCTCCTCATAGTCGCGCATGTAACGCTTGGCGATCTTGAGAATATCGGCCGGCATGGTAGCCGAAAATAGGAGTGTCTTATGCTCCTCGGGCACATGCGACAGTATCTCCTCGATGGAATCGAGAAAACCCATGTTGAGCATCTCGTCGGCCTCGTCAAGGACCACGGTGTTCACATCATCGAGCTTCACTACCCCACGATTTATCAGGTCGATGAGACGACCCGGCGTGGCAACAATGACATTGGCACCGGCTCTCAGCGAACGTATCTGGCTCTCTATGCTCGACCCGCCGTACACGGGTATCACCTTAACACCGGGAATATACTTTGAATAGTCCACGAGATCACTGCTGATCTGAAGGCACAGCTCGCGTGTAGGGGCGAGCACAAGGGCCTGCGGGCATCTGATTCCGGCGTCAATACGCTGGAGCACAGGAAGCCCGAAAGCCGCTGTCTTGCCTGTCCCGGTCTGTGCAAGGGCCACTATATCATTGGCATCGCCGAGCAGGCGGGGGATTACGCGTTCCTGGATGGGCATCGGGGTCTCAAAACCCAACTCTTCGACCGCTTTCCTCAACGGCTCATTGACACCTAATTCTTCAAATGATTTCATATATGTGAATTGATAATATAATTTCAGGGCCCGTGCTCCGATATGAAGCGGCGAATACAGTCAAAGCCCTAATATAATAACTTTTTGCCCTGCCGCAGGGTTCGCTCGACGCTACACTACGGCAGGGCAAAGATAATAAATTTTAGCGGTATACGGGATATCAGTTCTCGTCACACTTCACAGGAAGCACCCTCGATATCGAATGATCAAGCGAGATGAGGGTCTCGGTGCCCACCACCCCGGGTATCACCTGTATCTTATGATTGAGCAGCTCCATAAGGTGCTCGTTGTCGCGGGCAAACAGCTTGATTAGAATCGTGTAAGGGCCGGTGGTGAAATGACATTCCACAATCTCAGGTATCTTCTCCAGCTCGGGCACAACCTCCCGGTACATCGCGCCACGCTCGAGATTGACACCGATGTATGTGCAGGTGCGGTAGCCGAGTATCTTGGGGTCCACATTGTAGCCCGACCCTGTGATCACATTGAGGTCAATCATACGCTGGATACGCTGATGGATGGCTGCGCGAGACACCCCACACTCCTGAGCCACATCCTTTGATGCGATGCGGGCATTTCTCATGATGATTTCAAGAATCTTGCGGTCAAGATTGTCTATTTTTTCCATGACTGTACCGGTATTATTTTTGACTTGGAAGTGATTTCAGTGTTGAAAAATAGTTGACAAATATACGCATTTTAGTCCGGATTACAAACTTTTTGCCAATTTTTCCGCAAAACTTAACAATAATAATGACTGATGGAACACTTGTACATCACAGTAACTATTCAGCGAAAGCAAAAGCTATAAAGAGTCGCCTCGCCTGATTAGACGAGTGCCAATATTGCATCAAGAGG
>ERZ808037.2047-NODE-2047-length-11190-cov-5.646360_pt1 | contig 11190 bp, 11 predicted proteins | sample MGYA00380190_ERZ808037 | MGnify/ENA primary metagenome ERZ808037 (study PRJEB31490, sample SAMN06133399) | mouse gut metagenome | isolation source: J9 | host: mice | place: China: Chengdu | collected 2015-05 ...
ATAAGAATGGCAAGAGACATATGTGGTGCTGAATGTGGGATTACCATAGATACTGTAGATGGACATTACTGGAATTATAAAATAGATCCCAAACAACAGGATAAAAGCTGGGGAGACAGTATTTATACTGACTTTACTGAATTTGAAATGCCATCCTTGAAAATGTGTGTAGAAATTTTTGAGGAAAATGCGGCAAAAATATTGCAGGAAAAATTGCCGGAATGTGATTGTGTCAGGTTCTCGGATGGAGATTGGTATAAATTTACAAAGAAAACAGCGACGAAAGAAAATGCGATTTTACATATGTGCGAAGCGTGTGGAATTACTACGGATGATATTATCGCGTTTGGAGACGATTATGTGGATATTGGAATGCTTAAATTATGTGGTATTGGAGTAGCTATGGGAAATGCGATTGATCAGGTAAAAATGATTGCAGACGATGTAATTGGTGACAACGACCATGATGGAATTGCAGATTATTTGAAAAATGCTGTGTTAGAAAGGAATCCGTAAAATGAGAGATCGTTCTTTTGCTTTAAGAATACTAATCTGTAAACGGCATACAAAATCCCAACAACAATCGTAATCGGTACAGCTTGCATCCCTCCACAAATTTCGATTTATCTATTTGCTTGGAAATCAAGTATAGCATACTTTTATATCGCTGTCTATTCCCTCAGCTTTGGGACATTTTCGAGCTGTTGACAAAGTATCTTCCGCAAAGCAGATATGCTATATATAGTTTGGCTTTAACTAAATCAACGCTATATATAGCGCCAAATAACAGCTTGGCTTTTAAAAGAGGGGGTTTGTCAACAGCTCGATTTTGTCCCGAAGCTGAGGGAAATTTATTCGTACTTATTAACGATAGCGGCTACTGAAAATAACGGAGGGAACTGGATGTCTATTCCATCATTATTCAGTGGGAAGATTGTAGTAAAAACGGCTGTTCAAGACATCCCTGTCCTTGTAATAGTTATAGATATTCTCCACGCGCTCCCAAACCTGTTCATCAAAGTAAATGTCGCTCCGCTGGTTGACCATGCTCTCCGTATGCTGACGGAGATTTGTGTAAAACAGGTCAGTCACCTCGTAGCAGACATACTGCTCATCTTCATATACTTTGTACTGCTCCAGTTCACCAAAAGTCATGAGCTGTCCGTGGATAAAGGCAATATCCTCTGAACTGTGAATGTCCTCCACATTGTAGGTAAAGAAGTAAAGCAGGGGGATATCTGCGCCGCCATCGACCTCTCCTTTATGCTGGGGAACATACGCGCTCAAAACCAAGGCGCTTTCGCTTTCGGTAGAGCCAACCGGGATGCCATAGCCATCAAGGCTGCGCCAGTGCAGACCGGTCAGCCAGTGTTGTGTCTCCAGAGGAGCAGTCTCATCAAAGATAACCTCCGGGTTTAGCCCGTCAATCGTCAGGGGAGCCTTTACTGCGGGGACTACATCCCGATCCAGTGTGGTCAACAGTTCTTGGCATTTCTGAAGGTAACTGCCCGCAGCCTCTCTCCGCTCGTCGATATTGGCAGGATAGGTTTCAAAATAAGGCCGCAGTTCCTCCATAATTTGTGCCGCCAGTTCTCTGTCGGCCTCGGCAGCAGGAATGGGGAGCGGCGTCTCTACCACCGTTTTGATTGGCTCCGCAAAATAAACAGTACACATCCAGTCCTGTCCAAACACAAAATTATTGTTCGTCAGCACGAAATAGTAATGGTCATCGGTGAGCGGCTGTTCCAGCACATCCATGTCGTACGCTTGGGAGAGATCCACCGTCATCACGCCGCTGGTATGCGCTCCGAACTCAGTGCCGCTGAATACGGTCTCGCCAGAGGTTGGAACGATTTCTTCGGCGGTAGACCATTGCATCAGTCTCAACTGCGGCTGGAAACTCAGATTTTTATTTGATCGGTTTTCTACTTGAATTGATACGAGGCCATTTCCCTCATAGGTGGCGGAAAGGCTCAAATCATCTCCGGCCAAAGAAGAAAACAGGCTGACCGCAAAGGCAGTCATTGTGAGGCAGCACACCATCACAGCCGCCATAAGTACAGAGACTCCGATAGGACGGCGACGACGGGATACCAATTCAACGCCGGTTTTTTCCTCAAAAATATCTTTTATGTTCTGCAAATTTGTTTTACTGAAAGAACTCATATTGTCCTCCTTCTGAGCGCGTTAGCATCTCACGCAATCTCCGTTTTGTTTGGTACAGCCGGTTGTCGATTTGTTTCACGCTCATATCCAGCGCCAGCGCGATATCTTTGGGCTTTTGATCGTAGTAATACCGGCGAATCAAAATTTCACGATCCGGTTCACCAAGAGCGTTGACTGCCGCGAGCAAGGCTTTGCGCGTCTCTGCCTCCAGAACAGAATCCACTACGCTGAGCTGGTCGATAAAGTCTGTATCTTCCAGAGGGAGTGTATTGCGCTTTGTAATTTCCCGATATCGGTTCACAGCCTGTGTGCGGGCAACGATAGACAGCCAGGTTCTCAGTTTTCCCCGCTGGTGATCGTATTTTTCCGGATGTGCCCATAAGTAGATGAATGTATCAGCAACACATTCCTCCACATCTTGAACTGACCCGATATGGCTCAAAACTGCCTCTGCCACCGACCATAACAGCTTGGAATACTTTGTGATTGTCTCGTTGATCGCTGCTTCGCTTCGGTTTTTGATGGCTGTTATTATTTTTTCATCATTCAAAAACTTCACCTCCTGTGTGGATTGACCGGTCATATATAGTACGTTAAAAAATGAAAAAACACTGATATTTTTTAGAAATTTCTTGAGAGCATCTGTCCCGATTTATTTTACACCTATTTCACTTGCTATCAATATGTCATGCGCTTGTTCTCATTTTTTCTTTACGACTGAAATTGTATCAGCATTAAAAAATCGGGCAAGAACATTATGAAGGCGTACAAACAAGATTACCAAAGCAGCAAGCAGGGCAAGTGTGGCCACACTTGCCATTTTTGACTGGCCGGGGGCCGTCAAAAATGCTTGTTGGGGAGCCTCCCCAAACCCGGCTCTTTGGGACAAAATGTCCCAAAGAGGTTGGCTGTGTCACCGCCGCTGTCGCGCCGGTTCCTTATGAATAAGATAGCAACACTTTAGGCTGTCGCCCCTTGATTATCGAACAGCAAAGACAAACGGGGCTGTCAACGGTGGGCGAAGTGAAGCCCATTCACTTGCCGTTGACTGGCTCGCCTGGTTTTGCTATTCATACTTTTTTAATAACTGTTTAAATATTACGATACCTATTACAATTTGAAAAATTAAATAGCCGCCCAGATATAGCACTATTAAGCGTGAATTATCAATGACTTCAAGTTTTCCCAATATGGAGAAGATGATTATTGAAATACTAACAGTCATAAGCCCGATAGCATACGCATAGCGTCCGGATTTATCTCTTAATTTTGATTTTAATTCATCGTGAAGTTCGATTTTTTCATTTTCTATTTTTTCTTGATACCGTTCTTTGTTTTTAGGTGTACTCCAATAGAAATATTTACAAGTCATAACAGTACCAGAACAAATGGCTCCGGCAGCAAAACCGATAAGCAAACGGTCCAGCACACTATCAGTTAGCAGTTCTACACCCAAAAGAATAATGCCTCCCAAAATAAACAAAATGCCCTCTAATAAATTACTTTTTTTCATCTTTGCAACTCCTTTCATGAATAAAAATTTCTTCGATTTGTTTACCGAAAAAATCTGATATTACAAAAGCTAATTCTAAAGAGGGATTATATTTCCCCGTTTCTATTGAACTGACGGTTTGCCTTGAAACTTTAAGTGCTTTTGCAAAATCTTCTTGATTCATGCCTAACCTTTTTCGTAATTCTTCAACCCTGTTTTCCAAATAATGTCACCCCCGTTTTGACAAGGTTCCTTTACATTTTCATTATAGCAGCATAGGGCAGTTTTGTCAAGGTTCCTTTACAAAAGTTTTTCTTATAATCTGTATAGAATAGTGGGGGGATACCTAATTAAAATCATTGCGCCACTGTCTACCCCCTCACCTTTGGGACAAAATGTCTCAAAGCACAGCCGTCCATGTTAGCTTTTGTGGAACGAATAGGGCGCAGGACATATAAACATACCCCCCTGCTGAACGCGCCCGGAAACCCTTGATACAAGCGGGTTTCAAACGCCTAAATGCTAACAGTCCAGCCGTGGAAAATAAGCGGTTTTTACAGCGCGTTCAACCCTATCCGTCCGCGCTATGGCTTGCCGGACAGATTTTGCTTGTTGGGAAGAATCCCAAACCCTCTGATAATTCCTCTCACTACCTACAACACCACACAGGGCAGTTTTGACGGAGTTTTGAGAGAAATTCTTCAAAAAGTTTTCCTTGTTTCTTAATACGGGGAAGTTTGTGAAATGCCAGTGCCACAGAATAAATCAGCAAAAATTTTTTTGTGCCATTGACAAATTCTCTGATTTGCAGTATCATATAACAGTGATATATAACATCGTTATATACAGGGAGGTGAGAAAATGAGCGAAGCAGAGCAGACAACACTACATTTAATCCATTCAGCCGCCATGCAGGAATTTCTTGAAAAAGGCTATAAGTCTGCTTCCCTGCGGAATATTGTCAAAACGGCGGGGGTAACGACAGGCGCGTTTTATGGCTACTATAACAGCAAGGAGGATTTATTTGAAGCACTGGTAGGCGAACACTACAATTTCTTATTGGAACTTTTTTGCAAGGCACAGAAAGAATTTGCAGAAATACCGCCAGAGGAACAGCCCGACAATCTTACTTCTACTTCCGGCGTGTATATGTATGAAATGCTCTTGTACGCCTATGAACACTTGAATAAATTTAAGCTCATACTTTGCTGTTCGGAGGGAACACGTTTTTCAAAGCTGATTGATGAAATGGTGGAAATAGAAACAAAAGGAACACATGATTATTTAGCAGTTCTTGAAAAGTTAGGCAGACCTGCGCCGCCCATTGATGAACGGTTAGAGCATATTTTAATTACGGGAATGTTCAACACATTTTTTGAGCTGATTATACATGAAATGCCGCTTGAAGAAGCAAAGCACTATTTGAAAGAAATGAGAGCTTTCTATACCGCCGGGTGGATGAAAATTATGGGGCAATAATAAATCGAGCAGGCTCGATTACAAATAAATGTGATAATAAGATTTGATAATGGAAAGTTTACACTTTCCATTATATTTGACGCATAGGTTAGTTTGAGCTAACTTCATAAAGACACCACTAATCAAATAAGGATATTCGAGGGCAGTTATTTAGTCCTCATATCATAAAAAATTTTCAAGGAGGTTTTTTTCAATGAAAAAACAGTCTAATCTATCAAGACTGATGGGATATGCCGGAGGGCACAGAATATTAACCTATCTTTCTTGGGTATTGTCCGTAATGAGTGCGCTGTTAGCTCTTGTGCCTTTTTGGTATATATGGCGTATCATTCACGACATACTGGAAGTTTCCCCGAATTTCTCACAGGCGGGGAATGTTACAAGCTACGGTTGGTCTGCGGTATTGTTTGCGGTTATCTCTATTGTTGTCTACATAGCCGCCTTGATGTGTTCGCATATGAGCGCGTTCCGGGTTGCCGCAAATATCCGAAAAGAGCTTATGCGCCATATTACAGCCTTGCCGCTTGGGGTAACGGAAAAGTATGGAAGCGGAAAGCTGCGGAGAATAGTAAATACTTCCAGTACCGCTACGGAAACATATCTTGCACACAGGCTTCCCGACAAAGCGGGGGCGATTGCCACACCCATAGGGCTGCTTTTCCTGTTGCTTGCCTTTGACTGGCGGTTAGGGCTTTTAAGCCTTGTTCCCGTTGTGCTTGGTTTTCTGATTATGATGAAAATGACAGGAAAAGACATGGAAAAGCGTATGGAGCAATATCAAAATGCGCTTGCCGATATGTCAAATGAAGCCGTTGAATATGTGCGGGGCGTACCCGTAGTAAAGACTTTCGGGCAGACAATTTTTTCTTTCAAACGCTTCAAAGACGCGATAGACAATTACGAAACATGGGTAATTGCATATACAAAGGGGCTGCGTCTGCCTATGATGTTCTATACAACAGCAATTAACGGCGTATTCGCGTTTCTGATTGCCGGGGGTATTCTCTTTACAAGGGGCGGCATAACAAATGAACTTCTGTTAAACCTTATCTTCTATATTGTGATTACGCCTGTTATCGGTACGACGCTTACAAAAATTATGTTTATGAGCGAGGACGCAATGATTGTAGGCGACGCAATCAACAGGATTGATGAAGTGCTGAACGAAAAACCATTATCTGAAAGCAGCGTGAATAATATTCCTAAAAATAATGGAATTACATTGGAACACATTAGTTACAGCTATGACGGAGAGAAAAACGCACTCAATGATGTATCACTTTTAATAAAGCCGGGGCAGACAGTAGCATTGGTAGGAGCGTCCGGCGGCGGCAAGACGACACTTGCAAATATTGTCACAAGATTTTTTGACCCGCAAAAGGGGCGCGTACTGATAGGCAATACCGAAATACGCGACATTCCGAAAGAAACATTGATGAATAAGGTATCTTTTGTATTTCAGAACAGCCGCCTTATCAAAGCGTCCATATTGGAAAATGTGCGTATGGCAAAACCTAACGCCACACGCGAAGAAATCGCTCATGCACTGGAAGCTACACAGTGTTTGGATATTATTGAAAAATTACCGAACGGCATAGATACGGTTGTCGGAACAAAAGGCGTGTACCTGTCCGGCGGCGAACAGCAAAGAATAGCGATTGCCCGCGCAATTTTGAAAAATGCGCCTATCCCAATTCTTGATGAAGCAACCGCGTTTGCCGACCCCGATAATGAGGTGCGCGTGCAACAGGCTTTATCTGCTCTTTCAAAGGGAAAGACCGTCATTATGATTGCACATAGGCTGTCGTCAATCACAGACGCGGATTGCATTTATGTACTGCAAGACGGTGAAATTGTCGAAAGCGGCACACATAGCGGACTGATAGAGCAAAATGGCATATTTACAAAAATGTGGAAGAATTATTCCGAAGCGGCAGAATGGAAGATTGCAAAGGAGGTAAACGCATGATTAAGACATTGCAAAGACGTTTTGCATTATCAAGACAGGGGGCTGTCGATTTGATAAAGGGCTGTATTGCTTGTGTCGCACAGGATATATCCTTTATGCTTCCCGTCGGGCTGCTCTATTACTTTGTCATTGATACCATGAACGGGGGCATAAATGGAAGTCGCGCCCTCTTCTACGCGGTTGGTGCTCTGGTTTGCTTATTCTTTATTTTTATTGTGACATGGTTTCAGTATAACGCCACTTACTTAGCGACTTATGTGGAAAGCGGTGTAAGGCGTATATCCTTAGCAGAACAGCTCCGTAAAATCCCATTGTCCTTTTTTGGCAAGAAAGACCTTGCTGATTTGACAAATTCGATTATGGGCGATTGTGCTACTCTTGAACAGGCATTTTCCCATTATGTACCCGCATTGGCAGGCTCCCTTATTTCTACAACGCTGATTGCAGTTTGCCTTTTCGCTTACGACTGGCGAATGGCTCTTGCGGCGGTTTGGGTTTTACCGATTGCGTTTACAATCACATTCTTTTCAGCCCGCATACAGGAATACTTCAACCGTAAATCCGTAGCGGCGAATGTTGCGCTTGAAGGCGGCGTACAGGAGTGTATCGAAAGTTTACAGGACTTAAAGGCGAACAATGCGGAAGAAAGCTATCTGAAAGGGCTTGGCAAAAAAATTGACTATGTGGAAAAGCGGCACATTATAACAGAGCTTGGGACTGCCCTTTTTGTTGTTTCCTCTACGCTGATATTAAAGTTTGGGATTGCTACGGTTGCGCTTGTAGGTTCTGCGCTGCTCATTCGTGGGGAGATTGATATCCCGCTGTTCTTTATGTTTCTGCTTGTAGCTTCAAGGCTGTATGCACCGCTTGAGGGCGCATTGCAAAATCTTGCTACGGTAATCTCCACCAGAACGAACATAAACCGTATGAACGAAATCCTTGACCAGCCTATCCAGACAGGAACAGACAGGCTGACAAATAAAGGATATGACATTATATTCGACCATGTAGGATTTGCTTATAATACTGGGGAAACCGTATTGAAAGATGTGTCTTTTACGGCGAAACAGGGAGAAGTTACCGCCTTAGTCGGACCGTCCGGCGGCGGTAAAACTACGGTATCACGTCTTGCCGCGCGGTTCTGGGATATAAGCAAGGGGAAAATCACTGTCGGCGGTATGGATATATCGAAAATAGAGCCGGAAACCTTGCTGTCGCTGTACTCTATCGTATTTCAAGATGTGACGCTGTTTAATAATACAATCATGGAGAATATCAGAATAGGCAGAAAGGACGCAACCGACGAAGAAGTGATTGCAGCGGCAAGGCTGGCAAATTGTGAAGAATTTGCGGCAAAGCTCCCGGACGGGTATCACAGTATGATTGGTGAAAACGGCTGCGAACTGTCCGGCGGGGAAAGGCAGAGAATTTCAATCGCCCGCGCTTTTCTCAAAAATTCCCCTATCATCTTACTTGATGAAGCAACGGCAAGCCTTGATGTGGAAAACGAAACATTGATACAGGCTGCTTTATCAAGGCTGATAAAGGATAAGACCGTACTTGTTATCGCCCACCGTATGCGTACCGTAAGCGGCGCGGATAAAGTGGTTGTGCTTTCAGACGGTTCTGTTGCGGAACAGGGAACGCCGGAAAAACTGATGAACACCGGCAGGATTTACCCGCATATGGTAAAACTGCAAATGATTAGCAGGGATTGGGGTATTTAATATGAATACCGAATGGATAATATGCCCCATGTGCCAAAGCAAAACAAGGTTAAAAATGCGGTTATCGGCTCTTTCTTTTTGGCAACACTCATAAGCCGCCGTTTCTTCAAAACGGACAGCGGAGGACTTTTAGAAACCATGACTAATAATGCGGCGGTATCAGGAGGTACCGTCGTGTTATTTTTATATAAATGCTCAATGCAGTTTTCCATATGGACAGACTGGTCTGCTATGGACAGCTACTTTGAAAAACAGGATAAGCCGACTGTATTTATTGTGTTGGGAAAGGAAGTTATTGTTGATGATGAACGGTTGGCAACGGCATTATCAAAATTGCCGGAGTTAAGGCGGGAAGTTTTGTTGCTTTATTACTTCGTTGGCTATCGTGATGAAGCCATCGGCAGACAGTACGGGCGTTGCAGAAGTACGATAAACCACAGAAGAAATGTTGCGCTGAAACAGTTACGAAAAGAATGGGAGAAATTAAAACATGAGGAACAAAAAGCTGATACCTTTTGAGGTAATCGAAAAAGCCGTTGCCGGAGAGCAGGAAGCGGTAGACGCAGTATTGCGGCACTATAACGCATACATCAAATATCTGTCTATGTATAAAGGGCATATCAATGACGATACGCAGGACAGATTAAAGGCAAAACTGATTGAAGCCATATTGAAATTCCGCTTTGACCGATAGTAGGTAGCAAAGACAGGGGGCGCGATGACTATCTGATAATCGCCGCGTCCCTTAATATTTTTCACTTTAATACCCCAAACAATCAAGAGGGGCTATAAAGTCTAAAATTTTCACGACTACTAAACTAAAAAATCCAATAACGGTACTCAATTCAGAAATCATAGACACACCTCCTTGAATGTTAGCTATCATATTACAGCCCCCAATCACTTATTTCTAAGTCTATTAGCATCACAACCTCTCGATTGTGTGGGGCAGGGCATTTATATAGTACCACCCTCCTTAATTTTTTTCAACTGTCGCTCTAATTTTTTATATGTTGTAATTGTTGCTGTTGAATGATTTGAAAGTTGCATAAGAAGTTCTGTCAATTCCTTGTTAGTAAATCGTTGCTGTAATAAAAACAAATTTAATTCATTATATTTTTTGTAGGAAATATGTAAAAGTTTACATTTTCTTAAATTCTTATTGAATTTTAGATTATCAATCACATCTTTTAGATTATCTGATAAATCACATTTAGGATATGTTGTATATATTTGGGTAGTTGAGGCAATAAAAATATTTTTACATTCTGTTAGTGATGTATTTACTATTGTTGTATAATCTATAATAGTGTCTGTAAAATCGCAATTATAAAATTTACAGGCCATGAATACACAATCAGATATATTCGCACCTCTAAAATCGCAGTTATTAAATGTTGTTCCCCAAAAATCACAGCCACCTATTTTGCAATTTTGAAATTTGACTTTTTTGAATAGAGAACCGCGATAATTAACATAAATAAAACTCTGGTTTTGAGCATCACAGTTTACTATATGGCTTTTTGCCAAATACCTACATCTTGCTGATTTAACTTTTTTGGTTTTTTGATGTTTATATGTGATTAAATTTGTTCTATCAATTTTATATTTTTGCATGAATTATTTCCTCCTTGATTGAACCATATGTATTTTACCACTAACTAAAAAATTTTTCTATAATTCATGCTCTTTTGCAACAAGTGGAGATTTATATAAAATATTACCCATGTTCGTCTTGATAACATTGTATTCCTATACCCATTTTTTGCTTTGTACCCTTGACAGCTTTTCCCACCTTTGCCTGTGGGTAGCCAAGAGGATGAAATCAGTAGACTGTTTTTGCCCTCGATTTATTATGGGGATTGTTACGCAGTAGAGGTCATTCTGTCCTTGATTTATGCGGCTTTGCGAGCATTGAAATGACGGGGTAAGGGTTTTCCATATCTGTCCTCAAAAACGGCGTTTTATTGCGTAACAGAAAAGCAGAGAACCGACCACTAATGAAAGTGATATATTCTCTGCTTTTGCTTGCACCCTGTTTGTCAGCGTTGATGATAAGTTGTTGTAAATACTTCCTTATCACCGTAAAACTAAGGCTTTCAATGATTTTTCTTTTGTGGAACTGTCAAACTCCCGGGCGATGACAGTGCGGTATGCCAGAAAACTAGTACAGCATTGCTTAAATATCAGTGATTAAATTGCCAATGGTATACCGGCATATGTCCACTTAAATGGATGTGCCGTAAGATTGTATTGTTCAATAAAGCGCAGGATGCTTGTTTCCAGTTCTGCTATTGACAGGTAGCTTTTCCGCTTCAGCAGCTTCCGGTTAATGATGCCAAACCATATCTCAATCT
>ERZ808037.2048-NODE-2048-length-11190-cov-3.473410_pt1 | contig 11190 bp, 10 predicted proteins | sample MGYA00380190_ERZ808037 | MGnify/ENA primary metagenome ERZ808037 (study PRJEB31490, sample SAMN06133399) | mouse gut metagenome | isolation source: J9 | host: mice | place: China: Chengdu | collected 2015-05 ...
CCGAACCTGGGCTCCGCCGTTTCCCTGGTGCTGATGGTGATCATCCTGATCTGCATGGGGATCATGAACCAGTTCGACGACGGGGAAGTGAATGAGAGAGGGGGAATGCTGCTGTGAAAAAGGCTGGAGGACGTATTTATACCTTTCTCATTTTCCTCTTTTTATACGCGCCTATCCTGGTGCTGATCGTGTTCTCCTTCAACGATACGGAGACGGGGAGCCGGGCGGTCTGGGGCGGGTTCTCCCTGCGCTGGTACCGGAAGCTGTTCGAGGACAGATTGATTCTGGAAGCCCTGCGCAATACGCTGCTGATCGCGGTGGTGTCGGCGGTGGTGTCCACAGTCCTGGGCACGGTGGCGGCCATCGGGATAAATGGCATGAAACGGCTGCCCAGGCGCATCATGATGAATATCACGAACTTTCCCATGGTCAATCCGGAGATCGTCACGGGCGTGTCGCTGATGCTGCTGTTCGTGTCGGCTGTCCGGATATTCGGGGGACGGAGCCTGGGGATGGGGTCATTGTTCGCGGCCCATATCACTTTCTGCCTGCCCTATGTCATCCTGTCCGTGCTGCCGAAGCTGCGCCAGATGGATCCCAATCTCTATGAGGCGGCTCAGGATCTGGGATGCCCGCCGGTGAAGGCGTTCTTTAAGGTGGTGCTGCCGGAGATCATGCCGGGGGTGGTGACGGGAATGATCATGGCTTTCACCCTTTCCATAGACGATTTCGTGATAAGCTATTTCACCAGCGGGACCACCCAGACTTTGCCCATTTACATCTATTCCATGACCCGCAAGCGCATCAGCCCGGAGATCAATGCTTTGTCCACGGTGCTGTTCGGGGCGGTGATGGTATTGTTGATTATCGTGAATGTCCGTAACCTGAGGGAGCAGAGTCCGAGGGGACAGGCCAGGGAGGAGGTGTGAGTCGCCATGAATGGAGGAAATGCGTTCCATGCGGGAAGTGTTTCCCAGGGAAAGGATACGTCCTATGGAAAGGATGTGTTTCATAGCGGAAGCCGATTTCAGGAAAAAAGTTCTATCCCTGAATATGGAAAGGCTGTTTTCCATGGAGAAAGCCGGTTCCGTGGCAAGAGTGCATTCCATGGAGGGAATTCGTGCCATGGAAGAGGTCGAGTGGCGTGGGCCGTCTGCCTGACGCTGGCGCTTTTGCTGTCCTTTGCGCCGGCCAGACAGGTTCTGGCGGAGGAGGCGGCCAGGGACAGGGGCGTCACCATCAATGTGTACAACTGGGGCGAATACATCGCCAACGGCACCGATGGCTCTCTGGATGTGAACGAGGAATTTACCAGGCGCACCGGCATCCGCGTCAACTATACCACCTTCGACAGCAACGAATCGCTCTACTCCAAGCTGGTGGGCGGCGGGGCCGATTATGACATCATCATCCCCTCTGACTACATGGTGTCAAGGCTCATCCATGAAAATATGCTGGCAGAGCTGGATTTTTCCAATATTCCCAATTACCAGTACATCGACGAAAGCTACCGGAACGCGGACTACGACCCGGAGAACCGCTATTCCGTGCCCTATACCTGGGGCGTAGTGGGCCTGTTCTATAACACGGACTACATCGAGGAGGAGATTACCAGCTGGTCTGCCCTGTGGGACGACCGGTACGCGGGAAAGATTCTGATGTTCGACAATCCAAGGGATTCCTTTGCCATCGCCCAGTTTCTGCTGGGGCAGTCGGTGAACACCACGGAGGAGGAGGACTGGAAAGAGGCGGCGGCTCTCCTGAAGCAGCAGAAGCCCCTGGTGCAGGCCTATGTCATGGACCGCATCTTTGACAAGATGGAAAGCGAAGAGGCCTGGATAGCGCCCTACTATGCCGGGGACGCCGCAATCCTGGTGGACAATAACGAGAATATCCGGTTCGTCGTGCCACAGGAGGGCACCAATTATTTCGTGGATGCCATGTGCATCCCGGCCACTTCCAGCCACAAGGCGGAGGCGGAGGCCTATATCAACTTCCTCTGCGACCCGGAGATTGCGGGGGAGAATATGAACTATATCGGCTATTCCACCCCGGAGACCGCCGCCAAGGCCTTTATGGACCAGGAGATGGTGGAGAGCCCCATTCACTATCCGGATGAGGAGATTCTGGCCCGGACGCAGGTGTTCGTCAATCTGCCGGAGGACACCAGCAAATTGATAGACAAGCTCTGGGCGGAAGCGAAAATGGGCGGCCCCGGGGAGTCCATCGTGCTGGTGGCGATCATCCTGGGATTTCTGGCGGTATATATCGCCATTCTGGTCTATAAACGTCGCAAGCGCCTGAGGGAGCTGGCGTAGGACAGGGCAGTGGATGCTGCCAGGACTGGAGATTTCCGGAAATGTATATCGCCATTCCGGTCTATAAGCGCCGCAAGCGCCTGCGGGAGCTGGCGTAGGACAGGGCAGTGGATGCTGCCAGGACTGGAGATATCTGGCAGCGCATATCGCCAATCTGGTCTACAGACGGTATAAGCGTCCACGGGAACTGACATAAGACACTGTAGGGTTGCTCAGGGTATGTGCAGGGAAAGGTTCGTGCCAGCCAGGCTGCGCGGAAACAGGATGAGGTGCACCATGCGGATATTGATTGCCGAGGACGAAATAGAGCTTGCCAGAGGATTGAAATATCTGCTGGAAAAGAACAAATTCTCTGTGGACATCGTCCATGATGGGGAGGAAGCCCTGGCGCAGTTTGGCAGCGCTGAATACGATGTCGTCGTGCTGGACATCATGATGCCGAAGCGGGACGGCCTGGAGGTGCTGGGCTGCATCCGGAAAGCCGGCTCCAATGTGCCGGTGCTGATGCTGACGGCCAAGGCGGAGATTGAAGACCGGGTGGCGGGCCTGGAAGCCGGGGCGGATGACTATCTGCCGAAGCCCTTTGCCACCAGGGAGTTCATAGCCAGGGTGAAAGCCCTTTCCCGCCGGAGCGGGCGGTACGAGGATTCACTGCTGTCCTTCGGGGATGTGCAGCTGGACTGCAACCGGTACGAGCTTTCCTGTGGGGAAGAGACGGTGCGCCTGAACAATAAGGAGTTCCAGCTGGCGGAACTGTTCCTGCGGCATCCCCATTTCGTCTTTTCCGCCAATCATCTGATGGACAGAATCTGGGGACAGGATTCGGAAGCAGACATCAATGTAGTCTGGACGTATATAGGATTCGTCCGCAGAAAGCTGAAAGCAATCGGAGGCCATGTGGAAATCAGGACAGTGCGTGGCGCGGGATATTCCCTGGAAGACACAAAAGACTGAAAACAAGCCGCAAGTCAAGCGGCCTGTAGATTCCGAGAGGGTTCAGAAAAAAGGAGGAGCGGCAATGACAGAGGAAATCAGGCTTGGGACAATAGGATCCGGCAAGATTGTCCGCACCATTCTGGACAATGTAGCCAGGGTATCCGGTATCCGGCTGGCGGCGGTCTATTCCCGCAGCGAGACAAAGGGAAAGGCCCTGGCTTCTGCCTACGGCGTTACAAAAGTCTATACGGACATGGATGCCTTTTTACAGGACGAGGAGATCAATTTCGTATATGTCGCCACGCCGAACCTGCTGCACTATGAACAGGCGAAGAAAGCGCTGCTGGCAGGGAAAAATGTGATATGCGAGAAGCCCTTCTGTACCCAGGCCAGACAGGCCGCGGAGCTGGTGGCCCTTGCCAGGGAGAGGCAGCTGTTCCTGGTAGATGCGGTTCCCACGGCATTTCTGCCCAATCTGGAGATCCTGAGGGCCCAGCTGCCAAAGGTCGGAAAGGTGAAACTGGTTCTGTCGAATTTCAGCCAATACTCCAGTCGCTATGACCAGGTGCTGCAGGGGGAGGTTCCTAATATCTTCAATCCGGCATATGGCGGCGGATGCCTCATGGACATCAATTTCTACAATGTGTACCTGAACGTGCTTCTGTTCGGAAAGCCCAGGGAAGCGGTCTATTACCCCAATATCTATGGGCGTCTGGCGGACACGTCCGGGATTCTGGTTATGCGCTATGACGGCTTTGTCAGCCAGTGCGCAGGCGCCAAGGACACCTGGGGCGTGAACTTTTTCCAGATAGAGGGGGAAGAGGGATATCTTTATGTAAAAGGCGGGAGCAGCAGCCTCGAGGAAGTGAAGATTGTCACGAAGCAGTCCGAGGAATGCCTGAATGAGCAGTATGAGACGGACAGATGGTTCTATGAGGTGCAGCACCTGACGGACCTGATCCTGGCAGGGGACTATCAGACGGTTTACAGAGGGCTGGACATCATGCTGGAAGTGGTGGAAGTGTTGGAGGATGCCAGGAGACGGGCAGGGATTCTGTTTCCCGGGGACTGAATCTTCTTACCGTTTTCCCTGACCGGGAGGCGGACAGTTCGAGGGTGACCTTTTCGCTGGAGGAATTGAAAGCAAATGCTGAAAAAGATGCAGAGACGGTTCATACTGGCCGCCATGGCTGCCTTCGGGGCGGTCATGGTGGTCTTATTAGTTGGAATAAACGTGGCGAATTATTTCCAGGTCACGTCTGTGCAGGACCAGATAGCCTGGAAGCTTCTGGAGTACGAGAGGAGGTCTTTTGGAAAGCCGGAAGCGCCGCAACCGCCCGCGGACAGCAGATCCGGCGGTTCGGAGCCTCTTTTTCCTATGCCCGGCGGCAATCCGGAGGCTGCGTTCACCACGCGCTTTTTTACGGTACACTGTGATGAGGAAGGGAATGTCAGGTTCGTCTCCAGGGAGTTCATCTCCTCTGTGGACGAGGAGACAGCCGGGGACTATGCGGAAGCAGTGCTTGGGAAAGGGCGGGAGAGAGGATATTACGGGGACTACCGCTATCTGGTGAGCCGTGACAAGGTAGGAATCACGGTTCTGTTCCTGAACGCGTCGAACACTTTACAGAATATAAAGACACTGTCTTTCGTATCATCCGCCATAGGAGTCATCAGCGTGATTTTAGTGTTTCTGCTGATACTGCTTTTTTCAGGCTACGCCATCAGGCCCTATGCCAGGAACATCGAGCGGCAGAAGCGGTTCATCACGGATGCCGGACATGAGCTGAAGACGCCCATTGCCTCCATCGCCACCAGCGCCGACATCGCAGCCATGGAGCATGAGGGGGACCAGTGGATAGAGAATATCCAGAAGCAGACGGCGCGCCTTTCCAAACTGGTAAACGACCTGGTGGCGCTGTCCAGGCTGGACGAGGAGACGCCCTTTCCGGAGAAAAGCGATTTTTCCCTGAGCGAAGCGGCCTGGGAAACAGCGGAGCCGTTCGCGGTGCTTGCGAAAGCGGAGGGGAAGGACTACCGCCAGAATGTGGAGGAGCATCTGACTCTGCACGGAGACCGGAACGCCATCCAGCGGATGCTGTCCATCCTTTTGGACAATGCGGTGAAATATTCCGGCGAAAAGGGGGAGATTCGCCTGGATATCTACCGCAGGCGGGGGAAAATCTGCATCGAGGTATGGAATACCTGCAGGCTGCCGGAGATTCCTGATCTGGACAGGCTGTTCGACCGCTTTTACAGGGTGGACGAGTCTAGGTCCACCCGAACCGGGGGCACGGGAATCGGCCTGTCCATGGCCCAGGCCATCGCGGAGAGCCATGGCGGGAAGATTGCGGCAAAAAGGGTGGACGGCGGAAAAATCAGGTTCAAAGTCATACTATAGGAAGCTAAATATGTATTATGTCTGTCAGGGCCCACAGCCCTGCCGTACCGACAGCGCAAAACGCTTCGCGGCAGGGCTGTGGGGCCTTTTTATTTCAAGAAATGGTCACAATTAATTTTAAGTACATTTCAGGAAGCGGCTTTATACTCTCATTATGCTTTTGAGAATCCGGGCGGGGCAGGCAGATGCCCGGGAGAAAGGAGAGGAAGAAATGGATGGAAACGGAATGGGCCAAAAGGAATGTTTTCGGCATGAACTGAAGTACGAAATTGGTTACCAGCAGTATCTGGAGCTGCGAAGCCGGCTGCGGGCGGTGATGGGGACGGATCCCCATGCGGGAGCGGACGGGAAGTATCTGATACGCAGTATATATTTTGACAATTTTGCGGATAAGGCTCTGCGGGAAAAGGTGGACGGCGTCTCCAGGCGGGAGAAGTTCAGGATAAGGTATTATAACGATAATCTCTCTTTCATCACTCTGGAGAAAAAGGTCAAGGACAATGCGCTGTGCATGAAATATGACGCGGAGATCACACAGGAGGAATGCAGGGAACTGCTTTCGGGGAATCTGGACTGGATGAGGGGACATCCGTCAACCCTGGTACAGGAGCTCTATGCCAAGATGCATTACCAGCTGCTGCGGCCCAGGGTGCTGGTGTCCTATATGCGGGAGCCCTATGTCTATGCTCCCGGGAATGTGCGGATTACCTTTGATTCCCGCATCCGGACTACCCTGTACCATAATAGGTTCCTGGAGGAGCAGGTGGTGGATGTCAGCGCTTCCGACTGTCCCGGGGATATGATACTGGAGATCAAATTTGACGCCTTTCTTCCGGGCATCATAGGGGACATCATCCAGACAGGTGCGGTCAGGCAGCAGGCCTTTTCCAAGTATGCGGCCTGTAGGAGATATGGGTGACATTTAGTTCAGCGGACTGCTTCTGCTGAAAGAGTTGATGCTGCAAAAGCCGGGCTGGCTTAAAAGATATATACTTCGCAGCTTGCTGAGTAGTTAGTTAAAGCTGAGCAAAGCGGGTGGGGGCTGATGGATATCTGATGCTTTTACAGCCTTGCTGTTGGGAAATTTGTTCGGAGGTATGGAGCTGATATTACAGGAAGCTGATATATAAGTAAAAAGGTTTACGATTCAAAAAGGTTCACAATACAAAAAAGAGGAGAATATAGATATGACATTCAATGATATTTTCAAATCAAGTTTTCTGGAGAACGTAACGGAATTTTCGGCAGTCGATACTCTGATTGGAATGGTTTTCGCTTTGGTGATCGGGCTGTTCATTTTCCTGGTCTATAAAAAGACCTTCAGCGGAGTCATGTACTCCACAGGCTTCGCCATGACCCTGGTGGGGCTGGCGCTGGTGACCACGCTGATCATCATGGCGGTGACCTCCAATGTGGTGCTGTCTCTGGGCATGGTGGGCGCGCTCTCCATCGTCCGCTTCCGGGCGGCGATCAAGGAGCCCATGGAAATCGTGTACCTGTTCTGGGCCATCGCGGTGGGCATTGTCATCGGCGCGGGCATGATTCTGCTGGCCGTCATCGGCTCCGCGATCATCGGGGTCATATTGATTCTCTTCGCCAACCGCAAGATCCATGAGAATCCCTATATCCTGATTCTCAACTGCAGCGATGAGGAAGCGGAAGAAAAGGCCCTTGCCCTGGCGGAACAGGCAGTGGCCCGTTTTCTGGTAAAGTCCAAGACCGTGAACGCTTCCGGCATCGAACTGACGGCGGAAGTCCGTATGAAAGATGCTGCCACCTCTTTCGTCAACCGGCTGAGCGCATTGGAAGGCGTCAGCAATGCCACCCTTGTGAGCTACAACGGCGAGTACATGTCCTGAGGAAGGAGGCCTGTCATGATTGGCTGTAAGCACATAACAAAGATAGCGGCCATGGCTATGACAGCCGCCGTCCTGGTCTGCTTCCTGGCCATGGCCGTCCCTGAGAAGCTGGTGGAGGCCCTGGGCAGCGCGGTGGTGGAGATGCAGTACCAGACGGAGCTGTTCAACACGGAAGAAATCATGAAGATAGACATCCGGATGGAGGCGGACGCCTGGGAGGAGATGCTGGCCAATGCCTCCGCAGAGGAATATTATGACTGCGACGTGGAGATTAACGGCCAGACGCTGTACCACGTAGGCATCCGTCCCAAGGGGAACACCAGCCTGTCGGCCATTGTTTCGGATCCGGATACGGACAGGTTCAGCCTGAAGCTGGAATTCGACCATTATGTGGAGGGGCAGACCTGCCTGGGTCTGGACAAACTGATTCTCAACAACAATTACGCGGATGCCACCAACATGAAGGAAGCCATCATCTACGACATGTTCCAGTATCTGGGGGCGGATGCGTCGCTGTACAATTATGCCGAAATATCGGTCAATGGTAAATACTGGGGCGTATATCTGGCTCTGGAAGCCGTGGAGGACAGCTTTCTGCTGCGCAATTACGGGACAGAGAGCGGTGCCCTGTACAAACCGGAAAGCATGGGGATGGGCGGCAGCTTTGACGTAGGGGATTTCAGGGCATCGGAGGGAGAGTGGGATGGAGCAGCAGATTGGACAAAGGGCGGAGGCTTTCCCATGCCCGATGGGGCAATGCCGGGGATGCCAGGAGCCGTAGAGCAGCCCACCGCCGATGGGGCAATGCCGGGGATGCCGGGAGCCGTAGAGCAGCCTGCAGTCGATGAGACAGTGCCGGAATCCGGAGACTGGCTTGTGCCGGATGAAGCGGGACAGGGCATGCCGGGCGGAATGGAACAGCCAGGAGGAGAGGAGTCGTCCGGCTCAGACAGAGAGGGGCAAGGCAGTTTCGGCATTTCCGGTAAAAGTGGCTTTACGCCGCCTGATATGGGCGGGCAGCGCGGCGGCAGGGGCTTTTCCATGGGCGGAAGCGGCGCTGACCTGAATTATACGGACGATGAGCTGGACAGCTACTCCACCATCTGGGAGGGAGAAGTGACAGATACCGACAAAGCCGACCACAGAAGAGTAATCACTGCCCTGAAGAACATCAGCCAGGGGACGGAACTGGAGAGCTACCTGGACATCGACAATGTACTGCGGTATATGGCAGCGCACGTTTTCTCCGTGAACATGGACAGTCTTTCCGGCAACATGGCCCACAACTATTACCTGTATGAAAGCAACGGAAAACTGAACATCCTCCCATGGGATTACAACCTTTCCTTCGGCGGAATGGGGATGGGTTCCGTCAGCGGCGCTTCGGAGATGATCAACGATGCCATCGACGATCCCTTCCAGGGAACCCGGTTCTTCGATGCCCTGCTGGAGGACGAAACCTACTGCGCCAGATATCACCAGTATCTGCGCCAGCTGGCGGAAGAATATGTCTATGGGGGAAAGTTCCAGGAAACATACAGCCGCATCCGGCAGCAGATTGATTCATTGGTGGAGGCGGATTCCACGGCATTCTATTCCTATGAAGAATATGATGCAGGAGCCGAAATGCTCTACCAGACAGTGCTGTTGAGAGCGGAAAGCATTCTGGGGCAGCTTGACGGTACGATACCTTCCACGGACGCCAGCCAGAGAGCGGATTCCTCTGCGCTGGTGGATGCTTCCGCAATCGATGTGAGCGCTATGGGCATATTTCAGATGGGAGGGAAAAGTTTTCATTTCAATGGCGTGGATGTCCGTTTTTCCGACCAGAGCGAGGAGACTGACCAGAGCGAGGATGCGGAGAGCGGAGACCCAGGGGAAGACGGCACTGCGGAAGATGGTGCCGCAGAAGCCGGGACAGGGAGCCCGCAGCTGATGCAACCTGACAGAAGGGGTGAATCCTCTGAAAAAGCAGAAGAGCCCGGCATGAACGGGAGGGGACAGGATATCCCGGCGATGGCAGAAAGAGCCATGGGCGCCTGTCTGTTGCTGATGGCCATCGCGCTGGCGGCAGCGAAGCATTACCGGAGGGTTTCAAAGAAGAGCCTAACAATCTAAGAATCCATAACTGGTGCGATAGAATAAGTACAGTAAAATTAAGGCAATAAAAGTAAGTACAATGGAATAAATTAGCACAACAGAATTGCAAGAATAAAAAGAATAACAGAAAGAGACTTAGCCGTCATGTGCAGCGGAGAAAACTGCACACGGCGGCTAAAATCCAGCCATCATCATGCCAATGAGCTGATCCCTCTGGACAGCGTCATCGGAGCCCTTTGCTTTAGAGGCAAGTCCGTCCAGCTCTATCTTGCTGGCTTCAGCCTGCATGAGCTTCTCCAGGAATTCCTTTTTCTCCTGTTCCGCTTTTGCGGCTCGCCTTTCCGCCCTGGCTCTTGTCTGGAGCTTCATGGTATTTTCCATGGAGTGTAACAATTGAGTCATGTCCGTCATCGCAATCCCCCCTATCCTTTAGGAGCTGTCGGAAAATTGCAGACAACTCCTTATGATTTCTTTCGGAACCTCCAGATCTCTCAGCATGCGGTTCCCTTAATATCCCCTTTTGCTAAGAGCCTCTGTATAAGTTATCGGCATCCCTGGTGTTTTCTTTAGAGCTGATAAATCTTCTGCTGAAATGTATCTGCCGCATCTGCCACAACGGAGAAAAACTAGAAAAACCCCAGAGAAAAACCTGACTGGAATACAGTTGAAAAAAAGGCGCCGACATGATAGAATTTCTTTCGGTGCGGCAATCCGGGCAGACCCTGCAAAAAAGGCAGAACGCCCGAAGCCGGGCCAGATGAACAGGAAGAGATGTAAGACAGAATGATGACATATGAGGAATTTCAGGAAACATTCCATATCCGCCTGAACAGTCAGCAGGCTCAGGCCGTCCGAACCGTGGAGGGGCCGGTTCTTCTGCTGGCGGTTCCGGGCAGCGGCAAGACCACAGTCCTGGTGGCGAGACTGGGCTATCTGATTCATTGTGCGGGGATCGCGCCGGAGAACATCCTGACGCTGACTTATACGGTAGCTGCCACCAAAGACATGGCTGCCCGTTTCGCGTCCTTTTTCGGGGAAGAGCTAAGCGCCCGGATGGAATTTCGTACAATCAATGGCATCTGCGCCAGGGTCATCCAGCATTACGGACAGATGATCGGGAAGAGCCCTTTCACGCTTGTGACGGATGAAAGGATTCTCACCGGTCTGCTTTCCACAATCTATCAGAGGATAGAGGGCGGATATGCCACGGAGGGGGACTTAAAAGGCATCCGGACTCTGACCACCTATATCAAAAACATGATGCTGGACGACGAGGGAATCCGGAAAGTGGAGGAAGAGACGGAATACCATATATCGGAAATCTATAAAACGTACTGCACGGAACTGCGCGCCCGGGGATGGATGGACTATGACGACCAGATGCTCTACGCCGGCAACATCCTGGCAAAGAGCCCGGAGACGCTGGCGTATTTCCGGAAAAGATATCCCTATATCTGTGTGGATGAGGCCCAGGACACCTCCAGGATCCAGCATGCGATCATCCGCAGGCTGGCAGGGGGCCGGGACAACCTGTTCCTGGTGGGGGATGAGGACCAGAGCATCTACGGCTTCCGGG
>ERZ808037.2051-NODE-2051-length-11185-cov-8.889989_pt1 | contig 11185 bp, 11 predicted proteins | sample MGYA00380190_ERZ808037 | MGnify/ENA primary metagenome ERZ808037 (study PRJEB31490, sample SAMN06133399) | mouse gut metagenome | isolation source: J9 | host: mice | place: China: Chengdu | collected 2015-05 ...
CCAAACTTTTTTCTAAATAATTCTTCATCCGTTCTATGAATATCTAGATAATAATCATTTTTTATTGCATCAATATATTGAATGATTATCTTGCTATAAGCTTCTTCTAGTTGCTTTTTTTTATCAATATATTCATCACTCAACTCATCAACTGAAATTATATTTTTTCTATTTCTATATTTGTTTTTTGTAAATTGTTACTCATAATAATAGATACCTTGATAACAAGTAGCAAAATAAATTTTTCCATTATTTATTTCCTTTATCTTCAATAATTTAAAATCTCAAGTATTTCTTTCCATATTTCCAATTGATTACCTTCGTTTTTTGTCTTTTTGCTGTTAATCTTGTTATTATGCATTGCTGTTCCCTGTTGCTTATTTACTATTTTAATTAATTACCTGCTTCTAAAACCTTTTTATAATCATCTATCAAATATAACTCTAACAAATTTTTTTCATCATCATTTTCCGAAAACAATTTCATAGATTCTTCCACAAGTTCTTCATCTGAAAAAAGTATTTTTTGACAAGGAAACTCTTCTGTATGATCCACTTCCCACAATTTACTTTCCTTTAATGCCCCTTCATCAACATAAAGATAGCCATAATGTTCTACACCACCACCCCACCAAAATGTAAACAATCCAGGAAACATCGGGTTGTCAGAAATATACAATCCAGACTGTCCAATTTTAGGGTTAGAATAATCCCCATATTTCTTCAAATTTCCATCATAAAAATATACACTTAATATACCATGAACTGCATTGGATTGGACAATAATCAACTCGGGGATTTCATCTTTATCCAAATCTCTTAAAGAGAACTCAAAAACTTGATAATCTTTCATTCTTGAAAAGTTCTGTAAATAATCCATGTATACGAGTTTTGCCTGTTCCTTAAATTTTTCTTTTACAATAATATCAGAAAAACTATCAATATTCTTTGACAACTGACTAATTAAAATATTTTTTTCAAAAGCCAATGATACGAATATCAACATCAATACTCTTCTTATTATAATTACCTCAACCTAATTTTTTCCATTTTCACTAATCCAAGTACTTTTCAAAAGTTTTCCATTTTGATAATATTGCCAAATCTTCCCTTCTGGTTCTCCGCCAGCTATCCAGTGATCGGATATTCCCGGCACAGACTCTAATATATTATATTCTTTTGGGATAAAACAGGAATATGAGCCATCTGTAATATCATAAGGCTTCGCCAACACAAAATTACATTGATAGCCATTGTGATTTTCATTTTCGGATACAATCACCTGATTCACACTTGCCAATGCTCCCGCTAATTTACGCAAACACATCGAAACGCCAGCAGGCTGAATGACTAGCGGAACACTGCCAATAACCTTCAGCAAATAATTCCCCACATCTAAAGAAGGATGAATATTTTCTTGTGACACTGTGGGATAATATTCCTGCTGTGTACCCTTTAAATATCGAATTTCTCCAAATCCATTAAATTCATTATTCATATGAAAGGAACTTTGCTGTTTTTTCATTTTTTTTCCACTCCAATTCTACTTCACTCAGTCCAAGGCCACTTACTCCACGGCGAATCAGGCTTTCTGCCATGTCCATGGATAGAATAATATGTCTTTTTTGGGATTCCCTAATCCAGAAAAGATTTTTCTTTAAATCTAAAACCTTTAATTTCGGATTCTTTATACTTTCCGATATTCGGCATCCATTTTTATAACTTATTTTCTTTACAGCAATATCACTGCTTTCCTCCAGCACAGGCAGATAATACATCTGTGCTTTTCCGGTTTCTGCTTCCGCTAAAAAAACTTTACGAAAAAGGCAAGCTTCCCGATACATTAAAATCACTTCATAAACCATGGGCGATACAAGAAAAAAAGGGAACAAAATAATATCGGTAAAGACAAGCCGTTCAGATGAAATTATCCTAAATACCTGCTTTTCCGGCAGCTTATAACAAGTATCTGCCCGAATATCGCGCACATCGATTTGTTCATACCATCGAGTAATTTGCGGAGCATTTTTTAATTCTGGTGAATCCTGCAATACAAAATATTTCATTATAAAACTCCTTACCTTTTGCCTTAATAGCATACCTTAACTGCTTTTATTTCATCCATATAATCTCCACAAAGGAAGAAAACTTCATCCTGTAACATTAATGAAGTTTTTCTTATGCTATCGATTGCCTGTTCTGATAAAATACGAAATATTGCCTGTACAATGCCCCAATCATCGGACAGAAGTTTTCTTTTTATATGCATCAATTCAAAATCTTCTATACGAACAAATTTTCTGCGAATAATCTTTTCTGCGGAAGCCATATCTTCTTCTATATTTTCATACACAACTCGAGGACACCAGAAAATCTGACTTTGATACTCATCCAAATATAATTTTTCATTGCTTATTCCAAGTAATGCCTCAAAACTTTCAGTATAAAAACTGCTTGCTAATTGAAACAAATAGATGTATTTAATTTTATCTTGTTCCTTTTTCTCCTGCCGCCTTAACTGCTCCTTTAACAATACATCTATTTTTCCTTGAAAATCCAAACTTAATATTTGACTATATTCTTGCACTCGTTCTTGTTTTTGGAAAGAACGATTTTTTCTAAATTCTTCAAGATATTCTTCTAATTCTTTATTTCGAGCCATTATTTCTCTTCTTTCTTTTTCTTAAACTTATATCAGTCCTGGCATAACTTAATCTCTTCGGGTGCAGAAATATTTATCCTTTTTGCTTTAATCTTTATTTTCTTTTTTGCAAGAATACTTAAATTATTTTCAGAACCAGCAGAAATATCATGGTCATAAACTTCTAATAAATTCTGGTCATTCTGTGAAAAATATACTCGTTTCTTTTCCAGTTGAACCAAATTATCCTCTTTTGTTTTTAAGACTTTATTTTCTAGTCCCTTGCTTGTTTTATGCTCTCTATTCATACAATGAATAACCATTCCATGTTCTTGCCCCGCATCAAAAAAACAAAGTAAAGCCTTTGCTCCAATTTCCGGCACTGCATAGAATACATTTCCCGTTTCTGGACACCATGGAAAATAATAATCTCCTGTTTCTTCACCATAATCTATTTCCAATGCTAATTTTACCTGTTCATTGTTTACCGCCTTTACCGTTCCCCAAAAACCCTGCCCTGCTGCCATTTCTATACCTTGTTTACATGATTTACATGCGGTCTTATTTTCTAATCCGTAAGTAAATACTAATTCGCCATGTTCAAAACAGCCCTGAACTTCGGTTATTGTTACATTTTCTCCCAAATAGCTTGTACCATCTCCAATCTTATAAAAATTCCGGTCTTTTACCTGAAAAACTATTCTATCATCATTTTCCAGAGGATTTATCTGCATACTAAAATCGTTTTCTGTAAAAGAAGATATTCTTTTCCCTTTTCGCATACCAAACCATAAATTGGGCTTTCCTGTTTCCAGATCAGGGATTACATACACACCAATCTTCTTCCCCATGCGATTTACAAATTGCCATAATGTTTCGTTCAGGCAAAACACCGGATAGCCTATCACCCTATCGCTGTCCCTGTTGCGAATTACCTGACTTCCATGTTCACTTACCATTTCTTTAATCATTTCACCATAAGTTTTTTCAACTGCCTGAAAAGATTTATTCTTTACTTCTACATCAAGTAAACAGGAGGCAGACAATGCTTCCAGTTCAAAAGAAAAAAACTTTCCTATCGTTTCTAAGTTCATCGCAGCAACATAGCCATGATAAATTACCTGTATTTTTCCTTCCTGTTCTACCGATAATTGAATAGAAGCATGTTCTAAAACTTCCTGGTTCCAGGAAATATGGGCTCCCAGATAACCCCTTAACTTTAATTTTGCATGTTCAAACGGCTTCCAGGAAAATATAAAATATTCTACCTGATAAACAGGAATCTCCGTTTCCAAATACAATCTTTCTGCTAATTTTATCTTCATTTCTCTCCATTCTGTGTAAGTTCAACAACACATTACCTATCTATAATCTGATTTTTGCGCCCTGCATACTTACATTTCCTCCCAAATTCATTTCCGTATTCCCCTGTTTAAGATAAATTTGTTTTGGGGCACTTAATTCAATGGAAGATTCCTGACTGCGTATATGTAAGTTTTCCTTAGCCTTTATGGTTACTGAACCTTCACTGACAATTTCAATCCCGTCATTATCCGATAATTCTATGTATGTCCCATCATTATTGGTCAGCACTATCCGTTCTGGTGATAACTGAATTTCCTTGCCATCTTTATTTCTCCAAAATTTGCGCTCGGGATGCTGCCTTAACGAACTGCCTTCTTCATGATAAGCGCTGGCTACATAAGCCTTACTCTCCTGACTGGCAGGAAAATACAGCCGAACCCTATCTCCAATCTCAGGCATACAATACCACCCCGAACCATCCGCTGAAGAATACACTGTAGAAAATGAAAACCAATATTCTCCTGATTTTTCCTGATTTTCATCATCATAGAAAACCATCTGCACCTTTTCATTCTTAACTTTTGTAACCTTTCCCAACAATGAACACCCTTTAATCTTATCATTCCAAAATAAAGGAACCTGTAAAGCTGCGCGGGATTTCATAAAATAGGTATGGTATAATTCATTTCCCTTTAACCTGGATTCTATTTTCCAAATATATTGTTCCTTTCCATCCACAATGCTTCGGTCACCTAACTTATAAATATCTCTGCTTTCCCAAATATAAGAAGCCATATCCTCCGTTCGTATAGCCAATCCACAGCTTTTTTTATGCCAGTATTCCTTCATTTCATAACGCATGGTATATTCCGAATACAGGTTTTTATCCTCTGTCCTTCGATTAGGAATTCCAAAATGGTACTTTACCCCTCCCGTTAAACAATCCGCAAATAATGCGGTGTGATTCATTGCTGCCAGGCGTTTTAAGAACTCCCAATCCGTTTCATTATATTGCATTATCCAGTGGTCGATACATCTGTCCTTTCCTTCAGTCATAATAAAAGCACTATTCTCATAATTTCGGCTGCAAGTTTCCAATAATTTGCGATAAGTACTGGAAATATCCTGAAAACTGCGAATATGTATTTTTTCATCCATAAGCCGTGTGCCGGAACATAAATTTATTTTTACCCTGCAGGTCATATCTTTTACTTCCACTTCAAACTTTTCAATCAGTCCATAAAAAATCAGCGACTCGACTCCCTCTGAAAGTGCAATAACCTGTACCCATAGCTTGTGTCTTACAGCCTTGATATACTCCTCTTTTTTTACATATGGAATACTTCCTGTTAATTCTGCCCTTGCATGATGATTCATTTCCTGAAATGCATGATATTCCAATAAACGAAAATCTTCAAATGGCTTAACAATCAGACGTTCTTCTCTCATCATTTCCTCCATTCTTTTCACAAATAATTAATCTTTATTCTTTTTCTTCCGTATTCATAAATAGCTTATCTATAATGGAAATCCATTTATTTTTATCTCGAATTTCACAATTAAAGCTGCCATAAAGTACTTGACTTCTTAAATTTATCAAATAAACACGATTATAACTTTGTCCGTCTAAGTGATAGCCTTTATATTCAAAAGAAATGATATCGTTACCATTTTCTGTTTTCCTTATCGACTGCTGTTTTGTTCGTATTGCAGGATTAATATTTTTTAACGCGGTTTGAAATTGAAAACTTACAGATTCCAGTTCTTTTTCTTTTAATAAAATCGGCATAATGTTAATACAAATATTTACTGTGGAATCTAAACTGGTAAAAATATAATCCGGTGCGTCCTGCGATGGATATTTTACCCGCTTTACTTCTTCTGGCATTAAAACAAACTGTTCGGGTAAAAAAAGTGAAATTTTTGTATCAGGAATTTCTATTTGGGCAAAAGTAATTAATTCATCACCTGCATACATTCCTGTTTCTAAGGTTGTATATTTTTGATGCTCCTGTTTCCTTTTTGCTTCCAGTATCTCTTCATCAATGTAAGGCATGGTTTCCTCCTGTAAGTTATTTGTTTGATATTTTCTCAATCATGCAACTACCAACAACAGATCTTATTGGGTATTCTTCTGATATTAATGAATATAATTCCCAAGATATCTTATACTCCCCATTCTTATTTCTATAATAATCTTTTTGTCCACTATCATCCACTTTGTAAGAAATACTTTCAATAAATTCAACATGCCATCCATCCGATGAAAGCTTATAAAATTCTGTTTTTAATCCCTTTTCTCCATCATCTGACCTAATTATAAATATTCCATCTGTAGATAAAAACAATTCTTTTTTCCTTCCATATACATAATCTGATTCATCAAATAATTTTATTATTTTTTCTCCATTAAATGTTACCATGTCACAAAAATAAATTCCATTGATGCCATTAGATGCACCTATAAGAAGTTCTGGAATTCCGTTTTCGTCAATATCCTTTACCGTACAATAGATACGATAATCATAACATTTTTCCTTATATAACGCTGAATCCTCTATAATTTGTCTGCTTAGATATGATTCAAGCCGAATTTCATAAGACTTCATATCTCTTTCTTTCAGTTCTTGATAAAAATTATTTTCTATTGCCTCCAGGTAAGCATCAATAAGTTCTCCATAAGCTTTTTTTAGTTTACCTTTTTTTTCATAATAGGCTTTAAGTTTTTTAATATTTATTTGCCCGAGTTCCTCATAACTTTTCTTTATATATCTATCCATAATACTATTGATACATCTCTCAAGGTCTTCTTTTAATTGTGCTTCTTCTTCCATATTCACTTCTTCCATGTCGCAGATTTTATTCCAGAAAATTTTATCCTCACCACCTCCAATATATTTATCATAGATTTGTGAGTATTCCTTATAACTTATTCTTATCTTGCCTTCATAATCATGTTTAAAACGTTCCGATAACCAATCCATATGATGAAAAAAACAAAGTTCTCCTTCATAGTTATAGTCTTGTGATATCACATCAATTAACTCAATATTTACTCCATTATCTTTAAATCGGTAAAAACTCCATCCGGAATTAAAGCCACTATTTACCCAGTTTTGTGCTAGAATTCCATCGGTATAAAGATATAAATAGTTTCTGTATCCAAAGTCAGAACTTTCAAAAATTTCATCAAAAGGATTTACTGCTTTTGTTCCATCAAATGTATAAATATCGTAAAAAATCATACTATCAATTCCATTGGAAGAACCCATAAATAATTCCGGAATTCCATTATGATCTACATCTTTAAACCCATAAAATACTTGAAAGTCATACGCATTATCACCTCGCGCCCATAAGTTCATTAAAAGTTTTTGATTAAAATCCGGACCAAATTTTTCTCCAAATAAATCTTCATTGGTTCTGCGAATATCAAAATAATAATTATTTTTTACCGCATCAATATATTGATTAATTATCTCCCCATATGCATCTTCGATTTGGTTCTTTTTATCCTTATACTCATCACTTAATTCACGAATAACAATATGACTTTCATTTACCTCTGTATCTGCTTTATTCAAACTAAAACTTGAAAGAATAACCATTTTCATTATATACAATAAAATAATATTCATAATTATTTTTCCTTATCCTGAATAATTTAATATTTGAAATATATCTCTCCACTTTTCTGCCAGTTTACTTCGGTCAGGCTGAACCATTTTATCTGGTTGTTCATAACACAACAGAAATATCTGTGCCAACTTCCCAACATCTTCCGTGGAACAAACATATTGAGCAAAACTCATTTTAGGTGTATACCCTTTATCATTCCATTGTTTATCTTTTTCAACATTAGTATCTATTTCATATATAATTCGATCAAGCTGAAGATCAATATCATTATAAAAAATTTCCAAAGCCATATCTGATTTTAATCCTAATCCTATCAGCCATGTTTTAACTTTATCTGATGGAGTCCATTGAACTAACCCTCTCCCAATCTCATTAATATCTCCTTTTCTATTTTCTGTCCTCTTATAATTTAAAGTACTCTCTTTTTCCATATTACCAAGTGTTGCATAAATGGCATTATCAGTCCACCCTCTTTCAGACAAATAACGATAGATATATCTTGCCTCAATTAGCATTTCAGCTTGGCTCAATTGATCTTCACTTGTGCTTAAATCACTCTTTCCCGGTTCCTTTTCCGGCATATTTCTTGTATATTCCTTTACAACCCATCCCTCTATCCATCTCATATTTTCAGGATTGGCTTCATCTTCTTGATTATAATATCGAATATTTATCCATTCCTGCTCTACCCCTTCCGAATCAACAACTTTCTTAGTTGGTGAAGATGGAATAGTTAATAAAATTTCATTACTTAATATAGCTACTATCTTATCACCGCCCGGTGATTCCCTGATATTTATGGATTCTATCGTATATAATGCCTTTACTTCTTCTGGCATTGTATTCACGATTTCTTTAATACTAATCCGTCCAAGGCCATAGCTACATATTAAATTTGCATTTTTCAACAATACCTTTTCATACTGTTGTTTTTCTTCATTCCAGATATGTGTATGAACATTATCATCTTCCATCCATTCCGTCGTCAGAGCAAGCCTGCATTTGAAACCGGTAATGGTTGTATTTGAAGTTTCGCTATAAATAGTTACTGATTCATTTTGTTTATGTACGATATAGGGCGAAGTACAAATTCCAAAACCATATACATTTTCTCCTGCTTTACAGTCACTGCAGGTTAAAACGGCATTACCGTTTCTATCGTATACACCATGATCACGAACTACACCGAGTCTTGTTATCTCATAGCCATAATTGCACTGAACTAATGAACCAGAAACAACATAACTTTCTTCGCCAGTAATTCCGTGATTTTGCCTGTATTGATTCATTCGAGCTATTGCTAAAGAATTATTTAATAACATCTGTTGTATTGCTAAAGATTGTCTTTTACTTTGATTCTCACCTACTATAGTAACTACACTTTCTCCTGCCTTATTTTCTCCACTATTTGTTTCATCTGTTGTTATCTTAATATCTGCTCCCGCATTATTTTGCTTTTGACGATTATCTGTACTTTTTTGCTCCTGATTTTTAGGCTTTGGTTTTCTTAATATATATCCATATTTATCCATAATGTATCCCTCGCGTTATATTATCCTTGTATTTTTCATTACCTAAAACACCACCATCTCCCCCATCACCATCGTTTCATCGATCCCCATAATCCCAAAATGATGTTCCCAAAACAAACACATCGAAATATCTACCGAAAGAAACAGTCCCTGCAAAAACTCCAGCCTTTTTTGTTCCTCTTCGGTCTTTTTCATCCCCAGATAGACTAAAACCTCACGTCCTCCTTCATTGTGGGTATAGATAAATGCTTTTGGATAAATGCACAGTACAGCTTCTTTAAATAAATAAACCGAACTGCCGCACTGGTACAGCCTCACCACCAGTCGAAGAATCGAATTCAGCTTCTCCTTCCCCAACTGCCGAAACTGCCTTACCTCATCTGCTGCCCAACTTCCACACACACCCTCTGCTAAATCACGAAGAAGACCGTCCATCGCATACTCCTGTTTCGACATACCCTGGCGAAGATCCATCTGTACCATATAATGCATAAAACTGTCAAAGAAAATTTCTCTTGTTTTTTCAAACCCTTCCAAGTTTGCATCAAACATCGCAGAGAACTCCCGGGCAAAACGATACAGCGGATTTAATTTTATCTCTGGATTTTCTATCTCCTGACCATTAATATTTTCCTGTACGATTTCCGTATAAGGACTGCTCCCACATACAGGAACAAAGCGAAGTTCCTCCCTTAAAACCCCTGAACCGTCAGCCGCCAGTGCCCCTTCCCATGCGTAATTCACAAAATCACCCCCACGCAGCGATATTCATTGATTTCCAACTGCATCTGTGAAACCACAAAACGCACCATACTTCCATTCAGATAATGCCCCGGCTGTTTTTCCTGAAATTTTAAGAGTAAGGTTCTTCGGCTCTCCATAGGAAACAACTCCTCACAGGCAAAACCATTTATTTCTTTTTCTGCAAAATAAATCTTTCGGTTTTCCCGCAGTATTTCCTGACCTATATTCATTTCCCCCATCTCCCCCACTTCAATATCCTGCAATTCGATAAAATCTCCGATATCCAGTTCCATCACCCGACGAAATAAATCTGCCTTGGTCATTAACGGGACGCTCTGCTTCTGTGCATATCTGCGGATAAACGACTCTTTTTTATGATTACTTAACATCGGCGCGTCATAATCCAGGGAACGGACTGCGGGGAGGTGAATGATGTGCAAAGCCTTCCATCTCTCAAAAATTTCCTGCGAAGATTTGATAACAATTTTCTTTTTTTCATGCCGGATTTCCAAAATATCCTCATTGGCCTGAATCATATATCCGTCTTCTTCCGCCCGGTCATTCAGCAAAAATTCATGTTCAAAATATATTCCATCGATGCAGGGAACCATAAAATCTGCACTATCAAAATCTATCCATTCGATGTTCCAAAGGGGAATTACATCCCTTTGAATCCATGCATCCATTATCCCAAAATCAATTTCCACATCAGACAGATCATACCGGAAAGGACGATTCTCTTCTCCACTCCCTCCTTCTGTCAGCCATTTTGGGGAAATATCCAGATAAATATCATAAAACTTATCCAAATACCCCGTATGTACCGTTTGCCAGGGAATACGATTATCCTGGAAAACCTTGTACAGCGTTTCTACAGCTTCCTGATAACGTTTAGAGTAAACAGCAAAAACCTGAATTTCCTGCCCGTTTAACTTTCCCGAAAAACTACCCAATGCTGCAAATTTCTGCTGCCCTGCATCATCTGCCTCCAGAAAAATTGTTCCCAAATAACACCGATTATCCTCTCTATATTCCTCTGCCAGCCTTTCCCGATCCAAATCCAACATGCTCACTGGATAAAGCGTTCCATTTGCCGGATCATAGTGTTCCCGCCGGATGATGGTCATCACCGTTTCATACTGATTTGCAGCAATCTCCATTTCATCCAGAATGCGCCGCTCAAGCTGTATATATTTTTCCTCCATGCAGGAAATCGCCTTTCCCAATCCATGCAACAGAACTTCCTTCGCAAAGCGCCTTTCCTCTAAATCATCGATTTCCCGAAGCCGAACCTCGATATAGCGCTGAAAATCAAAAGGATATTC
>ERZ808037.2052-NODE-2052-length-11172-cov-3.932853_pt1 | contig 11172 bp, 7 predicted proteins | sample MGYA00380190_ERZ808037 | MGnify/ENA primary metagenome ERZ808037 (study PRJEB31490, sample SAMN06133399) | mouse gut metagenome | isolation source: J9 | host: mice | place: China: Chengdu | collected 2015-05 ...
AGCAGGGGACATGGGACGATCAGAAACTTTCTGTGCCTGGGGGAACGCTGTTCATTGAGAGCTGTCAGCCCATGGAGGTTCCCCTGGGCGAACCAAGTCCCGGGCGGGGCGGCCCTTTTACGGTGCAGGAGGATACCCGGCTCTGGACCCTTCGAATGCGTTATGAGCCCCTGGAAGATTTGGTTATGACCGGGTGCCTTCTTGCTCCGGCGGCAGAGATGGAGGTGCAAGGCAAGGTCTTCTATGATATTATCACCGATGAGCAAGGCAACTATGTCCCTCTCAATGCCAGTGGTCTCATTTGCACCCCTGTCTCTTATGGAGAGGAGGACAATATCGTGGAAATGGTCATTGAGGGTCATGACGGCTGCTTTGATCCTTCCCACGTCCTGCTCACATTGAGCGAGCCCCTGAGTATGCGCTGGGAACACAGCTTTGACCTGCCGCTGACAGTCGGGATCGGGACTGAATAGACAAAAGAAAGACCGCCAGCCAGGTGCTTTCACGAGAATACCACCTTAAATCCTGGCGGTCTGCAGTATAAAAGAAAAAAGGAGGAACCATAGGAATGGGAGCGATTCGGACAGTCACACAGAGACAGGAACAGCTAAGCGGGATGGCCCTGGGGGGCCTGGGGACGGGGAGCGTGGAAATCAGGCCAGGCGGATGCCTGGAGGACTGGGAAATCTTCAACCTCGGGAAATGGGCATGTACAGATCCGAAAGGGTGCCACAAAGAGAATCTGCCGGGATATGAGAAAAATGTCCTTCCTTTCTATATCAGAACCAGACAGGCGGGGGAGGTAGTGGTGCGGAAACTGTGCCACAGCAGGGATACCCTGGGATTCCGCTCACAGATGTATTCTTTCCTGAAAAATGTCGAGACCATACATTGGACGCCGGATTTCCCCATCTGCCATATGGCCTACGAAGACCCGGAGCTTCCGGTGAAGATGGAAGCGGAATTCGCCTCCCCTTTCATCCCTCACGATGCCAGAACCAGCGGCATGCCGGGATTCTATGTCACTTTTCGGATTACCAATGATTCGGAACAGGAGACGGAGGTTTCTCTCCTGGGAACTTTGAAGAATCCGGTGAACAGAGGACTGAAGAATCGTCAGCTGAAGAACAGCGTAATACAAGCGGAGGACAGGACGACCTTGCTGATGGGCAGCCGCTCGAAGGAGAAGCGGGAGCAGAACGGAAGTATCGCCCTGTCTGTGGCCGGAGGGGAGCACAGCTATATCGCAGGGGACTACAGTGATTTCTTTGAGGCCTATGTGCTCGGAGGGCCTTACGGAATCTCGGAGGAGTCCTGTCTGTTCGGATTCCGTAAGGACGGGTCTCTGCCCAATTTGGGATGGGAGGAAAAGGACGAGCGGTTTCTGGGGCTGACCCTGGAGGCGGTGGAGAATCTGGAGGAGTCTCAGGTAGACGAACTGCTGGAGTCCGCAAAAAGGCTGGCCAGTGGGTTTAGGCCCTGGAAGCGTCTGCGGGAAGTGCGCCCTGATTTGCTGGTGCAGCCGGAGGGGAGGAAAAAGATGCTCCAGATACTTCTCAGAAAGTACCTGGAATTTGAACAGAATCCAGATCACGGTTTCGGCGACGGCGCCCTGTGCAGCAAAATTCTGCTAAAGCCCGGCGAAACCGGGGAAATCCGCTTTCTGGTCACCTGGCATTTCCCCAACCACTGGAGTTCTGCCGGGAACTACGTGGGGCACAGGTATTGCCGCTGGCAGAAAGACGCCGCGGAGGCAGCCGGTTTCCTGATGGAGAAGTCGGACGAAATACTAAATAAAGTCAGACGTTTTTCAGAAACACTCCAGAGCGGTACCGTTTCCCGGGAGTTTGCCGGGAACTGGGTGGCACAGGCGAACACCCTGATCAAATGCTCCTGGTGGGCGGAGGATGGGGACTTCGGCATCTGGGAGGGCCTGGGGAGCTGCGGTTTCCATACCATGGACATCACGTACCATAGCTCCTTCATGCGCCTTGCCCTGTTTCCGGAGCTACAGCTGCGGCAGATGCGGATGGGACTTAAGTTTCAGAGGGAGGACGGCAGGGTCCATCATTTCTTTACGCCGGATTTCGGGCATGTGGACGATGGATTCGACAGGGTGGACATGAACCCGCAGTTCGTGCTGATGGTCTGCAGGGACTATCTGTGGACAGGGGACAGGGCTTATCTGGAGGAGATGTGGCAGCCTGTGGTCCGTGCCATGGACAGCATAGAGCGGCTGGATTCCGACGGGGACGGTCTGCCGGACAGGGACACCGGGGCGAATACTTACGATGCCTGGAAACTGAGGGGGACGCCCGCCTATATCGCGGGATTGTGGCTGGCGGCACTGAGCGCGGCTGCGGAGCTTGCCCGGGAGATGGGCGACGGGCAGAAGCGGGACCATTGGAGGGAGCTTTTCGAAAAAGGGAAGAAGAGCTTTCAGGCCTTGTGGAACGGGGCATATTTTTCCCTGTGGAAGGACGGGGATGAGCGGGACGAGTGCCTGATGTCCGGCCAGCTGGACGCCGCCTGGTACTGCCGTCTGCTGGGCCTCCCCGGATATGTGGAGGAGGAACAGATGCAATCGGTGCTGGCGAAAGTATGGGAGGAGAACTATTCCAGGGAGGGCGGCCTGATTAATGCCTCCTATCCCCGGGGGAAGGTTCCTACCCTTTACACATACGGGAATGTCCAGGTGGAGGCCAACTGGTCGGGCGTGGAGTTCGCTTTTGCCAGCATGCTTCTGGAGATGGGCCGGGGAGAACAGGCCAGGGAGCTGGCTGGGAATGTGGAGAACAGGTATTACCGGGCGGGGAGGATATTCAATCATGAAGAGTGCGGAGAACACTACTGTAGACCGCTTTCCGCATGGACGCTGATGCTTTCCCTGAGCGGTCTGAAAATCGACTGTCCCCACAGGGAAATTTCCGTGGGTCCGGTGGAAAGCAGCATGGTCATTCCCTGGTTCACGCCCCAGGGCTACGGGATTATGGAATATGGGGAGAAAGGTCTGCGGATGCGGTGCCTGGAGGGAAACCTGATTCTGCGGGCGGTAAAGCTGCCCTGGAGCCTGGAGACGGAGAGCGTCCTGGTCTCGGGGGAAAATGTTGGCTTTACGAAGACGGGGGATAAGGTAAGCTTCAATCAGGAATACGGGATTGGAAAGGGGGAGACCCTTGAAATCCTCCGGTCTGGAGCGGGAGCCTGACAGGGAAGCGCGCCAACCCGGAACGGGAGCCTGGCAGGGAAGAGCTTTGCCCCGGGGTAGGAGCCTGACGGGGATGTGCTTCCATCCGGGACAGGAGCCTGACAGGGAAGTCTGAATAAAGAAGAGAAAACGGGCATGGGAGTCCATGTGTTGCCTGAAGCTGGCTGTGATATTTGCAGACGGCTTCAGGCATTCTTTGGCTGCCTTAAAAATTTTTTGGCGACCATGAAACTATTCCGCCACCCGCAATGTCTAATAGGACAGAAAGGCACGAAGGAGGTGAAAAGGTTTGCGGATTTTTCCTGAAAAAAGGGACAGGACAAACAAAAAACTGATTGAGGGAATCATTTTGGAAAATTATAATCAGTATTACCGTCTGGCCTACAGTTATGTCCATAATGAAGCGGATGCCGGAGACATCGTTCAGAACGGGGCGTACAAGGCGCTGCGCAGCGGCCACACCCTGAAGCACCCGGAATATGCACGGACCTGGGTCTACAGAATCATGCTGAATGAATGTTTCCGCTACGTAAAGCAGTCCAGGCTCCTCTCATACGAGTCGATTCAGGAGGAAAATGGGGAAGAAGCCGGCTATACGGAAGATGCATACGCCAACGTAGACCTGCAGAGGGCGCTGGACGCGCTTCCGGAAAAGGATAAAGCGATTGTCATAATGCGGTATTTCGAGGACAGAAAGCTGGAGGAGATCGCGGAGATCCTGGAGGAGAATGTCAATACGGTCAAGAGCAGGTTATATCGCAGCATGAAGAAACTCAGAGGCGTTCTTTCGGATGGCGCAGGCAGCGACGAAGGAATTTTGAACAGGGAGACAGGCAGGTGATTCTATGATTTACAATTTTACGGAAATGAGAAAACGGAATGAATCCATAGAAGAAGAGCTTCAGGTTTTAAAGCGCAAATATCAGAAGCCGCAGATGTCGAAGAATCAATTGGCCAACCTGCGGAAAAAGATGGAGGAAGCAAACATGGCAAATAGAAGAGAGAACACCAAAAAGAACATGATCAGATTCGGGGCGGCAGCGGCTGCCATTGCGGCGGCTTTCCTGATTCTGCCGAATACGTCAGCGGACATAGCCCACGCAATGGAACAGATTCCCATCATCGGCCAGCTTGTGGAGGTGGTCACGTTCCGGGATTACTCTTACGAGACGGACAGGAACATGGCGGATATCGAAGTGCCTGAGATAAAGCTGGACGAAGAGGTGACGGACAGCGAAGTGAAGGAGAAGCTGGAACGCTCCACCGAAGAGATAAACGCGGAGATCCAGAAGATCACAGACGAACTGATTGAAGAGTTCGAAGCCAATCTGGAGTATGAAGAGGGCTATCAGGACGTTGTGGTCAAGAGCGAGATCCTGGCTACGGAAGCGGATTATTTCACGCTGAAGCTTATATGCTATCAGGGGGCCGGAAGCGGCTATCAGTGGAATTATTACTATACCATAGACCTGAATACGGGAGAGCGTCTGCAGCTGAAGGATATCTTCCAGGAAGGGGCGGACTACATCACGCCGATCAGCGAAAACATCAAAGAGCAGATGCAGGCCCAGATGGATGCGGACGAACAGGTGTATTATTGGCTGAACGATGAGATCGAGGAGTGGAATTTCAAGGCCATCACCGACGAGACCTCATTCTATATGAACGATAAGGGAAATGTGGTGATCGGTTTCGACGAAGGGGAAGTCGCGCCCATGTATATGGGTACAGTGGAGTTCGAGATCCCGGCGGAGGTGCTGGAGGGAATCCGGAAATAGAATACGGCATTGAGCGGCAGAGGCTTCGGCTTATGCCGCTTCTTTCCGTTGCGGATTTTTCATGGCGGTTTTCCTGGCGTAGACTGTAGGATTTTTTGTGAGATTTTGATAAAAAAACGTAAATTTTCCTCTTGCCAAAGATGGGGAAATGTGGTATCATAGCATTTGTTGAAACTGACACGGCTCCATGGTCAAGCGGTTAAGACATCGCCCTTTCACGGCGGTAACACGGGTTCGATTCCCGTTGGAGTCATATGGCCCTCAACAGGTCAGTCAAAGAGCCCGAGAGGGTATGCGGACCTTTAGCTCAGTTGGTTAGAGCAACCGGCTCATAACCGGTCGGTCCTGGGTTCGAGTCCCCGAAGGTCCATGCAAACGCGAAGTTCCGGACTTGTTGGAATTTCTCTGAAAGTTCGGAAACCTCGCATTTTATTCGCTTATAATACGGCCCAGTGGCTCAGTTGGTTAGAGCGTCGCCCTGTCACGGCGAAGGTCGTCGGTTCGAGTCCGATCTGGGTCGCTAAGCATTTGTTTCATAGGGAAGCAGTGGTACGGTGTGTCTGATTTTTTGCAGCACATCGTATTGGCGTTTCAGGGGCCTTAAGCACAGCCGGGAGCGTCTCCGCCTTACAGGGAGGGGCATAGGCCTGGGCTTTGCGGGCTCTGTTTTTATGCGCGGAGACAGGCGGATATATGCGGAGACAGGCGGATGCAGATGAATATGCGCGGATACAGGATATGGGCGGCACAATTTTGTCTTGCGCTCTCAGGATAAATCCGTTATAATTTTCTTAGCGCGTTCGGTGAAGCGATTATTTTTTGATGGAGAGATAATTATGATTACAATCATTACGGATTCCGCATCGGATATCGTGGACAACAAGAGGGAGGACTTAGTGGTTCTGCCGGTGAACATCACTTTTGGCGAAGAAGAGTTTCAGGACGGCGTAAACCTGACCCACCAGATGTTCTATGAAAAACTGATAGAGTGCGATGCGCTTCCTGTCACCAGCCAGGTGCCACCGTTCGCTTTTGAGGAGGCTTTCCGGAAAGCGGTGGAGACAGGCGGGCAGGTGATTGCCATTACGCTGTCCTCAAAACTGTCGGGCACATGGCAGAGCGCGTGCGTGGCCGCGGAGGAATTCGGCGGCAAAGTGCGGGTGGTGGACAGCGAGAATGCCAGCATCGGGCAGCATGCGCTGGTGGAGTATGCCCTTAGGCTCAAAGACGGCGGGCTTGGTTTTGAGGAAATCCTGGAGCGGCTGGAAAAAGATAAGGCCAGGATTAGGCTGGTGGCGCTGCTGGATACATTGGAATATCTGAAAAAAGGCGGAAGGATCTCGAAAGCGGCGGCGATGGCGGGCAGTCTGCTGTCGATTAAGCCGGTGATAGCAATCCAGAGAGGCGAGGTGGCCATTCTGGGCAAGGCAAGGGGCTCGAAACAGGGCAATAATCTCCTGGCGGAACAGATCAGGCAGGCGGGGGGAATTGACTTTGAGAAGCCTTTCTTCCTGGGTTATACGGGGCTCAGCGACGCTACATTGCAGAAATATATCGCAGACCATGAAGTATTCTGGAAAGGATTCGTGGACGCACTGGAGACATCGAGCGTGGGCGGCACCATCGGCACCCACATAGGCCCCGGCGCCATCGGCGTGGCATTCTTCTCGCCTGTGGGCTAAGGAAATCGGGACATCTGGATTTCTGGCATCCTAAGGGGCGGAATGAGGGGGGAGTGTCAGCCAAAGTCGTGGGAGTTCCGGAATCTGAGGATTTCAGAGCCGGGAAGCGGAAAGACGGTTTGCCTGGAACGAATGAGGGGAATCAGAACAGCTTGTCAGGGAGCGGGAGGAAGACGGGAATGAGGTATGATTTTGACAAGATGACAGACCGGCGCGGTACAGGCTCACTGAAATGGGACGTGCCGGAGCGGGAGCTGCCCATGTGGGTGGCGGATATGGACTTTGAGACCGCGCCGGAGATTGTGGAGGCGCTTCAAAGCCGCGTAGGGCATGGCATTTTTGGATATAGCGTAGTGGGGGAGGAATGGTATGGGGCATATCAGGGCTGGTGGAGCCGCCGTCATCATCTGGAGATACAGGCCCAGTGGCTGGTGTTCTGCACGGGCGTGGTTCCGGCCATCTCCAGCGCCGTCAGAAAACTGACAACTGTAGGGGAAAATGTGCTGGTACAGACCCCGGTATACAATATATTCTTCAATTCCATACGGAATAACGGCAGAAACATCCTGGAGAGCACGCTGGCATACAAAGGGAGGGAATAGGCCATCGACTTTGCCGAGTTGGAAGAAAAACTGGCCGATCCCCAGACGACTTTGATGCTCCTGTGTAATCCACACAATCCCGTGGGGAAGATTTGGGACAGGGAGACTCTGGCAAAGATAGGGGAATTGTGCGCGAAGCATCATGTGCTGGTGCTTTCCGACGAGATCCACTGTGACCTGACGGATCCAGGATATGAATATGTGCCTTTTGCTTCCGTGTCGAATCTGTGCAGAGAGAACAGCGTCACCTGTCTGGCGCCTACCAAGGCGTTCAATCTTGCCGGTCTGCAGACGGCGGCAGTGATGGTGCCGAATCCCGTCATACGCCATAAGCTGGAAAGAGGGCTGAACACGGACGAGGTGGCGGAGCCTAATGTCTTTGCAGTGGGGGCGACAGTGGCAGCCTTTGAGAAAGGGGAACCATGGCTGGAGGAGCTGCGGGAATATCTGGCGGAAAACAAGCGCTGCGTGCGCAGCTTTCTGGAACAGAGGCTGCCGGAGGTGAAGGCAGTGCCCTCCCGGGCCACTTATCTGTTGTGGCTGGACTGCAGCGCCATCGCGGAGGACGCGGGGATGCTGGCCGGGTTCATACGCAGGGAGAGCGGCCTGTATCTCACGGAGGGGGAGGAGTACGGTGCCTGTGGGAAGCAGTTCCTTCGCCTGAACGCTGCCTGTCCCAGGAGACGGCTGTGGGACGGCCTGGAACGGCTGGAAATGAGCGTATCTTCATGGAAATCCTGCGAAAAAAGCTCTGCGAAAAACAGTATTTTATATGAGAAACAATCTTGATGGCTATATGAGAAAATGTTATAATGTTTTTGTAAAAGGTACACGAAATATTTTTTTCTGAGGAGGAAACTGTGAAATGAAATGTGTGACATGCGGAACAGAACTGGCAGAGGGCACGCTGGTGTGTCCGGTATGCGGAAGGGTCCTGTCTTCGGAGGAGGTCGCTCAGAGCAAGGCTGAGGGCGGAAAGCTGAGCAAGAAGGAGTTCTATAAGCTGCCCGGCCTGAAGTCCTACAGGACCAACATCATATCCTGCGCGGTGGTATTGTACATATGTGCCGCCGTGACGCTTCTGGCTTCTTTCCTGGTAGAGGGGATGGGTGCTTCTATTTTGGACGGATTATTATTGCTGGGTCTGGGAATCTGGCTGCAGATTGGAAAGAGCAGGGTATGTGCCATCATCACCGCCTGCTATGGCCTGCTGAGCGTAGGGCTGGTGCTGATAGCGGCAGGCAGGGTTCAGGGCTGGTGGATTCCGCTTGCAGGTATCTGGGCGATTATCTATACTTTCAAGTACCAGAATCTCTGGAATAAGTATCAGAAGGATGGCGTGCTTCCGGAGGAAGCAATCAAGAAATAAGGCGGAATGAGAGGATAAGGGTTTGACAGGCTGCTGCAGAAAGCGGTGCCGCACAGGACGTCCAGCATAAATCTGGTGTCTTCTGCGAGAACCGTTTTCTGCGGCAGTTTTTTGTTGCCCGGTTTTTTACTCCGGGGCGTATAAGGCTTCCAACTTCTTTAGATAACGGTATCTGTCCTTAGCCTGTGCAGCCGCTTTCCGGAACAGTTCCTCGGCTTCTTCCGGGCGGTATCTGCGCAGGGCTCCGTATCGAATCTCCCCGTCCAGGAATGCTTCGTATTCCAGCTTCGGCTCCCCACTGTCCAGCGTGAAGGGATTTTTCCCCTGTTCCCGCAGGGCGGGGTTGAAGCGGAACAGATGGTAATACCCGGCATCTACGGCTTTTTTGGCCTCATGGGGCGTGCTCCCTAAGCCTGCCCGGATGCCGTGGGCGATGCAGGTGGCGTAGGCGATTATCAGGGAGGGGCCAGGGAAGGCTGCGGCTTCCGTGATGGCCCGCACGGTCTGGTTCAGGTCGGCTCCCATGGCAATCTGGGCCACATAGACATTCCCGTAGGTCATGGCCATGGAAGCCAGGTCTTTCTTCCGGGTCTTTTTTCCGCCGGAGATGAACTTGGCGGTGGAACCGGTAGGCGTGGCTTTGGAGGCCTGGCCGCCGGTGTTGGAGTAGACTTCTGTGTCCAGGACCAGGAGGTTGATGTTCCTGCCGCTGGCCAGCACATGGTCCAGGCCGCCGAATCCGATGTCATAGGCCCAGCCGTCTCCTCCGATGACCCATTGAACGGTGTCTGGGGCCTCATACAGAGCTTTTCCGTATGCGGGAACGGCGCTGCCGTCCGGTGCTGTTAGCCGCGTCTCGCCGCTCTCGGAACCTGTTTGCTCATAGGGCATATCCCGTTGGGCAAGCGCCTCCTGTGCCATCAGCATGCCGAAGCCGAATTCTGCAGCGTCCTCGAAGAGGGAATTGGACCAGGCAGGGCCTTGACCGTTCTGGTCAACAGCGTAGGCGCAGGAGGGTGCCGAGTTGCCCCAGATGGAGCTGCAGCCTGTGGCGTTGGCGATATACATGCGGGGGCCGAAGAGCTGGGTCAGGAGCTTTACATAAGGTGTTTCCCCGCAGCCCGCGCAGGCTCCCGAGAATTCCATCAGGGGGCGCAGGAACTGGCTGCCTTTTAGGGTGTCGGGCCGGAATTTTTCCACGGCTTCTTTACAGGGCAGCAGAGGCTTGCAGTAGTCGAAGAACTGTTGGTATCTGGGGAAGTCCTGATTCTCCTTCAGTTTTTCAACGGGAACCATTTCCAGGGCTTTGGAGGGCTCTGCTTCGGGGGAGGTACGCTTTCCCGGGCAGATGGCCGCGCAGGTGCCGCAGCCGGTGCAGTCCGCCCGGGAGATGGTGATGGCGAAGGAGTAGCCTTCCATGCCGAACATGGGGATGGTCTTCATGCCCTCCGGCGCAGCCGCCAGCTCCTCCCCGGTCAGGGCTGCGGGGCGGATGACGGCGTGAGGGCAGACAAAGGAGCAGCGGGTGCACTGGATGCAGTTTTCCGGTTTCCATACGGGGAGCTCCGTAGCTACGCTGCGCCTTTCGTGAGCCGTGCTTCCGGGCGGGGTATAGCCGTCTGCGTAGGGCAGGAAAGCGGATACAGGGAGGTCGTTGCCCCGCTGGTCTGTGACGGGCTGCTGGATATTTCGGACGAAGTCCATCATTTCCGGACGGTCCGGGAGAGGGGTGTTGTCCAGGGCGGCCTGGGTGGCTGTTTCCGGGGCGGCCTGGCAAGAGCAGCCGGTGTGGGTAGGACTGGTTGCCTGGGAAGCCGTGGCTGTTTGCCTAGAGGTATCCTGGCAAGAGCAGCCAGTGTGGGTAGGACTGGTTGCCTGGGAAGCCGTGGCTGCTTGCTCAGAGGTATCCTGGCAAGAGCAGCTGGTGTGGGAATGGTCTGCGGCTGAGCGGGGGGTGGTAACCCGGGCAGAGTCGGCCACCGGGGGCTGACAGGCTGCCCAGCCGGCGGGCACGGCGATTTCGCGCACTTCCGAAAAGCCCCTGGAAATGGCCTGGCGGTTCATTTCCAGGATTTCCCCGCCGTTCTTGCCGTAGCTTTTTTCCGCGGCTTCTGTCATCCACTGCTTCGCGTCTTCAGGATTCAGAAGGCCGGATACGGCGAAGAAGGCGGCCTGCAGGATGGTACTGATCTTGCTGTTCAATCCGATTTCCTTGCCGATGCCGAAAGCGTCTATCACATAGAACCGGATGCCGTGTCCGGCCAGGTAGGATTTTGCCGCTTCGGGCAGATAGTCTTCCAGCTCCTTTGACGGAGCAAGAGAACCGGTTCCCTCAGCGGGATGCCCGTAAGAAGCTTTCCCGTGAAAGTTCAACAGAAAGACACCGCCACTTTTAAGCTCCCGCAGCATGTCATATTTATGCAAGTACACGGGATTGTGGCAGGCCAGGAAATCCGCGCTGTGTATCAAATAGGCGCTGCGGATGGGGCTTTTCCCGAAGCGCAGATGGGAGATAGTCAGGCCTCTGGACTTT
>ERZ808037.2053-NODE-2053-length-11171-cov-3.819542_pt1 | contig 11171 bp, 11 predicted proteins | sample MGYA00380190_ERZ808037 | MGnify/ENA primary metagenome ERZ808037 (study PRJEB31490, sample SAMN06133399) | mouse gut metagenome | isolation source: J9 | host: mice | place: China: Chengdu | collected 2015-05 ...
GATTCTGGAAAATATGAAGGCTTACGGCAACGGGTGTTATGGCATACTGGCTGTGGCAATACTGATTATGCTGTTACGGGACATCTTAAAATCGGACAGGGGAGGCCGGAAGAGATTGTCGGCAGGTATATCATACATTCTGCCGGCATTGTATCCGTTTGCATGGTTCTTTGCGGCCCAGAACCATTCTCAGGAACACTGGCAGTTTACCTGTAGGATTTTGGCAGGCAGTGTGTTTGCGGTATTGGCCGGATGGGCCAAGGTGTTCGAAAAAGAGGAATGCGAAGAAGGGGAGTAAACGTTTCCTGTGGCCGGACGGAAAAATAAAATTCAATGATTGTTTGTGCCGACTGTGTCGGCATGAATGAAAAAAGAAAAAGTAAAAAGAAAGAGTAGATAGAAAGAGGCAGCAGGAATGAATTTTACGGAGGAACACAAATATGATGATATAATCGGCCTGCCCCATCCTGTATCGGCCAGCCATCCCCGGATGCCGCTTTTAGACCGTGCGGCGCAGTTTTCTCCTTTTGCGGCACTTACCGCTCATGGCGCGGCCATCCGGGAGACGGAGAGACTGACGGATGCTTTTGTGGAGCTGGACGAGAGCAGGAAGGAGCAGTTGGATGAGTATCTTCGGCTGATCAAAGAAAACCAACACCAAAGACCGGAGATAGAGGTTACTTATTTTTGTCCGGATCCGCACAAGTCCGGCGGGACATACATGACTTTTCAGGGGAGAGTCAAGAAAGTGGATGCATACAGCCGAAGCATACTTTTTACGGACGGAACGGAGATTTCCGTGGAAAAGGTTTATTCTATCGGGGGAATTGTTTCTGAAGGTGTTTAAAATATTACACAAAAAATCCAAATGTAAAATCCACAGTTTTTTCGGTTTTTGCATATAAATTTCTCTTGACTCCTACCTTGCGTAATAGTTTACGCTGAACTTACACGGAAGGAGGAACCCAAAATGATGACGGTAAATGAGGTAAGTAAACTGACCGGGGTGAGTATACGCACCTTGCAATATTACGACAAAATCAATTTGCTGAAGCCGTCCCGGTACACGGAATCCGGATACCGGCTGTATGACGATACGGCGCTGGAGACACTGCAGCAGATTTTACTGTTTAAGGAATTGGAATTTCCTCTCAAAGAAATCAAGGAAATTATATCCGAACCGGATTTTGACAGGGCGCTGGCTTTGGAGCAGCAGATTACGCTGCTTACTTTAAAAAAAGAGCATCTGGAGAACTTGATTGAATTTGCCCGTGAAATACAATTGACAGGAGTGAGGAAAATGGATTTTTCGGTATTTGACACGAAAAAAATGGATGAGTACGCAAAACAGGCCAAGGAAAAGTGGGGACACACTGCCGAATACAAGGAGTTTGAACAAAAGGCCGGAAACAGAGATAAGGAGGCGGATCGAGCAGTTCAGGAAAGGTTTATGCGGATATTTAAGGAGTTCGGAGAGATAAAAGATTCCCATCCGGGCGATCCGGCTGTCCAAAGTCAAGTAAAAAAGCTGCAAGACTTTATTACAGAGCATTTTTACAAATGTTCGGATGAGATACTTTTCGGTCTTGGCAGAATGTATGCGGCCGGAGGGGAATTTACCGCAAACATTGATAACTATGCAGGAAAAGGGACTGCGGAATTTACGGCGGAAGCCATCCGTATCTACACCCGCGGGAAGTGAGTTTAAATTCGTTTATTGACTGTGCGCCTTGTTCCTCGGCCGTTTGGCAAATGGCGTGAGGGCGGTCTCAGGCTGTCTGCGGTGAGACTCTTGGCGGCGGGAGACGGGACATTGAACGGCGGCAGTCCAAGCAGCTATAGGAGCGGGATTATTCCGGTTCCTATAGCACTTTAAAAGAATAAATTTAAAGCACACGGAATCTGAAAACAAATAGGATCAGGAAGGATTCGGAAACGTCCGGAAAAGGGGGATAAAACAGAGATGGATGAATGGAACGCAGAGTCGGAAGCTATGCTTGGCAAGACGCCCACTGCTATTATTTTTATCGGAATACAGGCAAGCGGAAAGACAACATTTTACGAAAAGCATTATAGCTGTTATGAGCATATTAATCTGGATACTTTACATACCAGAAATAAAGAGCGGATAGCGCTGGAAACATGTATTGCCGAGAAAAGATCCTTTGTGGTTGACAACACCAATCCCACAAAAGAGGACCGCAGACGGTATGTGATACCGGCAAAGGCGGCCGGATACAAAATAATAGGATTTTTCTTTCAATCCATTGTTTCGGAGTCCGTAAAACGAAACGAAAAAAGAGGCGGTACGGTTCCTGACAAGGCCATTGCCTGTACGTCAAACAAGCTTGAACTGCCGGATGATGAAGAGGGTTTTGACGAATTATACTTTGTATCCATTGACGGGGAGGGCTTTCGGGTGGAACGTTTTTCAGTACGCCGGCCTTGAAGTTTCTGTACACATTATATTTACAATAATCGGTATTTTAAGATATAATAAAAACGGAAATTAGATATTTACATACAGAAACGGAGAAATAGCTGATGAATCATTTAACGGAATCCTACAATAGCGCCACACAGAAAATTATTAATTATGTCAACTGCCCCTATCAAGTATTTACCTGCAAAAACACAGTCGGTGATGTTATGGACAGCTATCGGGAAGCGGTGAAACGCGGAAAGGAACAGGGGTTTACTCCGCTGCTGGTAGTCTCCGGAGATACCTTGGCGGAAACTCTGGAATTTAGTGTGAAAGATTCCTATTCCAAAGAGAAAGTAATCAACCAGCCGAAGAAAGATATCGAAAAAATGCTGAGAGAACAATATCAGGAAGCGGTAAAAGATTTTCCGGAATTGGATGTGAAGGAAGTACAACAGACATGGAACGGTGAAATCGGAGAGGAACTTGAGGAGTTTGGCGAAGAAGTGACAGAGTTCAGTTCCTGCTATTCTTATAAGGATGACGGGATTGTAGAAACTATCCTTTTTGAGATTCCTGTGAAGAATCCGTGGGAAGTGATCGCGTGGGTGCCTATGGGCGGATGGAACGAATGTCCGGCAGCGGATGATATGATGGAAGTATGCCGGCACTGGTATACAAATTATGGCGCCATTCCTGCAATGATCTCTTCCGATACGCTGGAATTTATGTTAGAAAAGCCGGTCAGCGATTTGGGCACGGCGCGGAAATTAGCCGGAGAGCATTTTGCTTTTTGTAATGACCGTGTATATCAGGGAACGGAAACCGGAACAATTGATGAACTGGCATATTGCATCAGTAAGTCAACGGTATGGTTTTTCTGGTGGGATTAGTGCGAAAAGGGGATATAAATGAATTTTGAAGAATTAGACGGTAAGATGAGGATATATGAGCAGTCTATTGATCAGTGTATTCTGCCGGATCTGTATATGATTGCGCGGCTGGACGGAAGGGGCTTTACCAGACTTACAAAGGAAATCTGTAAATTTGAAGCGCCTTTTGACGTAAAATTCAGGGATATGATGGTTGAGACGGTGAAGTCCTTGATGGAATGCGGCTTCCGGATAATTTACGGATTTACGGAAAGTGATGAAATATCGCTGCTGTTTCATCCGGAGGAAAAAACGTTCGGAAGAAAAGTGCGCAAATATAACTCCGTTCTGGCCGGTCAGGCCAGCGCTGCATTTTCCATGCAGCTGGGGCAAATGGCGGTATTTGATTGTAGAATGGTTCCCATTCCGTCTCTTGAGAGAGTGCAGGACTATTTTCTTTGGCGGCAGGAGGATGCCCACAGAAACGCATTAAATGCTCATTGCTATTGGCTGCTTAGGAAGGAAGGCGTTTCTGTCCAAGAAGCTACCAAGACTTTGGAAGGTCAATCGGTGGCTTATAAAAACGAACTCCTTTTTTCAAGGGGGATCAACTTTAACGAATTGCCCGATTGGCAGAAGAGGGGGATCGGTATTGCATGGGAAAATATTGATGTAAAAGGATTTAACCCTATGACGGAAAAGGAAGTGATGACGAAGAGGCGGCGGATGTCAATCCTTTATGAACTTCCGCTGGGGACGGAATATGGGGAATACATATCGGCGCTTCTGGCATCCGGTTAAACCTGTTTATTCCCGCGGGCAATGAGAACACAGCGGCAGCATGTGCCTTTTGGAATTCTCCATTCCGTACTTCACGTATATGCCCAAGGGCAAAAAAACAGATAAGAAAAGCTTACCGTTCCCTCGCCGCCGCGAGGGATTTTTAATTTTGGGGGAAACATCAATAGAGTCGCAGAAGGAATTTTCGGGAATAGAGGGGTACTTTGCGGCAAATATTTGGCGAATGAGAAATTTTAAGATGACTGAACAGGAGATTTTACGCAAGGGGTGGGCTGAATGGGAGCCTAAAAAGGAATAATAATGGTCGGATTGGACATCATAAATATAAAGTAAGTGTAAACTTATAAAGAATCCATTAATTGTTAGCACTCACTATTGACGAGTGCTAACAGAAGTGCTATAACGTACTCATAAGGAAGAAAACTTCCGAAACCTATTAATCAAAACGGCGAAAACCGCAGCTATTAAATAGTCCCATATCTATAAAAGCCGGAACCGGAGAATGATATTTCCGAAACGGAATAAGAGAGCCGGTACCGGAAGTAAAGGGGACAAAAGCAGAATGGAGGAATGACATATGTTAATGCCCAGTATTTTTGGAGAAAACTTACTTGATGATTTCTTTGGTGATTTAAATGGAGCGGCAAGAAATCAGATGAGATATGCCGCGCCGTCCACCAGCCTTATGAAGACCGATATCAAGGAGACGGAAAATGATTATGAACTCAACATCGATCTCCCCGGTTTTAAAAAGGAAGACGTTCAGGCGGAGCTTAAGGACGGTTATCTTGTCATTACCGCAAAGAACGAAAGCAGCTCGGAGGATACAAGCAACAAGGAATATATCAGAAGGGAAAGATTTTACGGAACCTGCAGCAGAAGTTTTTATGTGGGAAAGAATGTTCAGCAGGAGGACATTTCGGCTAAGTTCGAGAACGGAGTGCTGATCATGAATGTACCCAAGCATGTGGAAAAACCTGTGGAGGAGAAGAAATATATTGCCATTACAGGCTGACAGAGACAGATGTCCGCGGAATCGGCTTGCCAAAAAGGAGTACGAAAGTTATAATGAAAGCGAAACACATTTCTCGTGTTTCGCTTTTTTAATTACGGAAACATTTTAAGTATTGAGTTTTAGCGAACGATTTGCGGATGGAAATCCGGACCATTTATTTAACGGAATATGGATGTGGAAGTACACAGAGAAAGGTGGAAAGACAAATGGCAGAACAATTAAATAACCAATTGAGAGAACAAAACACAGATTCCAAAAACAATGAGGTATGGATAGCCCATAGGGCGGACCCTTATGTATACAGGCACACGGACGGAACTTATTATTTTACGGCCACCGTTCCTGCCTATGACCGTATTATCCTGCGTAAGGCGGAAACTCTGGAGGATTTAAGCGGCGCGGAGGAAACGGTGATCTGGAAAAAACACGGGACAGGCCCCATGGGAGCTCATGTCTGGGCTCCGGAGCTGCATTACCTTCAAGGAAAATGGTATCTATACTTTGCCGCCGGGGACGCGGAAGACAAATGGCGGATCCGCCCCTATGTGCTGGAATGTCAGGGACAGGATCCCGTAAAGGACGGCTGGACGGAAAAAGGAATGCTGCAATGCGCGGAGGAGGACGAATTTTCTTTCCGGTCATTTTCCTTGGATGTTACCATATTCGAACACAAGGGGCAGCATTATTGCGTGTGGGCCGAAAAAATCGGTGTGGGCAAAATGATTTCAAATTTATATATTGCCCGCATGGAATCTCCCGTAAAGCTGGCCACCGTGCAGGTGCTTTTAACCACTCCCGACTACGACTGGGAGAGGAGAGGATTTTGGGTGAACGAGGGGCCTGCGGTGTTGAAGCATAACGGAAAGGTTTATCTGACCTATTCTGCCAGCGACACGGGCGCAAACTATTGTATGGGTATGCTTACGCTGGACGGGGAGGGGGATCCTCTGGATCCGCGCAGCTGGGAAAAGAATCCTGTCCCGGTGCTGAAAACAGATGAAAAAAAGGGAATTTACGGGCCGGGACACAACTCCTTTTCCGTGGATAATGAAGGCAATGCCGTGGTGATATTTCATGCCCGCACCGAGAAAGAAATTGTGGGCGATCCTCTCGACGACCCGAACCGACATGCTATGTATCGTAAAATCCTCTGGAAGAAAAACGGAGAACCGTCTTTTCGTGTTTGAGAAAAAATATTAAGGATTTAGCTAAAGTATTCGTCCATTCTGTCGATAAATAATACATGAAAGTTACTGCTCATGTTATTTACGGCGCAAGGCTGTGTGAATAGTAATTATCAAATTTCAATAAACAGGAGACTTGCAGGAAGGAGGAGTTCATATGCGTATTGAAGCGTATACTCAAGTACAGCAGATATACAAGCCGAAGCAGTCTGCTAAGAATCAGCAGGCAGGTGCGGCATCCCATACTTCTGATCAGTTACAGCTCAGCACGGCGGGCAGAGATCTTCAGACAGTAAAGTCTGCGGTAGCTGCTGCTCCCGACGTAAGGGCGGATTTGGTGGCGGACATTAAGGCAAAAGTCAGCAACGGAACTTATCAGGTGGAAACTTCGGCATTTGCCGAGAAACTTTTATCAAAAATCAATGAAATGAGGTAGGAAGTCCCGTGGCTAGCTTAATGGAAACCCTGATTGATGTGTTGGATCGGGAATGTACGGAATATGAGGGACTTCTGGCTCTTTCCCAGAAAAAAACGCCGATTATTGCAAGCGGCAGCTTGGAAGATTTACAAAAAATCACGGATGATGAACAGAATGTGGTAATTCGTATCAATCACTTGGAAAAACAGCGGGTGGAGGCTACGAAGGATATCGCCAATGTGTTGAACAGGGATGTTGACAGTTTAAAGCTTTCCAATCTCATCGAGATGCTGGCAGGCAGGCCGATAGAACAGGGACAGCTGAAGACAGCTCATGACAGGCTGCAGGAAATTGTCCGTAACCTGCAACGCGTTAATGAACAAAATAAAGAATTGCTTACGAATGCATTGGAAATGGTGGAGTTTGAGATGAATCTGCTCCAAGCCATGAAAGCGGCGCCTGAGACAGCCAATTATAACAGGGGTGCATACACTGCGGGAAACACTATGGGAGTACCCAACAGTGGTTTTGATGCGAAGCAATAATATATATTTTTGAGGTGATTGATATGCCATTGATGGGTAGTTTATATGTAGGTTCATCCGGATTACAGACCAGTCAAAATGCGCTGAATACCACAGCGCATAATCTTTCTAATGTGGACACTCCCGGCTATACGAGACAGCAGGTGCAGTTGTCCGGTAAAAGTTATTTAAAACTTTCTACGAACCCTAAAGCTGTAAACAACAGACAGACAGGTTTAGGCGTCACTTATTCCCGCGTAAAATATGTGAGAGATTATTTTCTGGATCAGACATACCGCAAGGAATCCGGGCGAAGTATGTTCTATGAGGTGTCCACAGGAGTATTGGAGCAGATAGAGAGCCAGCTGGGAGAAATGAACGGCGAGGCTTTCCAGACTACAATAGAGGACTTCTGGACGTCCATTGAGGAGCTGGCAAAGGATCCTGCAAGTTCCGTTACGCAAGGCCTTTTGGTGCAGCGGGCATCTGAATTTATAGAGAGGGCGGGGGCCGTTTACGACGGGCTTGCCTCCTATCAGGACAATCTGAATGCACAGATCAAGCAGCAGGTTGATAAAATTAATAAATACGGCAAGCAGCTGATTGCTTTAAATGAAAGCATCAGAGCCATTGAAGCCGGCGGCATTGAACACGCAAATGATCTTCAGGATGCCAGAAACAAGATTTTGGATGAACTTTCGCAGCTGGCGAATGTTTCTTATGATTATGACATGTATGGCAGTGTCTGGGTGAAAGTGGAGGGCGTGGATTTTGTAAGAGGCGATATGTGTTATGAAATCGGTTTGGATGTGGATGAGACCACCGGATTTTATACGCCTTTCTGGCCTACCAATGCCAAGTATTATACAAAAGCAGACGGAACGAAAGCGTACAATATAGACGGCGCCGAAGTTTTTGACTTAACCCGTCCCATTTCCACGGATTTAAATACCGATATCGGCGGATTGAAGGCAATGCTTCATGCAAGAGGCGATCACAGGGCGGATTACACGGATCTGGATGTGAATTCCTGTTCCCAGAGAAAGCTTGACGCACTGGGCATTACCAAAGATCAGTACAATAAGAATCCCGAATATTACGGAAAGAAATATTACGATACCTTTATTTCCGATTCCGTTCTGATGAATATTCAGGGTGAATTTGACCAAATGATCCACAATGTGGTTACAAAGATTAACGGGATTCTCGCTAAGGCGGCAGGCGTCCAGACAGGAGATCTGACCATTGTAAACGAGGACGGAACCACGGAGACGCTGACGGGTGTGAGCTATTGCACGGCAGATCCCGACGGTTATATGAGGGACGGTCAGGGTATCCCTCTCCAATTGTTTACCAAGGGGACTACGGCGGGTTACACCAAGGTAACGGGCACCGACGGCAAAGAATACTTCGTATATAACGAAGAGGAACCGCTTCAGACGGAGTATCTGTACACCGTGAAGAATCTGGAGGTAAATCCTCTGCTGATGCAGGAGCCTGCCAAATTAGGGTTCCGGCTGCCGGACGGATCCGAGGATCAGGATACGGTTAACGCAATGAAAGCCGCTTTTGAGGAGAAGGCTTATACCTTGAATCCCAATGTAAAAAAAGCGACGACTTTCATCGACTACTATACGGACATGGTTCATCAGGTGGGTAACACCGGTTTTGCATTCAGAGGGATTTATGAGAATCAGGAAAGCGCATTGGAGTCCATTGAGAGTTCCCGCCAGCAGGTGGTCGGCGTATCTTCCGACGAAGAGCTTTCCAATATGATAAAGTTTCAGAATGCATATAACGCTTCCAGCCGTTATATTAACGTAATCAGTGAGATGCTGGAACATATTATCAGCACATTAGGGGTATAAAGCATATACGGCTTTCACATAAATTGCTGAAACGAATGATTGGGTGATCGGGAGGAGAGAGAAGATGCCTTCACAATTCTTTGGACTAAATATTGCATATACGGGGCTGTTGGCAAGCAATGCGGCGTTGAACACAACCAACAACAATATTGCCAACGTACAGACCAACGGCTACAGCAGGCAGGAGGTAAACCAGCAGGCGGCAAGCGCTTTGCGGCTTTTCCAGACCTACGGATGTGCCGGCGCCGGTGTGGAGACCCTTTCCATAGAACGCGTCAGGGACGGATTCTATGATACGAAATATTGGAATAACAATGCCAAGGTAGGAGAGTATAGTATGAAAGAATACTATATGACGCAGATAGAGGCCTACTTTGACGACAACGGCAAGAATGCCGGATTTAAGACGGTTTTTGACCAGCTGATGATCACCGGTATACAGGCGCTGTTAAAGGATCCCAACAATGCCACGACGAAGACTCAGTTTGTGGGATATGCGGGGGCGCTGGCAGAGTACTTTAACGGAGTTGCCGGTAATTTGGAGCAGGTTCAGAAGGATGTCAACTCGGAGATTAAGCTGAAAGTGGATGAAATCAATTCCATTGCGGGACAGATTGCCACGTTAAATAAACAGATTAATACCATAGAGCTTACGGGAGTGACGGCAAATGAGCTGCGTGACAGAAGAGAGCTTCTGATTGACCAGCTTTCCGAGATCGTAGATGTACAGGTTTCGGAATATCCCATTGTAGACCTGAACAATCCCAGCCGTGAGACAGGGGCAAACCGTTATATCGTAAAGATTGCCGGAGGACAGCTTCTGGTGGACGGCAATGAATATAACAGCTTGGAGTGTCAGGCCAGAGAGAAATACAATAAGGTAAACCAGACGGATATTGACGGTCTCTACGATGTATACTGGGAAAACGGCCAGAAATTCAATCTGAACAATCCTGCCATGGGCGGTGCGCTTCAAGGATTGGTGCAGATGAGAGACGGTAACAACGGCGAGAACTTTGTAGGTCAGATTACGGAGACGGGAACGGTCAGAGGACAGGATAATGTAGTACGCGATACCGTCACCATTCAGGTGGGGAAGGCATATCTTCAGGATTTAAACAAATGTAATTTGTCAAACTGCGGCGGAATCATTGATCTGGGCAATCAGGAATTTTACTATGATTCATGGAACTGTACCATCAGCTATGACAATAACGGAGAACCGGTATACTCCTATACCTTCACTCTGTCAGACAGTACGAAGAATGACCAGAGACTGACAAATGACCGTGTGGGTAAGGTGGCTTCTATCGGCAACAGCATATCCTATCAGGGCATTCCTTATTATATGAAGCAGATGAACGAGTGGGTTCGTACCTTCTCCCAGAAGTTTAACGATATTCTTATGAGCGGTATCGACTCCAACGGTGACAAGGGCTCCATGTTATTTACCGGAGATCATGCATCGGATGGGGGACAGTATCTTTTCCCCGAAGGAAGCAGATACGACTCCTTTACTTATGAGGACTTCCAGAAAAACGGAGCCATGACCATAGACATGAATCAGGACAGCTTCTACTGGCTGACGGCTATGAATTTCAGTATTTATGCACCGGTGGAAAACGATCCCAGACTTCTCGCCAACAGGTATGACGCCGCAGACGGTGTGGAGCAGAATAACCTTCTGGAGGATCTGAAAAAGCTTGCAACGGATAAAGATAAGATGACTTTCCGCGGCTGTTCCGCATCGGAGTTTTTGCAGTGTATTCTGTCCGATGTGGCGTTGAATGCTTCCAGAGCAAATCTGTTCAGCCAGAGCTTCCGGGATATTGCCAATACGATTGACAGCCAGAGAATTTCCATCTCCGGCGTGGATGAGGACGAAGAGGCGGTTAACTTGGTAAAATATCAGAACGGATATAATCTTGCCTCTAAGATGATTCAGACCTTGACGGAGATTTATGACAAATTGATTCTGGAGACGGGTGTCTAAGTGTGAAGGAAATCACTAAGCTCGAAAAGACCTCGCTAAGTGATTTCACGCTCTGCGGAGCAGAGCTTCTTCAC
>ERZ808037.2054-NODE-2054-length-11162-cov-4.166622_pt1 | contig 11162 bp, 7 predicted proteins | sample MGYA00380190_ERZ808037 | MGnify/ENA primary metagenome ERZ808037 (study PRJEB31490, sample SAMN06133399) | mouse gut metagenome | isolation source: J9 | host: mice | place: China: Chengdu | collected 2015-05 ...
CGTTCCCCCGCAGCCGTTTCAGTATCTCGATGCCGTCCTCCCCGGGCAGCATGATGTCCAGCATCACAAGCTCCGGTCGCTCTTCCTCCAGCCCGCGGAAGAATTCCCCGCCGTCCGCAAAGCCCCTGGCTTCAAATCCCGCCGAACCCAGGGCGTATATCATCAAGTCCCGGATTCCTCTGTCATCCTCCACGCAAAAAATCATTCCCTGCCCCCCTGAATTCTTTTAGAAGTCGATGACTCCGATGTCTGATTCTGCTCTTCTGTAATTCCAAGAGCCTACCTTTTCGGGCGCTCCTGAACACTCCCTTATAACGTTTCCTGATTCTACATTTTTCATTTAAATCCTGAATGTTTTGAATCAGATTTGCCAATCCCTGATTCCATTTTATTGTACCGCAATTATATTAAATCAGCCATCTTTTGATTGTAAAATTCATGTAAAGTCCGATGTGACAGTTGCCGGACTTTCAGGAAAGCGGCTGGCCGTCCGCCAGTACAACAGCCTTAAACAGCAAACGCAAGAACAGGGAATGGACATTTCATCATTCAATGCCACATTCCCTGTTCTCATATTTGCTGCTTGCTTATTCCGGCTGCGTTCCGTCAGACCTGGTCATGGCCTCATGACCCTCGGCTATCCTCTGGTATTCCCGGTTATGTCCCGTCAATTCTGACTGTGCGCTATCTGTGTCAGCTATCCTCGTCAGACCTGACTATAATCCCATAGCCCTCGACTATCCTCGGGCCTCCCCGCCCATGCCCTGCAAATCTCAGCCGCGCTCCGTCAACCCAGGCTGCCCTACAAGTCTCAGCCGCGCTCTGTCAACCCAGGCTGCCCTGGCTGCCGTAGATCTTGATGCTGCCGCTTCCGGTGGTGGCCCTTACCTTGCAGGCGCTGTTGCCGTAAGCGTAGGTGCCGTTCTTCACCTTCTGCTCTTCCTCGTTGTCCCAGCCGATCTTGATGCTGCCGGAACCGCTGCGGACGGTGGCCTCCATTCCTTTCACGTCCTCCAGGTACAGCTTCACCGAGCCGCTTCCGGTGGACATGTCGACTCTCTCGCTGCCGCCCACGGCCTTTACCTTGATGTTGCCGCTTCCGGTGCCCAGATGGTACTCAGCCACTGCGGAATCCACCGAAATGTTGCCGCTTCCGGTGCCGCACTTTAAATCTCTGCCCTTGATTCGCTCCGCTTTCACGTTGCCGCTTCCGATCTCCAGGCATCCGGAGATGAATTCCACATGATCTACGATCACATTGCCGCTTCCGGCATGGCCTTTCAGCCTGTCGACCACGATTTCCTCCATAGCCACATTGCCGCTGCCCGTATTGCTCTCCAGGGATTCCAGCTCGATCCCGGACACATGTACATTTCCGCTGCCCGTCTTGGCCACCACTTTGGTCACATTCTTCGGAACCCTTACGACCAGGTAGATGACCTGTCCGCTGCTGAAGCTGCCGACGCTCCCGTAGGAGATGATCGTCCTGCCGAACAGGGTCACTTTCACCATCTTCTCCTCGCCGTCTCCGTCGTCCCTGATGCCCTTTCTGCGCTTCACTCCGGCGTAGAAGGTGCCGTCCTCCTCGTACTGGTAATACTCGTAGTTCAGCTGGCTGTTCACGCCCTTGGCTTCGTAATCCACATGAATCTGGTCATCCTCGGAGCGCTCCACGCGCACATCGGCCACCTTGCCATCCAGGACTACGCTCTTGTAAGCGCCCGAGTAGGAGAAGCTGCTCTTCAGCTCTGTGTTCTTCGGCTCCTGGCTGTTCTCTTCCGCGGACTGCGCCGTCTGCTGTCCGGATACATCAGTGGTTTCGCCGGGCTCCAAAGTCCTCTTGGTAAATTCCTCCTGGAGTTCGTCCTCGGACAGCTCCCTGATCATCTCCTCGATGTTGCCCAGTTCCTCGATGATCTCATTTTCGGACTTTCCTTCGTTCTCTCCCTCGGCAAAGTGCTGCCTGTAATCCTCCAAAATCTCCTCCTGCAGCTCCTGACTGAAACGCTCCAGCTTTTCCTGCAGTTTTTTCATATATTCCTGCTTCGTCATAGCGCCTTCCTCCTACTCCATAATCAACTGATTCACCGCCCGGGCGAATGCTTCCCATTCCTGCTTTACATCCGACTGATACTGCTTCCCCTTATCGGTCAGCTTATAATACTTCCTGGCCGGGCCCGACTCCGATTCCACCAGATATGTGGTCACATAGTCGTCCGCTTTCAGCTTTCTCAGGATGGGATACAGCGTCCCGCCGGCAATGGACATTTCGTCAGATATCCTTTCGGTCAGCTCATATCCGTATTTGTCCCCTCTCACAAGCTGGGAGAGCACGCAGAGCTCCAGTGCGCCCTTTTTGAATTGTGTGTTCATGAATGACCTCCTTTCCTTACCTTGTACATGCATTTTCCATGTCGCAAATGCGACATTGTCCTGTATCTACCGTCATTTTCCCGGTACTCATCTTTGACTGGTTCATTGTATCACATACTATTATTTATTGCAATATACTATTTGAAAATAAATATTAACAAATTATAAACTCCACAAATCTTCCAGCTCAATGAGAACCACGTCCTCATATTTCCCGCAGCGGAACCCGCTTCTGGAAATGAAGCCATATTGATAGCAGTCAAGTCCCGCTGTTTTGACCTGCTCTATCTCTTCCTGAATCATCCTGTCCGTCACCGGGTCTTTTCGGAACTTCGCCTCATAGAAAATATATCCTTTTCTGTCAAGGGTGACGATATCAAACTCTCCGTTTCGCCTGTTCACCGGGTCGTCATAATAATATTTCCCGATTTTGTCAAAAGGCTCCTCCATCTTGCCGCTTCGGTTCCTGCGAATCAGATATTGTCTGCAGATTTCTTCAAACGCCCTGGGGACATACTTTGTCTCGAAGTCTTCCCAGATATATCGCTGGCAGAAGGCATCCACATCCATGACCCCCATGCGGGAGAGGTTTACGAAGATATACTTATAATAGAACAGAGACAGGTTATCACTGATATAATATCCGGCTTTTCTTCGGTTATTTTCATCGTTGATCGGTGCCTCCCTTTTCACCACCTCCATCTGCATCAGCTTCTCCAATACATCCACCAGGGTAGGCCCGCTGGATACATGGGACTTGTCCAGAATATCTTTATATCTGGAAAAGCCTTTCGCCAATGTCTCGAATACCTCATTGGCATTCGTGATTTTGGATATCTCGGAGTTCAGGTACATGGACACTTCATTTTCCAGCCTTGCCCCGGGAGACGCAATCAGCCGGACTATATTTTCCCGCACCGTCTCTTCCGGATCGATCAGCCGGTTATAATAGGGCACGCCGCCGAACACACTGTAGAGTCTCACCTTATCTTCATCAGAGAACCCGGCATAGAACGGCGCCGACTCATAATAATCCATGGGCTTTAGGTCGATTGTCAGGTCCACTCTGCCAAACAGAGGATTCTGCCCGGAAAGCAGGCCTTTCATCGTATCCACATAGGAGCCGCAGAGAATAAGCTTCATGCCGGATGTATCCCGGTTCCCGTCGATCATTGCCTGCAGGATACTGTCCATCCCCCTTACCGTTTCCCGCAGATAAGGGTATTCGTCAAGAACCAGGACAAGCTTTTCGCTCGCCGCTTTCTCATACAGGAATTTCAGAAGGCTTTCTATTCCGCCGAAAGCCAGCTTAGGGTATCCGTAGCTCTCCGAAACGATTTCCGACAGGCTTTCTGCATTATTCAGTTCTGTGGTCTGCTTGCATTCGAAATAGATGCTCCTGATTTCCGACTCCCTCAGGCACTGCTTAATCAGCTCGCTTTTTCCGATGCGCCTTCTTCCGTAGATCAGGATGGTCTCCTGGCGGTCTGACTGAAATATTCTGTGAATCCACTTCTTTTGATTTTCTCGTCCGTAAAAGTTCATTCGGTCACCTCCGACTCGGTTTCTGCCGAGTTAAATTCATTATAAATATTCCATTTCCCGCTGTCAAGGCTTCCGCAGTGTTTCTTCTTCTGCAAATCTCTCATACGAACCGTCATCGGCTGACATTCCACGGAATCGGATTTTTGATACAGAATCTTTACATTTTAGAGATATCCGCGTTATACTAATCCTATACAATAAATCAGGAACTGTCGGAGAATAACCGATGCACCTTCTTTAGGATAAGGCCCGGAAGCACAAGGAATTTGGCTTTAGGCTCGTATCGGTTATTTGTAGACAATTCCTTGCCATAAGCACAGCCGCGCCCATGGTGCATATAGCCATCCGGCCGTTTTAAGCCATGTATATAGTCATAATAGCATAAGCAAAGTCATTATGGAAAATCCGGGAATCCGGATAGGAAACATCGACACGAGGAAACAAAATGGAAAACAGAAAAATCTTAGTCATCGAAGACGAAAAGCCCATCGCCGACATCCTGAAATACGGCTTTGAAAAAGAGGGCTTCCAGGTGCAGTGCGCCTACACCGGCAGCGAGGGCTTCGCTATGGCCCGCAAGGAACCTCCCTCTCTGGTCCTCCTGGACTGGATGCTGCCCGACATCGGGGGCGTGGACGTATGCCGGATGCTCACGGAGCAGTACCGGATGCCCATCATCATGCTCACCGCCAGAGGGAATGTGGAGGACAAGCTCTACGGGCTGGAATCCGGCGCGGACGACTATATCACGAAGCCTTTCGACCTGAGGGAGGTGATTGCCAGGGCCCGCACTATCCTGCGCAGATTCGAGAAGGCAAAAGGCACCGCAGAGGAAGACACGCTCGTCTGCGGACATCTGACCGTAGTGGAGCGGGAGCACAGCGTCTATTGCGGAGAGCAGCTGGTGAACCTGACTCCTAAGGAATACGAGCTTCTGATATGCTTCTTAAAGCATCCCCGCCAGGTCTTCACCCGGACTGCGCTGCTGGATCAGATATGGGGATACGATTTCACCGGGGACACCAGGACAGTGGACATCCATGTCCAGCGGATCCGGAAAAAAGCGGGACTGGAGGGCATGCTGGTGACGGTCTTCGGGGTAGGGTATAAATATGTCCCGCAGTAATGGGACATCCCGCATGGCCCGCAGTAATGGGACATCCCGCATGGCCCACAAGGACAAGGCATACCATATTACCCACAGCGACGAGACATACCATATGTCCCGCAGCGGTGAGTCGTCTCATATGCCCCGCCGCAACAGAAGGTTCCGCTTCGGCATCCGGCTCCAGATGATGCTGGTGATCCTGCTGCTCTTCCTGGCCGGAAGCGGCATCCTCTACGGCGGCATCCACGCCAGGCTCTGGCAGAGTCTGGAATCCCAAATCATGCGGGAGCTCCAGAGCCGCCAGGAGAACAGCCTGATCTACATCCGCCAGCTCCTCATGCTGGCAGGCGCCAACAACGATGAGGAGGGTTACCGGCAGATAGCGGAGGGCATCGTCCAGGAGCTGCGCGTCCTGGGCGGGCGTTCCCTGTGCGTATTGGACACCCAGGGACAGTATATCAGCGGCAACCAGCAGATCCTGACAGAGGGAAACGGCGATGATCTGAGACAGGCCATGGGGGGCAATGCGGCTTTCACCATGACATATCCCGACCCGGACACCATGCTGGTCTATTTCTCCATGCCAGTGGTGATCGAGGAGCGCACCCTGGGCATCATCCGCTACCGCATGGACACCTCCCAGCTGTACATGCAGATTAGCCAGAACGAGCGCCTGGTCTACCAGTCCACCGCCATCGTCTTCGCCCTGATTTTCCTGTTGCTGGCATTCTTCATCAACCAGCTGCTGGTGCCCGTCTGGAAGCTGACGGAGATTACCCGCCAGGTGGTGCGCGACCTCTCCAGGGAACAGGTGGACATGCAGATGCTGGCCCAGCTGGCGGATTCCGGGCGGGGGGACGAGGTGGGCGAACTGTCCCGGAACTTCAGCGTGATGCTGGAGACCATCGGCACGCAGCTGACCAAGATGCAGAAGGACAAGGAGCAGATCATCTCCCTCCTGGGCAGCAGACAGGAATTCTACAACAACATGACCCATGAGCTGAAGACCCCCCTGACCACCATCCAGGGCTACGCCCAGCTCATGGAGGCGGATCAGGGCGCGGACGAACAGCTGACGAAACAGGGCCTGAGCCAGATTCTGCAGGAGAGCACCCGGATGCACCAGATGGTGCTGCAGCTTCTGGAGATGTCCGACAAGAGCATCTACATGGAGAAGCATCCCGTGAACCTGGCTTCCCTGGGGCAGAGCGTGGCCCAGGCCCTGGAGATCAAGGCCGCCCGGTACGAAATGGCGATCCAGACTGGCTTTCCGGAGGAGCTGTGGACCTGGGGCGTGGAGGACAGGCTGCGGCAGGTGCTGATCAATCTGGTGGACAATGCCATCAAATACGGGGACAGCCACACTGCCATCCGCGTCAGCGGCATGAGCCGGAAAGGATACGTGTGGCTCTTCGTCCGAAACCAGGGCAAGGGCCTGGCCCCCCAGGATCAGGAGCGGATCTTCGAGCCTTTCTACCGGGTAGACAAGGCCTATTCCAGAGAACAGGGAAGCGCCGGCCTGGGGCTTTCCATCTGCCGGAAAATCATAGAGGAACACCAGGGGCTCATCGGCGTGAAAAGCAAACCGGGCGCCCAGACCGTATTTTACATCCGTTTGCAAGAAAGCCCCGCCCCCAAAAAGCAAGAGTAAATTATAAACAGCTTCTTCCCCGCTCAGTGCCCCAGAGGATTTACGGACGCATTCCCTTTGCGGCCGAAAATTCTCTGCCCATACCTGGGTACTGGGCGGGGCAGAAGCGGGACTGGAAACAGCATCCCCCCGTCCGGTGCCCGGAATCATTTCTGGCCCTGTACTTGGGACGGAAATGATTCCACCTTGCCCTGGTACCGGGCGGGGGGATGCGGAACTGGAATAGGAGGAACGAGCAAAATGTATTCAGGCAGCCGGAACCGGAAAGAAAGCACCCAGAAGACCCCTATCATGCCCCCCCTGCTTCTTTCAGCCACCCTCCTCCTGACCGGCTGCGCACCGGAGGAAAAGACTCTGCTCCTGACCACGGAGACGGCTTCGGAAGAAGAGACGGAACTCGCCGGTTCTTCCCGGGACTTCACGGTGAAGAAGATCTACACCTACACCTATGAGACCAGGAGCCAGCTGGATAAAAGCGCTTTTCTCCAGGGCTGTGACGAGAACGAAATCCATATCATCGCCCTGGAGGACGCGGACGGGGAGGAGAAGCTGGCTTACCGGCAGGTCGACTACAGATATGGCTTCTACGACACCGTGGGCGAATTCCTCCAGACCTGGGAGGACTGGAACAATCCGGACGGCGGAGAGATGGAGGGCGACCTCTATATCGACAAGCTTCTGCCCTCCCCGGACGGGAAGCAGCTTTTGGTCTATGTGCAGTCCGCTTTCTGGGATAGGGTCATGGTCTGGCTTTACACCCTGGGAGAACAGGAGCTGTTGCTGTACGAGGGCGACGTTCCGACGGTCGGCGACCTACAGGGCTCCTTTTCCCCCACCGGGCGATGGGTGACTTTCGATGCCGCGGGCGCTTCCACCGGGGACACCTGCCTCGTGCCTGTCTATGACTGCCGTAAAGAGCGGGAAGAGGATGCCCCGGCTCCCTGGCTGATGTCTTCTACCTCCGCCCTTTTCTACCCTTTTGACCAAATATTACATACCAATCAGCACTCCTCTGTCTGGCCCTGGAAATCAGCGCTCCTTGATATTGACGGCCAGGCCGGGCTCATCAGCTTTGTCCAGGAACCGGCCTATTCCTCTGTCTCGGCCACGAGAATCCTCCCGCTGTCACCGTCCATTGTCCCTGACGCTTCCCTCCTGTCAGAAGACGCGGAACAGCTGCCGAATCATTACCAGTACCAGTCGTGCTATCTGTATGAATATGAGGGCATGCCCTATCTGTATTTCAGCATCACTGAAGACGGAAAGGTAATCGACTATCTGGGAAATCCCTCTCATCTCTGCAGCGTTGACATGGACACTTTCTCCACTCAGAACAGTCTCTATGATTTCCCCGGCATCGTCTGGGATTTTCTGCGGCTGGATTCCGGGGACGTGCTGGTGGCCCTGGCCCAGGAGACTAATCAGAATGCCTCGGATTACGGTACGGAAAAGTTCTTCAGCGCCCTGATTCCCCACGGCGTCTGCGCGGCGAATCCATACCTGTGCCATACGTCCCTTTTCCTGGCAGAGGGAGACGATACCCAGGGGAACACGGTGAACCATAGCTCACAATACCTGGATGTGGACAGCAACCTGTCCGTCACCATCCAGGAGCTCTGGGGCATCCAGTCCGCGGACCTGTACCTCTATCCCGGCGGGACCTCGGAAGGCCAGCTTCTGTACAAGAACCTGCAGAACCTCCTCTCCATGGAATATGACGCCCAGAACGGCAGGATTCTTTTGGAGACTTATGAGGGAAATGACCTGAGCCACAGGAAATGCATCCTGTTGGAACTGTGAATGCCGTTCTCTATGAGACTTTTGAAACTGTGAACACCGCTCTCTTTGAAACTATTGGAACCATGAACACCGTTCTCTATGAGACTCTGCCCTATGAAAGTTTACAACTTGATACATTTTTGAAACACCGATGCTAAGCATAGGAAACATCCATCCGCTAATCTATACCTGTGATTGAAAAACACTGCTGAGCAGCCTGGCTCACGGGCGAAAGCCTCCGGAAACACGACGCAGCTTTCATCGCCCGTGAGCACATCCAAGATACAGGGCGCAAGACAACACCCCGGACAGCTTCAATCCCCGCGCAGCTCTTGACCCCGACAGGTGCCCGCAGCGTCCGACAAAAGCAAGAACATGCAAAGGAGTATGGATTATGTGCGGAATATGCGGATTCATAGAAAACGGCAGACATGCAGATGCCGAAAAGATATCAGACAGAACAGCCCGGAAAGCGGACATGCCCAGGGAACGGATACTTGAAATGATGATGGCGGCCCTGATTCACAGGGGGCCCGACCAGGGCAAGGGCTGGATGTCGGAGAACGCGGCCCTGGGCTTCCGGCGGCTGAGCATCATCGACCCGGACGGCAGCGTGCAGCCCATGAGCAACGAGGACGGGGACAAGGTACTGGTGTTCAACGGCGAAATCTACAATTTCCAGGAGCTTCGGCTGCAGCTGTTGAAAGCCGGGCACCGCTTCTCCACTCAGGGTGACTCTGAGGTATTGCTCCACGGCTACGAAGAATGGGGCGAAAAGCTTCCGGATCATCTGCGGGGGATGTTCGCTTTCGCCATCTGGGACGAGAAAGCACAGACCCTGTTCGCGGCCAGGGATCCATTCGGCATAAAGCCTTTCTATTACACCGTGGCCGAGGGCAATTTTATCTTCGCGTCGGAAATCAAGGGAATCCTGCCCCACCCCTCCTATCGGAAGAGACTGAATCCGGAAGCCCTGGAGCAGTACCTCTCCTTCCAGTATTCCGTTTTGGAGAAGACCTTTTTCCAGGGCATAAGACAGCTCTTGCCGGGGCATTACCTTACCTATAAAAAAGGTGACACCTCCCTCTCCCCGAAACGCTATTTCTCACCGGAGCTCATGCCGGAGGCTTCCGACGGCGGGAAGAAGACGGCAGACGAGTGGACTGACCAGCTGGACAAGGTAATCTCCGATTCCGTGAAAGCCCATATGATAGCCGACGTGGAGGTGGGGACATTCCTGTCCGGGGGCGTGGATTCCAGCCTGATTGCCTCGGAGTTCACCGGCAGCAAGACCTTTACCGTGGGCTTCGGCAACGAGGACGGACATTATAACGAAATCCCTCTGGCCAGGGAGCTGGCCCAGACCCTGGATCTGGAGTCCCGGAGCAAGCGGATCTGGGAAAAGGAGTTCTGGGACGCCGTGCCGGAAGTGCTTTACCACATGGATGAGCCCTCGGGAGACCCCTCCGCGGTGGCCCTGTACTTCCTGTCCAGGGAAGCGGCTCGCCAGGTACGGGTGGTGGTCTCCGGGGAGGGCGCGGACGAGCTGTTCGGCGGCTACTGCATCTACTGCGAGCCCAACGCGCTGCACCTGTACCAGAAGCTTCCGGAGCAGCTGCGCAGAAAAATCGCCCGGATGGCTTCCCGCCTGCCGAACATGAGGGGGCGCAGCTTCCTGATCCGGGGCGGCATGACGCTGGAAGAGCGCTTTATCGGAAACGCGAACCTCTTCACCGCCCAGGAGCGAAAGAAGCTGCTGAACTGCAAGACCCGCGCCATCACTCCCCAGGAGCTGCTGGCCGGGGACTATGCGGACGCCGGGCATCTGGATGAGGCCAGCCGCATGCAGTATATCGACCTGCTCCACTGGCTTCCCGGGGATATTCTGCAAAAGGCAGACCGGATGAGCATGGCCCATTCGCTGGAGCTGCGGGTGCCCTATCTGGACAGGGAGGTGTTCGAGGTGGCCAGGCGTCTGCCTGCCAGATACAAGCAGAAAGGACAGGTGTCGAAATATCTGTTTCGAAAAGTGGCCAGGCGCCATCTGCCCGCCGCCAGTTCCGAGCGCAGGAAGCTGGGCTTCCCCATTCCCCTGGGGCATTTCCTGACTTCCGAGACAGGCTCGGAAGCTGTCCGGAAAGCTTTCGACTCGCCCGCTGCCAGGAAGTTCTTCAACAGGGATGCCCTGGAGGAGCTGCTGGAGGGGGCCGGGTGCCAGCGTGGGAATACCAACCGGAAGCTCTGGGCCGTGTACGCTTTTCTGGTATGGTATGGAATCTATTTCCCGGATGGGGAAGAGGATTGTGACAGAGCTTAGTACTCAAACACAGTGACGACATAAAGGAGCCAGGAGATTTTGTCCGCTCAGCACACGATGCTGCGGAAAGCCCTGGCTCCTTTTTCATACCATCCACATTATAATGCATCTGTAACGTTTTGGGCAGGTAAGCTAATCCCCATCATTAGGGAAGTGCCTGCGTGATCGATCTCTACACGGGTGTAGATATTTTTTGGTGGTAATCAGTACTTTGATACTATATTTTGCCCTTTACGCCGAGAAGCAATTGCAATATGTTGTATGCCAGTGCCGAAAACCACCATTTTATATCTACGGGATTTTTTAGCCGGATTTTTTTGAAGTTTAAAAAATATTTGCCATTCCTCCGGAAATATGCTACACTTTATACAAAGCATCATTTCAAATTC
>ERZ808037.2055-NODE-2055-length-11158-cov-7.979605_pt1 | contig 11158 bp, 13 predicted proteins | sample MGYA00380190_ERZ808037 | MGnify/ENA primary metagenome ERZ808037 (study PRJEB31490, sample SAMN06133399) | mouse gut metagenome | isolation source: J9 | host: mice | place: China: Chengdu | collected 2015-05 ...
CTGCTTTAATACACACAACGCAACTTTCACCACTTTGTATCTTTATTACTCCATCTTTTATTTCTTTAGGATTATTGTTATGAGCAGCTATATATAATTCTGTTTCTATTAATAATAATCCCAAAATAATACATATTAAAATCTTTTTGTGCCTTTTTAAGTAATCCATTACATTTACTCCCCACACAATGCTCTTATTACTCCAAACTATCTTTTCCAGCCAATTTAATATTATATAACTAACCACACAACGGAACTTCTGTTATTTCCTCTAATTTCAATTCACCATCTTTAAGCCTGTATATTTCTCTTCAAGTATTTCTATCAATAATTTTTTCAATTAATGTTAATTTATCATTTATATACTTATAGGTTTTTAATTCATGATAAGCAGCCCCACCCCTACTAAATACAGTAATCAATTCTTCATCATATTCAAATGTTATAAATCCGGCAATATGTTCTAAGTCATAATCTTCTGCAAAACAGTTATTTTCTTTATCCCATAACCAGAAATAATAAGAAGGATTTTGAGCAGTTGTTATTTTCGGAATACAAAATCCGCCATACCCATCAAATTTATAATCACCGTACTCTAAACCAAAATCGCAAGAAGTGCTCGGCGAAAAATTATTTTCGTCAAATTCAAACTCCTGTAATATTTGTTCATTTGTCCAAATAGTCAGCTTTTGGGGATAATAATGCATATCCTCTTTTTGAACTCCTTTTAATTCAAACAATAATTCGGACATAAAAGCCGTTGCTGGACATTTCATATATTTAACATAATATCTGGATTTATCTTTTAAGATAGTAGTATGATTATAAACCAATAAATTATGTTCCTTTAATATTTTATAATTACAGGATTGTCTTTTTACATCTTGAAAATTAAATTGAATCCCTCCACGGTTTGCCAAACTTCCAATGCTGTAACTTACCATCATAATAAAAATCACTAATCTATTATGCATACCCCTTACCTCATAATCCATTTTATTATTTACGTAAATCTTCTAAATAACTTGGATAAATAATTTCTTCTAATTCGGTATATGGAATTCTCAAACTCGCATCACCCCGATAAAAAACAATATTTTTATCTTTATCAATATACCACATCGTTTCTCGTATTGAACTATTTAATTGTTCAATAATATCTTGCATTGTATATTGATGAAAATTATCTTTTTCTTTTTCGGAAGTATAAACGTAATACAAATCTTTGAATGTATGATAATCATATGCTGGACTATCATAATTTGTTTCTTTACCACTTCCATCAGTAGAATTAATTAATCTTTCGTCAATAATCATAAATTTAGATAACTCTAATTTTTCTCCTGTTTCCATATCTATTGTAACACCATAATTTCTACTGTTATGTTGATGATATTTATCATCAGGTCCATCAAAGCCATGTGCAAAAAAGCTATACAAAAAACTTGCTATATATTGATCGGTATATCCTACTTCAACTTTAAAATCATATACATATCTTGGATTGCTAAAGTCAACAAAAGGTTCGAGTAAAGAATCCTTTGCCCCAAGATAAATTTGTTCTTTTAAAATTTCATTGATTCTCTTCTGCTTCTTTTTATCCTTTAAATTCTTTATTTGTGGATATTCTACATGAGAACCATTTTCAGTAAAAAACTCCATGGTAACAGAATAGGACTTTTGTTTTCCATATATCCAAACAAAAAGTATAATTAATAGTAAACTAACAACGCCAACAATAGTCACTCTTAATTTTAACATATTGACCTCTCAAATTAATTAGGTATCGTATAATTCATCATCCACATTTTATAAGCATTTTCTCGTTTTTGATATTCGTCATCAATCATTTCTTTATTTACCATAGCAGTAATTGGATATAAATCATTAGGAATATATGTAGTATTCATAGCGTCAGCTAAATCATTAAGATTTTTCGTATCCCAAAAAAAAACTGCTGCTTCCCAAGGATATTTAAATGCAACATGTTCTGTTCCTATAGCCATAATATCGGGATCATTTATCTCAAAATTTTCATTCATCCAGTTGCTAAAATACATATAATTGTCTTTCCAAGTAAGCTGTATCGCCCCACCTCCTCGATATATTGCTCCATATTCATGATTATCCTTAAACCATTGTTCAATATTTGCTCTTGTAGCTTTTTGCGATGTACCTGATTGTTCTACCATGCCCATACCATTTTCAGTTTCAGCTGAACATTCAGCAAAAAAAGCGCAAATTCTATTTTTTGTAGTTATATCAAACTTATTAAATAACAGGTTTAATTTATCAATATCTGTTTGATCAATATTTCGATGTTTTCTTACAATAACAGAAGTTTTGTCATTTACTGGGCTATCTTCCCCCGTATCTGCAGCAACATATCCACAATGTATTTTTTTCCATCCCATAGTATTCATTATTGTCAAATTTACATATTCCTTTATCTTAGAAGAATTACTGATTTCTTGAATCGTTATAAGCCCCTGACCATACAAACATGTTAAAGTCGCCTTGCTCATTAAAACCTCTTCATACTGCTTTGTAGCATGATTCCAAATATGTGTATGCGCCTTATCCTGCACCCACTTCGTGGTCAAAACAAGCCTACATTTAGGTCCCGTTACAATACGATTTACATGCGGTGCAGGGCGGATAATCGTTATTGTATCCGATGACTTTACCTTCGATGAACAGCAAATTCCAAAACTGTATACATTCTCCCCGGCCACACAATCATTGCAGGTCAATATAGCATTTCCATTTTCGTCCAATACAGCATGATCTTGAGTTATACCAATCCTGGTTTTTTCAAGCCCATATGTACATCCAATAATAGAACCTTCAACCACGTATTTTGTATAATTTTCTTTTCCATAATACAAAGAAAAGCTGTTCATTCTTTCTAAGTTGCTCATATCATCATTAAGAATACCATCGCTTATAAATGGCACACTCATTCTTTTAGGTTTCTTAATTTCTATTGTTACAACACTTTCTTTCGCCTGAATCATATTTCCCACTTTCTCTGTTTCCTATCACAGCTATCCCTGACATAAGTTAAGTTCTTCCGGTGTATTTATCATAATCTGTTTCGCTTTTAAATGTACCTTTCCTTCTGCTGTTATTTTTAATCCTTGTAAGGTACTAACTGCAACTACATTATCCTCAAGAATAAGTTCATGATCTTTTCTTGAGAAACCTATTTCTTTCCTCGTCAAATCAATCTTATTCCCATTTTTTAATATTAAAAAACGATCTTTACAGGAAAGTTCCTTTTGCAAATCTTTATTTACGCAATGAATTACTGCTCCATTCTGCTCTCCGGCAGATAAAAAACATAACAATGCTCTTGCCCCTACCTCCGGCATTGCATAAAGGCCGTTACCTGTTTCAGGATACCAAGGGTAAAAATAATCCCCTGTTTCTTCCCCACGGTCGATATCTAATGCTACCTTTACCATTTCTCCCTTCACTTCTTTTATCTCACCCCAAAATCCTAAACCGCCGGAATTTACAGCCTCACAAAGCCTTGGCAACTGTATACCGGATTCTTCTAAAGTATAACTAAATACCAATTCGCCATTTTTATAACAACCCTCTACTTCTACAATGGTTACTTTCTGTCCAAAGTACTCCATTCTATCTCCTATTTTATAAAAACTCCTGCCATTGGCTTTATAACAAATTCTGACCCCTCCATCATATTTCTTTATCTCTATCCTGCACTGTGTTTCCGACAAGCTTTCCACATTTCTTCCCATTCTCATCCCGAACCATAAGTTTGGATTGCCGGTTTCCACATCAGGTATAATATAGTTTCCAAGACGGCCTGCCATACGATTTGCAAACTGCCAAGTCGTTTCTTCATAACGAATAACCGGATATTCGATTCTCGCATCACTTTTCTGATTTCGTATTACCTGTCCGCCATCACACTGTACATTCTCCCGAACAATTTCGCCATAAGTCTTTTCTGTATTTTGAAATGAGCAGCTCTTCAATTTCCGATCCAGCAGACATGAAGCCGACATTGCTTTTAAATTAATCCGGCTTGTCCCTCCCACATTTTTCACTTCTGCTTCGCTTACATAGCCGTGATATATTATCGTTATTTTATCCTCATCTATTACGTATATCTTTATACGGCTATCATAAACTTGTGCATCATTCCACAAAACATTTCTGTTAATATATCCTTCCAGGTTAAGGATAGCATGACAGCATGGTTTCCAGGAAAACCAAAATTGTTCTACACTCTGCAAAGGTATATTGGTTTCTATTTTAAGATTATCCATTACTCCTATTTCCATCACGATCCTCCCTTTATCAGCAATTACAGTTTAATTCTTGCGCCTCGCATTTTAAGATCGCCGCCTAAATTCATCTCTGTATTGCCCTGCTTTAATCTTATTCTTTTCGGCGCACTTAGTTCAATTGTAGAATTGGAACTTGTTATATTTAAGCTTTCACCTGCATGTACAGTTACCGAACCTTCACTTACAATCTTCACCCCTTCATCATCCGATAATTCAATATAAGTACCATCATTATTCGTCAATAAAATATGTTCCGGTGACAACTGTATCTCTTTTCCTTCCTTATTTCTCCAAAATTTACACTCCGGATGTGTTCTGAGTTCTGTATTCTTCTCATGATATGCACTGGAAACATAAGCACTTTCTTCTTTCTCTGTAGGAAAATATAATCTAACCACATCTCCAATCTCCGGCATACAATACCATCCCGTACCATCTGATGAAGAATAAATAGTAGAAAAAGAATACCAACACGCTCCCGACAGTTGTCGATTCTCATCACCATGTATTTTTATCTGTACCTCTTCATTTCTCACTTTAATAACTTCCCCTAATAAAGAATTTCCTGCAATTTGTTTATTATAATAAGGAACAGTCTGGAAGCCTGAACGCATCTTCATATAACAGGTATGGTATAATTCATTTCCCTTAAAAGAACTTTCTATTTTCCAAATATACACTTCTTTGCCATCCAAACTTATCTTTTCTCCCAGCTTATGTACTTCCCGGCTCTCCCACAGGTAAGATATTGTATCTTCTGTTTGAATCGATAACCCATAATTTTTCTTTATCCAATATTCCTGCATATTATATTTTATTCGGTATTCACTGGGCGTTTCTTTTAAATCAAACTTTCGTTCGGGAAGGCCAAAATGATATTTTTCCCCTTTGGTTGAACAGTCCGCAAATATTACCGTATGATTCATAGCTGCAAGACGCTTTATAAATTCCCAATCCGTTTCCTTATACTGCATAATAAAATGAGGAATTGTCTTTCCATTTCCTACAGTCATGATCTTCCCTGCTTCGTCATATTCTCTGCTGCAAATATCCAATAAATGGTTATAGGTTAAATTTTCTCCTTGAAAGCTCCGAATATGCTCCGTATAATCCATAAGCTGCGTACCAGAACACAGACTTAAAACAACTGTACAAATTCCATTATCAATCTCCATCTGAATCTGTTCAATAATCCCATAAAATAAAATCGACTCTCCCTGTTCAGCTAACGCGATTATTTGTACCCACTTCTGATGCCTTCCCATATCAATATAATCTTTTCTTTTTTCAAATGGAATACGGCCTTTTACTTTCGCTTTCGCGTGTTCATTAATAACCTGAATAGATTGAAAATCTAAAATCTGAAGTTCTTCAAAAGGTCTTACAATCAATCGTTCTTCTCGCATTCTATCATCTCCTAAAGTTTATTATATAATTCCACTTCACAAAGCCCCAATCCCATAATATTACGCCGAATTAAACTCTCTGCCATATCCAGTGACAAAATGATATGCCGTTTTTTAGAATCTCTAACCCAAAAAAGATTCCTGTCAAGTTCAATCCTTTCTCCTTGAATTTCAGGCATATCCAGGTTTCTTTTACCATTTTTATATTGAATTCGCTGAATTTGAATAGCATTGGTTTCATCTAAAACTGGCAAATAATAAAGCCGGGATTCTTGATTTTCCTGATCCAGTAGGACAATCTTCCGAAAAAAACAACATTCCCTGTACATCTTAATCACCTCCTGAACCATTGGTGATACTAAAAGAAACGGAAATAATATAAGATCCGTAAAGATAGTATTTTTTGAAGATTCAATAGTAAATAGCTGCATATCCGGCAATTTCGGAAAACTATCTATGCGGATATTTCTCACATCAAACTTCCCATACCAATTTTTTAACTGCGGAGCATACTTTAACTCTGGTGAATCCTGTATCTCAAAATATTTCATCTTATCCCTTCCAAATATATTTTTCAATATTTTTTCTTTTTCATTTTTCTAAAGTTATTCTGTATATTTTCGTTTGATCGGTTGATAATTATAGATAGCAAAATACCAATCCCCCTCTAAGTTCTCTATATGTACAAAATCTTCCTCATTAAATTTCACCTCTGGAAGGTATAAATACGAGATAATTTCTCCCCCATCTTCAGAATATCGTCCCAAATAAACCCTGTATTCAAGATAGCGTCCACGGATTCCATACAGAGCAATCTTATCCTTATCGCCATGAATAAAGACACCCGAATCGTTTACTCTTTCGACCGAAAACTTCCAACCTCTATCTTCCAAAAATAAATTTTCCATTTCTTCAAATTCCTGATAATTGTCAACAAAATAATTTCGCATACGTTCTTCATCATGGTATTGTGCCCGTTCAACTCGCCAAAACAATTTATAATAACTGTATTCTGGAAGATAAGAAAACAAATAAAAATAGACAAATGCTAAAATCGGTAAAGTGAACAAACCTAATAAAAATACAAGTATTGTTAATTTTTTATTTAATAACAAATCACGGTTGCATCTACCCATTGCTCTAAATAATACCATCCTTCCCCTAATTCTCTTACTATATAATGATCACCATTACTCTCTTCTAATATTAATGGTTTATCCGGCGAATAAATATAGCCATAAAAGGAGTTTTCAAAACCGTATAATTCCACTATTAAATTTCGTGGAAAATAATACGAAATTCGATTCACATCTTCATTTTTCAAGTAATCTCCCACTACAGTTACATTACACCTATTCATTGAAAAATTTCTGCTATTGGATGCCATTTTCAAAAATCCGGATATTGGATAATTGTTTTCAACAATAAAAGATTCACTTAAATACTCGTCATAAATATAGACAACCTTTTCTCTTCCCATTTTTATCGTTCTGAAATCATCGGATACAAAATTCCAACTTTCAATAGAGTTGTAATAATCTTCAAGTTCTTTTAATTCATTTCTATACTTTGAAAACATATTTATCCAATGTTCTTCGGTTAAAAAAATATCTTTCTCTGGCGGAATATAACCATGCGAAACATGTTGTATATAATATTCTACGTAAAAATGAAAGGCTGTAATCATAGCCATTGCTGTTAAAAGTCCAGAGAAATATACAGCAATATATTGTTTTTTCATAGACACCCCCAATTCTTAAAAATTCAATTTACTCAAAAGGAATTTTCTTTTAGATTCAATAAATTATTATTCCTATAAAGAGCATCATTATCATTTTCTATATTTAACAATTTTAATCTACCAATTTATTATATTAATCTACAAACACTTCCAAATTATCATGATACGTTTTTAGAAAATACCATCCATCTTTTGGATAATTACGACTTTTAAGAAACAAACGCAAAAAATTATTTAAAGAATATTGGGGTTGTACTATGAATGATTCGTCTAAATACTCATCTCTCATCCAATAAATAATTTCTTTTCCAAATTTTTCAGCAGAAAACCCTACGAAATCAAAATCCCAATCTTCAATAGAATTATAAAAATTCTCTACTTCACTAAAATAATCCCTATCTTCAAAAAACACTTTTTCCCAATATTCCCCTTCCAAAAAATCGTTTTCCCTTGGTGAAAAAGCCAAATAATGAAAATCAACAAAATATAATCTGCCAACAAAATATAAAACGACGAATAATAACACTGAAAACAAAAATCCATATAAATATATAGCTATATATCGTTTTTTCATAAATACCCCCTTGCTTTAAAAATCTGCCTTGCTTCTAGGAATCTTCTCTTAATTTAATTGGTGAATATTGATACACCACAAAATACCAACCATTCCCTAAATTTATTAATTCTTCCCATTCTTTTTTGGTTAAATTTTCAGGTGTATAAACATAAGAGGATATTTTTTCGCCTTCATTAAATCTTACTTCTAAATACCGTTTCATTGTCCGGTTAGAATCCAACAAATCATTGTTTCCATGGATAATGACATTATCAATTTCAGGTTTAGCACTTGAAAAATCCAAAAAAGCGCATAAATGATCAGATAGTTTTTCTTTTTCTATTAAATAGTCGGATACCCCATAATCACTATATTTTAATTCTTCATCGGTACGACAATAATAATTCACCACCTTGGAAGTTTTTGAGTCTGAATAAACACTGCTGCTATATTGATAAAAGCCAAAATTCCAATCCTTTATTTCTCCAAAATATTTTTCTAAATACTTAAATTCTCTTTGATTCTTTTCAAAAAAAGTAACCATATACTTTTTGTCAAAATATGTTTCATTTTCTATTTTCCGGTCTGCCCCAAGATAAAGGGGATAGGATTTATCATTATATGCTTTAGGAACTAGAACAATCAATATTCCTGTTAAAATCCCAAGCATTATAGCTATAACACCTTTCACTTGCTTTAATAATTTATTACAGCTTCTGATCTTCTCTCTACAATATACCATCCGTCCTCCAAGTCTTCTATACTTATTGTTTCACCGCTATATTGCAATAAATCTTCTATCTTCAAGCGAACATCCGGAAAGTATACATAATATATACTTTGATTCACCTTTAAAAAAATTTTAACGAATAGTAGCTTTTTCTTTAAGAATTCATTATTTCCTGATAACTCTCCCAATATAACTATTTTTATATTAGATGCATCATCATATTCTGAATAAAAATCCAAAAAATTTTTAATGGAATCATCTTTTGTAACAATATAAATTCCACCTAAATAAGAATCATGGCAAACATATAATTTTTCTTTTGTTTCTTCTTCTATCCAATATTCAACTGTTCCAAAATTCCAATCGGTGATTTTATTATAATAGTTTTCTAAAGCCTCAAATTCTTCTCGAAAGTTATAAAACATATTTGTAAAGTCTTTTGTTTCTTCTTTTAAATGATTTTTTTCATTTATCGAGAAAGATTTCGATTGTCCATCTATACAACGCAAAAAAGCAATAATTATTACAGTCAAAATCATACTGATAAAATAATATCTTAAAAATTTCTTCACATACTACCTCATTTTTTCTTGAATATAAAATCTTTCTATTCTATTTCTTTTTATTTTGAAATTATTCTGTATATTTTCGTTTGATCGGTTGATAATTATAAATAGCAAAATACCAATCCCCCTCTAAGTTCTCTATATGTACAAAATCTTCCTCATTAAATTTCACCTCTGGAAGGTATAAATACGAGATAATTTCTCCCCCATCTTCAGAATATCGTCCCAAATAAACCCTGTATTCAAGATAGCGTCCACGGATTCCATACAGATCAATCTTATCCTCATCGCCATGAATAAAGACACCTTTAGTTTTTACTTTTTCAACCGAAAACCTCCAATCTCTATCTTCCAAAAACAAATTTTCCATTTCTTCAAATTCCTGATAATTGTCAACAAAATAATTTCGCATACGTTCTTCATTATGGTATTGCGCCCGTTCAACTCGCCAAAATAATTTATAATAGACACAGCTTGAAAAATAATAAAACAAATAAACATATGCAAGTACCAAAACTGGTATTGTAAAAAATCCAGATAAAAATAAAAATATTGATAATCTTTTATTTAATAGCTTTTTACATTTTGATCTATCCATTGATTTAAATAGCAATATCCTTTCGTTAGAATACAATACATTTTTCAATAATCTGTTACCACATCTGGGTCCGGCAATTGTTTCAAAAAATACCATCCATCGCCCAAATACTTTAACTCATATAATTTGCTATTACTCTCGTTCAAATGTACTGCTTTATTCGGTGAATAAATAAATTTTGTAGTTATTTCTTCTGTATCATAGTAATATAATTTAATAATTATAATTTGAGAATTGGAAATAATATTATATTTTTTTCGATAATTCCCTAACAGAATAATATCACATCCATCTTTTGGAAAATCATGACTTTTAATCGATAATCGCAAAAATTTATTTAAAGGATATTTAGCATCCATCATAAATGACTGATTCAAATACTCATCATAAAAAAAATATTCTATCTCTTTCCCATACTTTTCTGCTGAAAATTCTACAGAACTAAAGTTCCAATCCTCAATAGAGTAATAGAACTTTTCTATTTCTGCTATATCATCCTTATATTTTAACAATACATTTTCCCAATATTCTGCTTCCAAGAAACCCTTTTTTTCTGGCGGAAGAGCCAAATCATAAAAATCAATAATATAAAATCTGGCAGCAAAAAATAAAACAACGAATAGCGACACTGAAACTAAAAATCCACATAAATATATAGCTATATATCGTTTTCCCATAAATGCCCTCTCGCTTTATTATCGCTCTTTTCTTGTTGTATAGCTGCTGGTTTTACATATCCTGCATCCGCCCTTCCCCTCTCTCTACACAAGTCCTTTACCAAACCATCTTCAAATCCATTATCCCCGACAGCCTAACAACAATTTAATAACAGCTTAACAACAACCTTCTGTCCCATTACCAATTTTATTTCACCCTCACCACCACAACCGCCCCATTATCCTTATCTTCCACTGAACTTTGATTTACCAGTTCTATCATACGATACGCCTTCTCCTGGCAGCTTCCCTTGGCTTCTAAGCAGTCCTCGATATCCTTCCACCGTGCAGTTTCATACAGTCCATCCGTCATCAGCAGCACATACTCTCCACGGTACAGTGAAATCGGCGTGTCAAAGAATTCCACATCATGAAACCCGTCCTGCCCCACATAATTGTACAGTCGGTGATGCTCCAGCAAAGCAACGGCTTCTTCTCTGGTCAGCTTTCCCTCCTGGAATTTCTGCCTTGCCAGTACATTCACCGTATGCCCCGCAGTTACCGGAACCAGTTCATGATTCCT
>ERZ808037.2056-NODE-2056-length-11151-cov-38.250135_pt1 | contig 11151 bp, 9 predicted proteins | sample MGYA00380190_ERZ808037 | MGnify/ENA primary metagenome ERZ808037 (study PRJEB31490, sample SAMN06133399) | mouse gut metagenome | isolation source: J9 | host: mice | place: China: Chengdu | collected 2015-05 ...
GCTAAACTTGTCAATGAACTCTTTGACCTTGTGGCTAACGCCGCGTAGCCGATATTTATTTTTTTAACGGACTATTGATAATATATATACTGAATTTTTTTTCACGGGTGCAAAGGTAGTGAATATTTTGGAGAGTAAAGCCTTATTTGTGATAAATTGTTAAATAATAGTCGGTATATTAAGAGTTTTCACTAACTTTGCCGACTGAAATAACGGTGGGTCGCGCTCGATCCACCATTATGCATACCAAAACTGTATATGAAGAACCTCGTAATAGTCGAGTCTCCGGCGAAGGCCAAGACTATAGAAAAATTCCTTGGTAAGGACTATAAAGTGATGTCGAGTTTCGGCCACATACGTGACCTGCGCAAAAAGGACATCAGCATACGCGTTGACTCGGACTTCCAGCCTGAATATGAAATTCCTGCCGACAAGAGGACTCTTGTCGCCGACCTCAAGAAAGCAGCCAAAAGCGCGGAGACCGTATGGCTCGCATCCGATGAGGACCGCGAGGGTGAAGCTATAGCATGGCACCTTTACGAGGTTCTCGGACTCAAGCCTGAGAACACCAAGAGAATAGTGTTTCACGAGATCACCAAGAACGCCATACTCAACGCCATAGAGAATCCCCGCGACATCGACATAAACCTTGTCGACGCCCAGCAGGCCCGCCGTGTGCTCGACCGTCTGGTAGGTTTTGAGCTCTCCCCTGTGCTGTGGAAGAAGATACGCCCGGCACTCTCGGCCGGAAGGGTGCAATCAGTGGCAGTGCGCCTCATCGTGGACCGGGAGAACGAGATCAACGCATTCACATCCGAGCCTTATTTCCGTGTAGTAGCCCGCTTCACACTTCCCTCAGGCACTCCGCTCCATGCCGAGCTGTCACGACGCCTGCCCGATGAGAAAACAGCGAGAGCGTTCCTCGAGGACTGCGCAAAAGCGGCATATACTGTAGGCGACATCGTTGTCAAGCCCATCAAGAAATCGCCTGCCCCCCCTTTCACCACCTCGACCCTGCAACAGGAAGCCGGCAGAAAACTCGGATTCTCCGTGTCGCAGACAATGATGATAGCACAGAAGCTCTACGAGGCCGGACACATCACATACATGCGTACCGACTCGCTCAATCTCTCGTCGCTCGCCATATCGTCGATATCGTCACTTATAAAAGAGGAGATGGGTGAACAGTACCTGAAAATACGCAAGTACCACACCTCATCGAAAGGCGCGCAGGAAGCCCACGAGGCAATCCGCCCCACCTACATGGAGAAGGAGACAATCGAAGGCACAGCCCAGGAAAAGAAACTCTACCGCCTTATACGCCTCCGCACCATAGCGTCACAGATGTCCGACGCCCTGGTGGAAAAGACAACCGCCGACATAAATATAAGCAACCGCGACGAGCATTTCTCGGCATCGGGCGAAATAATCAAGTTCGACGGTTTCCTGCGCATATACCTCGAAGGCAACGACGACGAAAACGAGAATCCCGAAGGTGAGTCGACACTACCGCGCATGACCGCCGGCGAATCGCTGTCGCTCAACGAAATGACGGCCACCGAACGGTTCACTCTCGCGCCTCCCCGCTACACAGAGGCCTCGCTTGTAAAAAAGATGGAGGAGCTCGGCATAGGACGCCCGTCGACCTATGCGCCAACCATTTCCACCATACAGAACCGAGAGTATATAGTAAAAGGTGAAAAGCAAGGGGAAAAACGTGATTATGACGTGCTCACACTGAAGCCAGGCGGGAAGATTACATCCGCAGTCAAGAGCGAGAACACAGGATCGGACAAAGGGAAACTTATACCCACCGACACCGGAATAATTGTAAACGAATTCCTCACGCAACATTTCCCCGACATTCTCGACTACGATTTCACAGCCGAGATGGAAGAAAAATTTGACCGCATAGCCGAGGGAAACAGCAACTGGAACAACGAGATATCCGATTTCTACAAACTATTCCATCCCGAAGTCACAAAAGCCAACGAGATGCGCACCGAGCACAAAGTGGGCGAGCGGATGCTCGGGACCGACCCTGCAACCGGCGAACCAGTCTCGGTAAAGATAGGCCGCTTCGGCCCGATAGTGCAGATAGGATCCACCGACAGTGACTCCAAACCGCGCTTCGCATCCCTTCGCAAGGACCAGAGCATCATGGACATCACTCTTGAAGAAGCTCTCAAACTGTTTGATCTGCCACGCGAGGTAGGCTCATTCGAGGACAAGACTGTCACAGCAGCCATAGGCCGTTTCGGACCATACCTGCGCCACGACGGCAAATTCGTCTCCATACCAAAGGATCTGTCACCGACCTCGATAACACTTGACGAAGCCATAGAACTTATACTCGCAAAGCGCGCGGCCGACAGCAACAAGATAGTAAAGACTTTCCCGGAAGATCCTGACCTGCAGATACTCAACGGACGTTATGGGGTGTACATCTCATTCAAAAAGTCCAACTACAAGATACCCAAGACCGTGACCGACCCGTCGGCCCTCACATACGATGAGGCCAAGGCGATTGTCGAGGACCAGGACAATGCTCCAAAGAAACCATCAAGACGCAAAAAATAGCATCGGGACTCCGGTCCTACATATAAATTATGTCCCAAAAACCATTCAACACCAAGCCGGGAGCTGAAAAACGCCAGTTCAAGCCCGATGTCATTGAAAAATATCAGGTGACAGAACCGATGCCACTGCTCGAATTCCTGTTGAGCGTGATGCCTCAGCGCAAACGCACGTCAATCAAAAGCCTGCTGGCCCATAACCAGATTGCCGTCAACGGAATGCCGCAGAAACAGTTTGACACCCGTCTGAAACCCGGCGACGAAGTCAAAGCCAATCTCTCGAGAGAGTTCAAACTCTTCTACCATCGCCGCCTGAAGCTCGTATATGAGGACGAGGACATCATAGTGGTCAACAAAGGCTACGGACTTCTCTCCATGGGGAATGACAAAGTAAAGGAGGGGACCGCCTACACCATACTCCGGGACTACCTGAAATGGCAGGATCCCCGCAACAAACTCTTCATCGTACACCGCCTCGACCGCGACACATCGGGACTGATGGTGTTTGCCAAAAGCATCGAGGCCAAGGAGAACCTGCAGCACAACTGGAACAACATGGTGCTGTCACGCAAATATCTCGCCGTGGTGGAAGGGAGGCCCGACCCGGCCGAAGGGACCGTGAGAAGCTATCTCGCGGAGAATTCCCGTTACGAGGTATATTCCACCGACAACCCCGACGAAGGCCAGCTCGCCATAACAAGATACCGCACGCTCAAGAGCCGCAACGGATATTCTCTGATGGAGGTCGAGCTTGACACCGGACGCAAAAACCAGATACGCGTACACATGAAGGATCTCGGACACCCCATAACAGGCGACCGCCGCTACGGAGCAGGATCCTCACCCATACACCGCATGGCACTGCATGCCCAGACACTCAGGTTCGTGCATCCGATCACACGCAAAGATATGAATTTCACTACCCCGATCCCCATATCATTCTCCAAGATCGTGGGTGGAAAAGAATACAAGGAGGACGAGGAATAATGGCTAAAGTTGGTGACACCGTAAGATTTCTCAATTCGACCGGAGGCGGCATAATACGCCGCATAGAGGGCAATATCGCTTATGTTGACGAGGACGGCTTCGAGACCCCTACATTGCTGCGCGAATGTGTGGTTGTGGCTGCCGCCGCTACCGAGCCCAGGCCATCCGACATAAAGGAATTCAAGGGGAGCAGGCCGTCAGCGAACATTGCCCCTGCCGCTCCTACAGCCCCTGCCGCCGGGGAGGACTTCAAGGTCGAAGAGACCCCCGAAGGGGAAAAACTCAATGTCGTGCTTGCCTATGAGCCTGAAAATGTGAAGCGTCTCAACGACACCACATTCAGCACCTATCTGGTCAACGACTCCAACTACTATCTCTACTTCACTTACATGACCCGTCCCGACGACGCGGACGGATGGACCATGAGATATGCAGGAATGGTCGAGCCGGGCATGCAGGTATTCATGGAGGACATAACAGGCTCCGACCTTCCGGACATGGACAGAGTCGCAGTACAGATGATAGCATTCAAGGAGGGGAAAGAGTTCCGACTCAAGTCACCCATAGCTATCGACACGCGGCTCGACACCACCAAATTCTTCAAGCTGCATTGCTTCAAAAGCAATCCGTATTTCGACAAAGAGGTGATAGCCCTCGACCTTGTGGTCAACGATGTGGCGATGCATCGCATGGTGCTGGATTCAAGCCGCATAGAGGACGGCATAAAGGCAAAGAAAGCTGTTGACCGCCCACGCAAGCAGCCGGTGCGGAAACGTCAGGACTCAAAGCCAGGCATACTTGAAGTGGACCTGCATATCGACGAGCTTGTCGACTCGCGCGCAGGGCTTTCAAATGCCGACATGCTCAATCTGCAGATCGACGAGTTCCGCAAAGTGATGGATGCCAACCTTAAGAGAAAAGGGCTCAAGATAGTGTTTATCCACGGCAAAGGGGAAGGTGTGCTCAGGAATGCCATCATGAAAGAGCTCAACCACCGATACAAGGGGCATCAGGTACAGGACGCCTCATTCCGCGAATACGGATACGGAGCCACACAGGTGACTATATAGGAAGAGCAACCGCCATGATCCTATACTTTTCCGGCACAGGCAACAGCCGACAGGCAGCCATGACTCTCTCCGGTATCCTCGGCGACAAAGCCATGGAGATGACTCCGGACATGCGTCATGGAAAGCGGATTCCAACAACGGACAACCGTGTGATATGGGTATTCCCCATATATTCATGGGGCGTTCCTCCCTATGTCGACGAGGTGATAAAGGGGATCGGAATAAGCAACGGAAACGCCATACTCACACACCACGCGGTTGTCACCTGCGGAGATGACTGCGGGCTGGCCGACAGAATGTGGCGAAAAGCCATCAGGTCCCGAGGATGGACCGACGGCACTGTACAATCGGTCCGGATGCCCAACAATTATGTGGCCATGAAGGGGTTCGACGTGGATTCCAAGGAATTGGAGGCAGAAAAACTCGCAGCATTCCCCGTACGCATTGCCCATGCAGCCGACACTATAGTCAAGAGTGAACTGAACGGAGACAAGACCACCGACATAGTTCACGGCAGTTACGCATGGATAAAGACGCGGGTGATATACCCGTGGTTCATACGGCACGCCATGAATCCCGGCAGATTCAGTGTCACAGACTCATGCATATCGTGCGGCAAATGCGCACGCACGTGCCCGCTCGGCAACATATCGATGGATGGTGAAAACGGCGGCAGTCGGCCGAAATGGGGCAACGACTGCGCAGGCTGTCTCGGATGCTATCACATATGTCCGACACATGCCATCGACTATGCCAATGCCACACGTGGCAAAGGACAGTACTTCAACCCTGATCAGAAACGGTAGCCACACCCGAGCATAAGATTGCCCGGCTCATTGAAACGGTACAGGCGGTATCCGGTGAGCAGAAACACCCGCTCCGTAAGAAATGTCTTGAGCGAAAATGTGTTATACCATCCGCGAAGGTCCCTGCCTCCGGGGGCATACACACTGTGCCCCAGACCTATGTTTATGGCAAACAGCGACATTCTCAGTTCCATGCGAGCTGACACTCCGAGCGACAGACGGTCACGGAAAGATGTGCGATAGAATTTAGGATCTTCAAAAGGCGTGGAAGTCACATATCTCCCTGACAGATTGGCACCCTCGTCATACTGGGCATCAAACGCCATTCCCGCAGAGAAAACCGGATTGACCCTATACATAGGATTTATACTGAGTCCGGCCACGGCAAACTTTCCGGGCACAAGCATCAGCTTACCCTCATCGGCATCCGACCCGACAAACGGATTATAGGTCCATCGACGCCATGCGCCATAGCACGACACATCATACACCATGCCCGGATCAAAGCCGCTCCAGTCAGCGCGTCTCAAAGGATTCACTTCACCTAAGGCATAACTTATGCCCACACGCGCACCAAGCATGTTTATCCCCGGATTCGGATCGGAAGTATTGCCATTGGAAAAATGTGTCACCTCCGCGCCGCCGAACAGCCCCAGCCTTTCGCTAAGGCGGTAACGGAAATACATCCCGAGATTGATATATGCCGTGGCCGACGATCCCATAGCATCCTCATCCCTGTTATAGTCGGGCGAATCATGGTCATAGGATCTCCAACCGATAGCCGCGCCGAAATTCCACTCGTAGTCAAGAGAAAGTCTCGGTGAGATATTTGCTATCGTAGCTCCCTGAAGCGCATATACGAGAGCCGCCGATCCGGTCACCCTGTCAGGGAGCACGCCCTGATACCCTACACCTATGCCCTGATATGCCGAAGGATACCACCTGCCATAGCGGGAGCCGGGAGCGTTGCGCACCGACAGCTCCACGAAAGGTGCCACCCCGGCCGACACACGTTTTCCGCCCGGATAGTCCCCCCTCAGCAGATGATTAGTCGGAGCCACATATGTGCCACGCAATCCGGCATGCACCACAGCATCGGACACCCGGAAGGGACTCCGGTCTGACACGGGAGATGCACTCTGACCCATGACGGACAATGCTCCGGACAGGAATGCCAAAAACAGGATAATATTAGATTTCATCATGAGTCACAACGTATTTTTCAGGTTGAAATATGCTCAGCACCATCCATATATCGGAAACTTCTCCGCTAAAAATATTCCTCACGGTCAGTGTCACGTCAAAATAGCATTCCTCCATCTCGGCCCACAGAGCGGTCCGCGTTCCAGGACGCACCTCTATAGGTGACGGATACGGGGGATAATGTTCAAGTATCACCGAACTTCGGTCCATGGTTATGGCAGCTTCCTCCCCACGCAAAGCCCAGTCGCTCCACCCCGGGGAAGTTCTTGTCGGGACCGGCACCTTCTCGCCGCACAGCGATCTAAGCACCGGCTCATCGGCCGAAGAGGTACCCATTACGTAACCTGACACCAGACCGCCGGCTGAAAGTTTAGGAAACCATTTGACCGCCCCGGAAGTGGAAGAGACAAGCGAGATATTGTCAAGTTGCACCGGTTCCAGATCCACCGAACTGCCCCAGGTATCAAGATTGTAATCCACATCCAATATCTCATAGCCTCCTACGCGGTCCACCACTACCTCCATTGAATGGACATCATTGGTGACACTGTTGGTAGCGGTAAGCCATATTCTGAGAGGCGTTGTGCCTATCGCATATCTCACCTCCACTTTCATTTCGCTTCCGCTTCGCGTGACTACAATATCCGTGCCGCCATTTGCAGCCGATATGCATCCGTCACCTTTAAGGATGTATCCTTCGTAAGGCTCCCCGCCCAAAGGAGTGACTGTCCTGACAAGATTCTCGTCATAAGGAAGTCCCATATCAAGCATATCCCAGTCAGCCGACTTAAAATGAACGGTATAGGCATCACCCTCACCGCTCAACGACAGCTGCTCGACATCAGGTTTAAAGTCATCTACAAAAATATCATTATTACATGACGGCAACACTGATATGAGGAGAAGTGTCACCATCGCCAAAACTGTATATTTCAAGTATTTCATTACAATAATAACGGCACGGCACGTTAAAGATTGCACCTGCTCCAAAAAATTTATTTTGCAAGATTTTTATTTAAAATAATTTGGCGTAACTTTGCCAAATATTAACCTTCATATCATGTTACCTGAACAAAAACGCAAACAGATTATTGATCTGATGAACCGCGAAGTGGTTCCGGCTATGGGATGTACGGAACCTATCGCTGTAGCACTGTGTGCCGCAAAATGTGCTGAAGTGCTTGGAAAGACACCTGACAGAATAGTCCTGTACCTCAGCGCGAACATACTGAAAAACGCCATGGGTGTAGGCATACCCGGAACCGGCATGATAGGACTTCCGATAGCAATAGCCCTCGGCGTGACTATCGGCAAGTCGGATTACAATCTCGAGGTGATACGGGATGTCAACCCGCAGGCTGTAGAAGCAGGCAAAAAATACATCGACGAGAAGCGCATATCCATCAACCTCAAGACAGGGATCACCGAGAAACTGTATATCGAGGCCGAAGCGTTCGACACAGAAGGCAATTCAGCCCTTGCCGTGATATCAGGAGGCCACACCAACTTCATTAAGATAGCCCGCAACGGGGAATACCTCCTTGACAAGACCTCCTGCTCGGCAACTGACAGCACTTCGTCAGACGAAGAGCTCGACCTCCACACCGTCTACGAATTCGCCACCACCACACCACTCGACGAACTGCAATTCATACTTGAGGCCAAGAAGCTCAACAAATCGATCGCAGAGCATTCATTCAGCCACAAATACGGCCACTCCGTAGGGCGCACACTCCACTGCGACCGCCAGCGCAGGATAATGGGCGACAGCGCGTTTGCACGCATCCTGAGCTACACCACGGCAGCATGCGACGCCCGCATGGCCGGCGCGCCCATACCGGTGATGAGCAACAGCGGAAGCGGCAACCAAGGTATCGCCGCCACCATGCCCGTAGTGGTATATGCCGACGAGTGCAAGGCAACAGAAGAGCAGACCATCCGAGCTCTCGTGCTGAGCCATCTCACCGTGATATACATCAAGCAGAGCCTCGGTAAGCTGTCCGCGCTATGCGGATGCGTCGTAGCCACCACCGGCTCGGCATGCGGCATATGCTATCTGATGGGCGGCGGTTTCGACCAGATAGCAGCCACAACCAAGAACATGATCGCCAACCTCACAGGCATGATATGTGACGGTGCCAAGCCAAGCTGCGCCATGAAACTGTCAAGCGGTGTATCCACAGCAGTCATCTCGGCTCTCATGGCCATGGAGGGACATTGCGTGACATCGGTAGAAGGCATCATTGACGACGATGTGGACAAATCGATCCACAACCTCACCCACATCGGTCGCGACGGCATGAATGAAACCGACCGCCTGATCCTCGAGATCATGACAAGCAAGAATTGAGCAGCCTGCTGCTGACTCACGCTCATTACCATACGAAAACGGCAGCACGACTGCCATCAACATTTCAGGCAATCATCCAAAAAAACGGAATATGGCGGCGTACACAGATACGACGCCATATTCCGCCATATTCTTGTTTAATAACAACCTCTTACTCCTCAGGTCATAATACAATGAAAGACTATAACGAGATCCTAAAAGAGATAGCCGTAGCAATAGAACCTCTGCGCCATGTGGGACACCAGGCCGACTATATACCGGCTCTTGCAAAAGTAAACCCCGACCGTTTCGGAATGTGCATAACCTCGACCGACGGTACTGTGACCGCATACGGCGACATGGAAGAGCGTTTCTCCATACAGAGTGTGACCAAAGTATTCTCCCTGTCGATGAGCTTGTCGCTCAAAGGAGAGCGTCTGTGGTCAAGAGTGGGGAAAGAGCCCTCGGGCGCGGCATTCAACTCCTTGATACAGCTCGAACTGGACCGAGGCATCCCCAGGAATCCGTTCATAAACGCAGGAGCCATAGTCCTTGCCGATGTGCTCATGTCAGAGCTTGACGACCCTCTTGACGACTACCTGTCATTCGTGAGAGAGATCGCCGCCGACAAGTCGATCGACTACAACCGGGAAGTGGCCTCGTCAGAACGTGAAAAGGGATATATAAATGCTGCGATAGCAAACATGCTGAAATATTACGGCAATCTCGACAACGATATCGAGGATGTACTGAGGTTCTATTTCCTGCAATGCTCTATCGAGATGAACTGCCGTCAGCTCTCAAAGGCATTTCTCCCGTTCGCAAACAGGAAAACCGATTTCATATTCAACGACATACGCCTCACCTCCTCGCAGGTCAAACGCATAAACGCAATAATGCAGACATGCGGATTCTACAACGATGCCGGCGAATACTCCTATCTCGTCGGACTCCCCGGCAAGAGCGGTGTGGGAGGAGGCATAGGAGCAATATACCCCGGACGGTATGCCGTTGCCACATGGAGCCCCAGACTAAACGAGAAAGGCAACCCCGTGATGGGCATGAAAGCTCTTGAACTGCTCACCACCTACACGCACGAATCAATATTCTGAAATGAAAAAATTCATTTTTCAGATATACATGATTGCCGCGGCCTCGATGCTTGCCTCATGCTCGCCACGTGACACCGGCAATACTGCCACAGCTGCCACAATAGACACAGCAGCCGTGCGTGACAGCATATCCGCCATCATCTCCGGCATGCCGGGAGAAATCGGTGTCGCGGCTATAATTGACAGCAGGGATACAGTGACAGTAAACGACATTGACAAATATGCCCTTATGAGCGTCTTCAAGATGCATCAGGCAATAGCCGTCTGCCATTCTTTCGATCTCAAAGGCATTCCGCTTGACACAATACTGGAATTCGACCGCACATCGCTCAACCCAGATACCTGGAGCCCCATGCTCAAGGAGCATCAGGACGCACACTTCAGAATGCCCGTAAGCGAGCTCCTTAGATACACACTGATGCAAAGCGACAACAATGCGAGCAATCTGATGTTTGACCGGTTGGTAAGCGTCGCTGAAACCGACAGTCTGATAGCCACACTCATCCCGCGCAACTGTTTCAGGATCACTGAGCGAGAATCCGACATGCAGTCTGATCATGCCAAGAGCTACAACAACCACTCATCACCGTCAGGCGTGGCAAGGCTTGTGGAACGGCTGTTCACCGACAGCATATTAAGCACTGAAAAACAGGAATTCATATGTGAGACAATGCGTGGCTGTCACACAGGGGCTGACCGTATAGCCGCACCGCTTGCCGGCAAGGACGGCATAACAATAGCCCATAAGACCGGATCAGGATACATCAACGAGAGCGGCATACTCACCGCCCACAATGACGCCGCATACATCACGCTCCCCGACGGCACGTCATACACGCTTGTCATCCTCGTCAAAGACTTCGCCGGAAATGAAAAACAAGCCTCCGACATAATGGCCCGCATATCCGACACTGTCTACCGGGCAATCACAAGAAACAAACCGAATAATTAACGACTTAAGGACAAATCGCTATTTATATATTACAGCTGCTAAGTAACTCGCATAAATTAGCTGATACATAATTATGAAGTATTTTCGAGCGGTTTTCGGGATGGAGCGAAGGAGTG
>ERZ808037.2057-NODE-2057-length-11144-cov-4.274329_pt1 | contig 11144 bp, 14 predicted proteins | sample MGYA00380190_ERZ808037 | MGnify/ENA primary metagenome ERZ808037 (study PRJEB31490, sample SAMN06133399) | mouse gut metagenome | isolation source: J9 | host: mice | place: China: Chengdu | collected 2015-05 ...
AAAAAAGTAAAAAAAGTGGTTAGACCCCTGCTATAGAATCTAACCATAAAAATATCGCTACTAACTTAATGACATTGGGAGGTGAACTATAAAAAAGGAGTATATTTGGATTCGATCGCTGCGGAACTTGATCATGAGATTGGGAGTAAAGCATATATAAGCAGGTATTTTCAAGTTCAAAAAGAAGAATTGCAATCGATACTGGATGCATCAAACCTGTCAGCCGGGTTGGACGCTGTGTTTCCGGGAGCAGAAGCATGGGGAGAGTTGCTGCCTGTGGGGGATAAGATATGGCTTCGATACAGTGTGGACAGTTTTCCAGATGACTTTCCGGAAGGAGTGGTCATACAGAATCCGGCGCTTCCTGTCGGATATAGAGAGATCAGATCCGGGATGTATCTGTTTGATATCGAAGAAAAATATCCGGATTCGAAGGTGGAATGGTATTCATCAGAGGGGGAAAACTTTCGGTATCTTAGATATGAAGATGATGTGTATTCCTATTATTATATTGCGATTCCTGCATACGGAGACTCTACTATAACGTATATCACACCAAATAATAAATAAAGGAACATGAGGTAATTAAATTGAAAAAGAATGATCTTTATACTTTATTCTCAATATTCTTTACTATTGTATGTATTGCTGTAGTGATATGTTTGCACCATATCAAAGGAAAGTGGATGGATATAGATACAGACCTGAAGAGTGGCGAAGGGCCAGAGGTTACCGGCAGATCTATTGAAGAAGAAGGCCGCCTGGATTTTTTGCTCAATGATGATCTGGATAGATTGGTACGAGACAAGAAAAAAGAGCTGGATGCGATAGAGGAACAGTGGAAGCGTCTGCAGATCAATTATAATTTGCAAAAGCTGCTGGAAGAGAAATGGAATGGAGAAGACGATCCCCGTTTCCTATACGAAAAATATTTTAGAGTCAAACAAGGTGAACTGGCACGGATAGAGAAGGTGGATGACCTTTCATACTGTGGAATGCTGGGATTTTTGAATGGACATTTTAGTGGATCAACTTTTACGATAAATGACGGTATGCTTCTGCAGTATACAAATTCTGCGACAGGCTCCATATGGGAGTCGGGTTTGCCGCGGGCAGTCATCATTACAGAGTCCTCAAAATATGGATTTATGGATGCAAGGGCTGGAATGGATTTCGGGGAAATTCAGAGGAATGCTTATGAGGCGCCTGTTCAGGAAGGATTTATGTATTTTTACGAAGCACCGGTGTATTACATCCAGTATACGGATCAATTTTATGAGTACACATTCATTTCGGATTTCGAGGACGGTAAGGATTCCTGGTTGATTGTCGATCATTGTTATCAGGATTTTTAGTCCCTGTTTTGAACAGGCAGTGGAGTAGATGGATGATCCGCATAGGATAAAAAATATAACAGGCAGGAAGCATCATACAGGACTAATACAAACAAGGTGGTGAATACAAATGGAAGACATGATCTTACTTGGCCATGTCTATCCGGACAGCGTGCATTGTATGTTTGTCCTGCCTGTGAAGGATAACATGATGCTTGGGAGTTATCACTTTCCGGAAGGAACAATGGAGGCGGACAGGAGGATGTTTATTGAGATGCTGAAAGGGATACGGCTCGATCCGCCGCTGGATTTGATTTAGCCAGGGAAACATTGGATGGAGCCATAACTGAGGCCATGATCAACGAGGAAATATGTAAGAGACTCCAGGATGATATACATGATGAATTTCAATAGGAAGTGTGAATGTAGTGGAATCGCAGGGTAGGACCATGTCTGAAATAAAAGAAGTAAGACCTATGATGCATGCCGTGAACTTAGCATAGATACAGGGATTATTATGAGTCCGTTGCTGGCGTTGGCGGTTATCGGTGCTGAGGGGACTGGTAGTTACGATACTAACAGTAAGGTAAGTGGAAAGAATTATAATGGAAATGGGCCGCAACATGATTTTGATATAGGCACAGAGAACGGATTGAATTTAATTGTTGATAAACTGGGAAGTTATTTGATATATGGAGATGAATATAGAACAGTGGCTCAGAAGGCAGGTGAAAATGAATTTTTTTTACCATATATATGTCGATATACACCAAAGCTTGGGAAAAATATGGCAGGAACTTATGCTACCGATCCTGCATGGCCGGATGTTGTAGAAGAAAAATACCAAAAATATAGTAAAGAAGAAAAGAATGACACAAGAGACTATATTCATGATTATGAAACGTTATTATCGGGATATGATAAAAAATGATAGAAAATAATGATACAGTGCAATATGAATTTGTCTATATGGGAGGAACAGTTATGGCAGAAATTAAAACTGTAGATTGAAAAGGTGCTGCTTAAGACGTATCCGTGCTGAGGATCAGCAGTCAGTCTTTCTTATGTTCCTATTACTGACATAAGCGATTATGGCGGAGATTTCTTTCTCACTGACGGCTGCGTTTACAGAAAGGGGATATATCCTGGCTGAGAAAACGTTCAGCTTACCAAATGGTGTGGGAAGTTTGAGTTATACATAAATGGGGAAAATGGTTATGTTGAGAGAAAAATGTTTTATGCTGATTATTCAGGCAGTCTGGCTGGGGGTGCAGGTGGCCGCCGATTATGCAGAAGGAGCAACGGACAGCAGGGATTTTCCGGCGGTATCAGAAGTTGTATCAGATTTTTTGTCTATGGATACGGAAGAATTTGAGAATCGATATGATAGAAACGAATTATATGGCAGAGATATGCTGTATTGTGTCAAAGAGGCGTGGAGGTACCAAGGAGAACCGGTTCCTTTTGGTGATGGCGATTATTATAATGTTGAGGAGATTACAGCGGTACGGTTTGCCCGTGTATTTCCGGAAGATATGGATATGTATGGGAAAAATGATTATTTAGCAGGCGGGCAGGAGATAGGAAATGTAATTCTTCAATATTTTGGAGATTATGCCATATCGATGTATTTTCTGGAAAATAAGAGCAGCATGAGTCGGGAAGAACGGAATTTAATAGAGTTTTCATATATCAAAGTAAAATTGTGCAGCAAAGAAAGAAATGAAGCAGCGCCGGAGAAACTTTATGAAATATTGGAAGAGGGATATTATCAGGATCAGGAAGAAGTAAGGCAGGCAGAATGGAATATCTCACCAGGAGGGACAAAAGCAGTATATATATTAAATGGGCTTATTCCAAACAACCCGTCACAGATATATGTACGTTTTCAGGAGAAAGTACCAGATCTTATTTTTCGGAATACATGGCAGTATTTTTTCGCGGGATGGATAGATGAGGATCATTTCATCTGCTATAACGATGCCGGACCTGTTTTGATACATTTAGAGACAGAACATATAGAAGCTGTCAAAAAAGAAGATGATGATTATGATGCGTGGGGATGCCATTATGAACTCAAAGGGAATCAAATGATCGCGATATTCAGTGATGAAGAGTATTATCGCTGGGACATTATCAGAGAGAATGGTGATATATATCTTGAAAGCAGGGACGGTATATGAATGAGAAATATGACCGCAGAGAGGATATCCTTCGATCCATGCAGCCATATATGGAAGACCGGTTTCAGGAATCCGGGAGCAGTATCCAGAAGAAGCTGGAAGAAAGAGGAAATGAGTTTTGGAATGGAATGCGTGGGAAAATCGAAAGAGTTTTCGTGCAGGTAAAAGGTCTGCAGGAGAGAGGACAGAAAGGGAAGATTGCATACCTGGTATGCAGCTTTATGCAGTGCGGTGTGCATCTTAACAGAATGCTGCTCCGTATAGAGGCATTGGATGAAGGGTTTTATCTGGATGAACAGGAGACAGCGGACTGTTACGATCTGCAGCTGCTGCAGGATGCGTATCAGGGGGACATGGCATTCCTGCATCAGAAAGTAAGTGAGAAATTTATACGTGTCCAGAACTATGAATTGGATGAAGTCAGTAAGGTGTATTCAGAATATTATAATGCCCTGATGTACAGGATCATGAAAAGCATAGGCAGCCTGATCATGCGTACTGTATCGGAGAGTGGAGTCAGAGTGTCAGACAGCCTCCGGATCATGTATGGGGAATATATGGGAAGCGTGGCGGTTATCTATGTTTCTGATGCTGTATGATCAGATACCGTATAGAAGGCTGGCAAAACTCAGTAAAGAAGAGGAAGAATATGGCAGATACTAAGGAATTTGATGTAGAACAGATAAAAGGCAGTCAGTTTATGGACCGTCAGGACAGACAGTATTTTGAGAAACATGGTGCGCCACTGAAATCCATCAATATGTCAGAGAATAATAGCCGCGAAAGTAGCATATGAAGAATTTGCCAACAAATAATATTGAGCATATGATCGGAGTGATTTGGCGTGAAGAGAATACAGAGACTGGTGGTCGTACTGTGTTTTTTGCTGTGTATTTATGAATATGCGCAGGGTAAAACAGAATTTCACATAATGGATGAAAGTGCGGAAGAGCAGGAGTTGCGGCTGATAACAGAAAAAAATTCACAGTATGAGGCTGCTTCTGATCTTAACTTACAGGAAACCGTTGATAATACAGGCAACGATGAATGGATAAGGGAACATGTAGAAGGCATATCATTTTGGCCTGATGTTACGCAGGAAGATGTCATAAGAATAGCAGAGTTGAAAAATTTGAGATATTTGAGCATAGCAATTTCCGGTGATGATGATATTGATCTGTCGCCATTAGGCAGTTTGACACAACTGCAGGAATTGTCAATGTTATTTACTGGATCGGGTGACGTAGATTTGTCTTTTATCAAAAATCTGCAGTATATAGACAGTATCTATTTTGAAGGATATGACGGTGATAGTGACCTGTCAATCTTTGCAGACTTGATGTGGCTGAGAAACTTATCAGTTGAGTATCTGACGGACGTTGACCTGAGCCATCTTAGTCAATGTGTAAATCTAAGAGAGATCCACATTATTGGAGAATCCATTAGAAATGTAGAAAGTCTTTCACATTTAACACAGTTGGAATCACTTTATTTATGGGATAACGGGTGGTGGTTGTGGTATAGAGATGATGATGAAAAATCCCCCATGGATCTGAGTGCACTTACTGGCCTGTCAGAGCTCCGGTCCTTATATCTGATAAATATCAAGATAACGGATGTGGAGCCATTGGCTGAACTGCATAATCTGAAATTCATTATGCTGGCAGGCACGGACGTTGAAGATGTGAAAGCACTGCGTAATCTGGAGAATCTGACAGACCTGCATATTTACGGCAATAAAAATAAAGATGTAAAGGAACAGGCAGAAATGTATATGAAGCATGTGGAAAGTGTAATTGTTGAGGAAGGGATTCCGCCGAACATATAGAAGTATAAACACAATAGTCTCAAGTGGGAATGAGAGGTGAGACGATGGAGTATTTCCTGATCGAGACAGATGAAAAGAACAGGATCCCATATAACATTAATAAGAATCATGTGATCGACAGCCGTATGCTGACCAGGGAAAAGACAGGCAGGCTGGGGATGTGGAATATCGTGGAGATGGATCTGCCGATGGAAGTCTTTTTCCCGGATCTGATATGCTGTCCTTTTATCATGGTATCGGATATCATCCTGAAAACAATGCTGATGTATCATCCGGAGATACCTTACCGCGGGATCAAGTTATGGCATAAGGAAAGCGGGACGAATGTCAGTTACTTTATCCCGTTTCTGGATGAGATCGATTGTCTGTCAGAACAGTCGCAGTACAATCTGATGGGAAACAGGGTCGTAAAACCGGTACTGGATAAAGATAAGATCGTCGATAAGGCAGTCTTCAGGATACATGGTTATGATAAAAAATGTATCGTAGGGAGACTGGACTTCGTGGAGAGCGTACTGCGCCGGGGGATGAGCGGGATCAGGATGAAGGAAGCAGAGGTTATCGGCGGTCAGCCGCAGCTATGGCAGATCTGAAATGATGTGCAGCGGAAAGAATACTTAGAAGGTCACATGCGTGGAAAGGCAGCAGACGATGAATAAGGATAACCATCGGGACAGGCTCATCTTGGAACTGAGAAGAAAATATAAACAGGAACAGTCAGCTGTTCCTGTTCGGGAGCGGAAAGGATTTAAGGAGCGCATCCTGTACGGCGGGCTGTGTACGATCATGCTCCCTGCATACATGCAGGATATGGAGCAGAAAGACCGGCTGGCCAAGTACAGGAATCTCCTGCACCCTGATGTAGCCGTGACAGATGGGAACGCGGATGCCACATTTTCTTTTAGTTCTGTAGGAGGGGCCGCAGGGTCAGAGAACCCGGAACAGAGGATGGAAAAGCTGCGGGCGGATATGCGGAAGGTGTGGAAGCAGGCCGTCTTTTATGATAAGGGTACTGTAATGGCCGGGGAGATCCCGGTGCCGTGGATGGACTGCAGGACATTCTGCCTGGATACGAGCCTGTACTGCCTGCTCTTCCTGTTTGCCGTGCAGGGACGGCTCATCCTGGGGAACTTCCACTGCAGGTTCCCTGAATATGACAGATGGAAACCGGTGGCGCTTGGCGTGCTGGAGACTATAGAAGAAGGAGGAGGACATGAGAGACTATCAGATCAAGATCGAACCGTTTGAATATGTTGCACTGCAGGATATCAGGATCCATAAAGGCATCAACTGCCATGCGGATGCAGAAATCATCCTGCGGATAAAGGACGACAGGAGAGAAGCATACTTAAGCAGGCTGTATGCAGATACCTGGGTGAAAGTGACTGCAGAAGGGGAAGAAGGAATGAATACGATCCTCTTTCACGGGATCGTGACAGATTTTGCCATGGAGCAGGACGGCTATGAGACGTTGCTGCGTCTGAAAGCCGAAAGCGGCACAGTATTGATGGATGCTAAAGAGCATTATCGGGTGTTTCAGAATAAAGATACGGACTGCAGCCTGCTCTTTGACCAGATAACTGCAGGCTATGCAGGAGGCAGGGTGCAGCTTACAGAAGGGGAAAGCGACAGGACGGAGGGCGTGCTGATGCAGTACCATGAGACGGACTGGGCATTCCTGAAACGCCTTGCCAGCCTGCATAACAGATACCTCACGCCGGATGCATCGCGGAAGGGATGCTGTTATACGGTGGGGATGCCGGAAGGCATGGAGCAGGGTTTCACTGCGACAGACATCACCCTGACACTGGATGCCCGTACATACCGGCAGAATGCAGGCAATGGCATAAAAGGACTGCAGCCGGCGGATATGCTGACGCTGACGGTCACAGACAGGGAGATCTGTCAGCTGGGCGACTTCATGCTCTATAAAGGCGGAAGATACTATATCTATGATATCATAACACGCTATATAGGCGCAGAATGTGTACATGAGTATAAGCTCAGGAGAAAAGAAGGGCTCCAGACACTTCCGGAAGAGCATCAGGACGTGGCGGGATGTTCCTTTGAGGCGGTAGTCACCGGTGTGCGGAAGGATACCGTGCAGATCGACATTCAGGGGGACGAGTGGCAGGCGGCTGACGGGAAGAAGTGGTTCTCCTATGCGACCGTGTATTCCTCTCCTGACGGGACAGGCTGGTACAGTATGCCGGAAGTGGGGGATACGGTACGCCTGTATGTGCCCGACAAAGAGGGAAGATGTTTGGTGACCAGTTCCGTACATAAAGAGACTGACAGTGCAAGACAGGATCCGGACCGTAAGTCCTTCAAGACAAAGTACGGAAAGGAGATATTGTTCACGCCGGATACAGTCCTGATCACCAATAATCAGGGGATGATGATCGAGATGAACGACCAGGACGGCATCACGGTGTCGAGCGATAAGGATATCCTGATCCAGGCAGACGGAGACATGACGATAGCCAGCGGCTCTTCTTCCCTGCTGATGGCGGCGGAAGAGATCCTGCAGGTAAAGCAGGGCGGGACGACTATGACGTTGAGCGATGACATCTATTTTACCGGCGGGGAGTTTAGGATCCAGTAGGGCACTTTTGAAAGTATGTGGATAGGAAATATTTCTTGGCCAGATGGAAAAGAATTGGGTATCATATAAAAGAGGGGAAGAAATGTATATGGAAGATTTAAATGAGATAAGATTAAATCAGGCAATGAAAATTGAAAAGGAGATCTTGTGGGATTGTCAAAAACATGATGATTTCTCACAGAAACATATAGAAGAATGTTTGTCGGAAATGTTATCAAAGTATATTGATGATACATGGAATTATGTAGTGGATGGGGCAATTTTGGAATGTGATCAGATGAGCAGCAAGCCAGTACAGATGTACTATAAGGAGGGAAGGCTGGGGATCAAAGGAGAAGGTGGTTTTGTAGAGACAGCATATGAAATGACATCAGGCGGTGTCTCAACGCCATGTTTTGAGGTGGATTTTGATGAACCTGAAATCCGCAGATTTCATGCACTGAATGCCGGGCAGATGGCTAATGGACAAAACAAAATGTTATTATACTGCCCATCATAAAACAATGAAATGGCATTCCGAGAACGGAAATCAGGAAGAAGGATTAACGATGTTGTCGACACTGTTATGTATTAGAGGAGGTATTATTACTGTTACATGGTCTGGACAGAGGAAAAAACTGACAGGAAAGGGACTGACCATAGAATTTCAGTTCACTTTGGAACAACTAAAAGCATGTGGCTGGGAACATATATCAGAAGAAGAGCTTAGAAAGTTGAATAGTGCAATGCAGCGATTTGGAGTAACTTCAAGAGAAAGTGCATATATGATGATTGCTACGATGCTGTCTGAGAGTGAAAATTGTACTGTTAGGATAGAGGGCGGAGAGGGTTTAATAACTGCGATGGGTACTAAGGGTACAGAAACGGCATGGAAAGAATATAAAGCTGCTATCATGGCCAGGGGTAATATTGTGGGTGGCTATGAATGGTGGGAGCGAGGAGCGGGGTATATTCAACTAACAGGTGAAAAGGAGCAGGAAAGATTCTTGGAGGATATGAAAGATTCATATACCGGAAGGGATAAGGCGTCCTATATAGCAGATAATTATCCGGCAGAGAGTGCGGTATGGTATTGGACGAATGTACAGAAGACAGGAGAGGGAAATTTAAATGCTTATGTTGAGAAATACGGCGCCTCAGAGGGAACATTTCTTATTACGCAATATTTTATCAATGGATATGCTGCAGGAATTGATGATACCTTGAGAAGTATAAGGGATGGAGGGAAATACACAATTTATTTGGAGTCAAATAAATTATCAGCAAATGGAAAGGAGTTTCCGCTTCCTAATGGTTGGGAATTAAGGGGCGAGAAATGGAAAAATGTAGAAGAGCAGATGAGGCTTTATGCATTCTAAGATATTGCAGACTGAGTCAGCAATATCCAAGTAGAGGCAAAAATGAAGGACAAAGTGGTTTTATAAGTTGTTGACAGCATATTGAATATAGCCTTTAGACAAGGGGAGTGCATTATGAAAAAGAAGATAATGAATAGCCTGCTGCATATCGGAGCCGGGATCATGCTGTCAGTTTTTATCTATAAATGTGGGGAAGCAGCTGACAGCTCCGCGTCTGAAATGACGGAAGCAGAGAAAAGTGTCCTGTCAGGCAGAAGCGGCGACGATGAAGTGGCGGGTGTATGTGTAGAACCGGAAGAGAGTACGCGTACAGTGCCGGAGCAGGGAGTTTTAGAAGAAATACCTTACTATTTTGCATGCCAACAGACAGATTACAGTATGGAATATATAAACTCAGGCCTGTCTGATGATAGAAATGGGATGAAGATCATGCAGATAGAAATACCGGAAGACAGGGAGCGCGAAAAGCGTATCAACAGGATGCTTGTCAGGGAAGCGTTGGACAGACTGCCGGGAGGAGGGGAAGAGGACTGGTGGCGTATGACGAAGATGGATTTGGATTACAGATCCAACAGATACTTATGTTGGCATTATATACCGCATACGTCCTTGCCGGACGATTGGGAATGGGAGGATATGTATTTTACCCTGGATCTGAAAGAAGAAAAGTTGGTGGATTATCCCGGAAAAGTACTGGATGGCGGAGTAGGGGGAGTACTTTATAAGGAGATGGAGTCAGGCTGGGAGAAGACTGTGGAAGAGCAGGACGCCCTCCAAAGAGAAAAGGGGTATGCTTTGCATGAGGTCCGAAGTGAATGTGACGGGACGTTTTTTCCGGCAGTGGAAGTGACTGGACTGGAAGATGAAATAGTACAGGAGAGGATCAACGGGCATCTTCAGGAAGGGATGAAGGCATGTATTGAAAATAAGGGCTGGGAAGATTACAGGGAGCGGCGACAGAGTCTGTTTGACAAGACAAAGATATTCATTTCCTATAAATCTGACAGATGGCTGAGTGTCGTGTACTCTATACAGATGGACAGGCCATGGAAGGGGGACGATGAGATCTGCGACATACCGGTCGTGATCGATATGTGGACGGGAGAGCGGGTAATGGCGGACGACCTGGTGGACTTTGATGGCCTGCAAAACTGGATAGCGTGTACGCATGGATGGATGGTAAGGGAAAAGGAAATAGAGCGGTTAAACGGACTGATCAGGACGGAAAGGGAAAATTTGGAGGATATGTTTTACACGGGGAATTTTGCGATGCAATGCTACCAAAATGAGTGGTGTGGATTCTATTTATATAGAGGCAAATTAGTCTTATTAGCTGAAGGATCTTTTTTTGATATTGAGATATCCCTTCCGGAACTTTACGGATATTTGAAAGTAGACCCATGGTATGACTGACTCATACTGCTATAGCTGTTTTGGTGACAAAATGTAGTAAATAGTCATCAGCTTTGAAAAAACACGAGTGTAAATCCATATTTGTATAGTGGGACGAATGTTTATACTTCGGGAAAATATGTAGCAGACGGCGTTTATGATCCAAACGCGGTCGATGAGCAGGCTGGAACATATTTTCTTTTAGATGCATTGCTGTAAATAAAAAACGGAGGGGAAACATTGAGAAAATTGTCTGATATCGCTTTATTAATATTTTTGGTGTTAGTCAATATCTGTGTTGGTATTGCATTATAACGTCACCAGTCGGTAGTTGCGCACATCCTTTACACTGTGCCAATAGCAGGTTTGCCCAATACAACTCAAGGCTGCAAACAGTGTGTCCTTCATGTCGTTTGCGCAACGAAAGGCGATGGAAAATAATGC
>ERZ808037.2058-NODE-2058-length-11139-cov-5.062376_pt1 | contig 11139 bp, 6 predicted proteins | sample MGYA00380190_ERZ808037 | MGnify/ENA primary metagenome ERZ808037 (study PRJEB31490, sample SAMN06133399) | mouse gut metagenome | isolation source: J9 | host: mice | place: China: Chengdu | collected 2015-05 ...
ACAAAAACCATTTATCCCATGCCCTATATTCCACGCTATGACCAGTATGGAAAACGCCGGAGCTTCTTTACCCGTTTCTTAATGATGGTAAAAGAAAGTATCTCCCTGGCAATAGATGAACAAACGATTCCCACAGGCAAAAGTCCCTTGTCAAAACACATGGCTTTTGAAGCGGAAAAGGCAAAAAAACAAATGAAACTTTTGGATGAAACCCTGGAGAACGTCAATCAGTATGGTATTACCGGTATGAATGTTTTAGAAATGAAAATACGGGAACTTCATGCAAAAAATGCTCCTTACAAACGCGCTATTTTTAATCTGGAAGATTACCTGGAAAGAGCAGGGGAAATAAAACGCTGGATTGAAGAATATCAAAAATTAGAACCCATCATTCGCGCAGAAGGCATAGATATAAAGGATATTGTTTATATCCCCGATTCCTCCGTTATCCAAGAAAATATGGCAAAATTAAACCCCATGCAGGCGAAAACCCGATCTGACTTATTTCAGGCTATCCATAACTCGCCCTATCGATTGACAAAAAAATTTAAAACAATAACAGAAACGGAAGCACACCAGATCATAAAAATCATACGAGATGGAGAAAAAGAAAACCTTCCAGATGGATTAATTTATGGCAGAAAAACACAAGGCAGCAACAAGAAAAAAGAAAATTATTCTCTCAACAATACATTCGCATCTTCATCAAAAAGAACTCCTATTAACCTCAAAAAATATAATGCAGAAACTAAGCAGGCTATCTTAAATTTTAAAGAAATCTCCGACAAACTGGCTTCCTATGGCCTTACCAATAAAGATGAAATGAATGAATTTTTAAACAATATCCCAGAAAAACTTAATGAACTTACTTTGCAAAAAAACTTGAGTAATGAAATCAATGCTGAAATCAAAACCTTATTTAAACTAAAGAAAACGATTGAGCAGTTTCAATCATCAATTTTTGTAGCTTGCCCATCGTTATTACACAAAAAATCCTCATCTGGAAACGCTATTTCACTAAATGAATTATTGCTTTCTGAACATAAAGACGGCATAAAACAGGATACGCTCCGGTATATGAAATCCCGCCTTAACAAACTTCCTGATATTCAACCGCAGGAACTTATGTTAATGAAAATGCCCAATCCTGAAGAATACCGATTCATCCATGATTTACAGTTACTTTACCCTGAAAAATCAGATTTTTACGATATAACTCCACAAAATCTACATTACCTGATTATAAAATTAAAGTCGGAAGATTTTTTTGAAAAAGAATTGAAAAAAGAACTGAAAAAAGAAAAGAGGAATAAACCTAATGTCCAAAACAACGTTAGCAGAAATTAAACATCTTATTCATAAAAACAAAGCAAAAAATGAGCAAAATATTTCGACAGAAAATAGTTTAGAGCTAACAAAAGTATCATCAGAAGAACATAGTTCGTCTTCCGATTCATCACCAAATGATACCACTAAGAACAGCATTACTCAAAATCAGAAAGTAGGACTTACGGACAAATCAAACGATAATCAAGCCATAGATTTCTCCGTAAATACAAAAGATAAAACCGTTATACATGAAGAAAAATCTTTGTTTTATTCTCTTCCAGACCAAAAGCCATCCATATCACCAGAATACGAAAAAATGTTATGGCAAGTCGAAGGAACTTTTACGATAAAAGAACTTTCCCAACAGTTTAGTCTTTCTGTTTCAGCCCTTTACTACTGGGCAAAAAAGAATAACTACCAGACAAAGAACGGAAATATATCTTCATCCATTTCTGATGAACTACAAGGAAAAATTCTAAACCAGCTCAACACAATGAGTATTGCAGAACTGGCAAAGAAAAACAATCTTCCGTATCATACACTTTATTATTGGTTAAAAAAACAAGGACTTACGACAAAAAAGGCATCCGAATTTCCTATCCATATCCAACAGGAACTTCGTAAAAAGTGCGAAACATCTTCCCTGAAAATTTTAGCCCAAGAATACGATTTATCTGAACAGACTATGCGTTCCCGACTGAAAAACATTGGATGTTTCCCTGATGGAAAAGGCAGTTTTTTCATCGTAAATGATTTGATTGATGAAGAAATTATATCCTGCTATCAGAAAAATGGGATAAATGAAACCGCAGAAAGATTTAATACAACAAAAACTGCCATTAAAAGTTACTTGAAGAAATATGATAATCTTTAGGGTTCTCTTAGGGTTCCACCAGTTTACAACTTTTGAAATTTCCTAAAACCTGATAAAATGTAGTCTTCTACGACCTTTATCAAGGCAGAACAATTTTTCATAGTTTCGAGAAATCTCCCGAAACTGCATAAAATTATATCTGACTGGATTTGCTGGCCAATTTCGTACCTGGTTTCCTGGGCACTGGTGGACTGATATACGGAAAAGGTTTCATCACTGTATGGAAGCAGGGTCATGGCACTGTAGGATAGGCTGATCAGATTCACCAGCCGTTCAATCCCTTCCTTACTGCGGATCCGGTATTCCTCCAATGACCAGAAGGTTTTCCCTTCATAATAAGAAACCTCGATGTTCCACCTCAGGCCATACCAAGCCAATGGCAGATAAAAGATATTTTCTGCTCCATAAGAACAGGTTGTTTTGTCAGCACTGTTCTCCCAGTCAAAGGAAATGGTTCTTGGATCAGCTGTGCATAAGAACAGACGGCGGCTCCCTTTTCCGTTTTTGGGCGCAGTAACTAAGGCATATACCACTTTATCTTTCCAGAGGTTGGTAATAACCGGCATCATGCCAATGAACCAGTCACCACTTTCCGGGTCGCTGAGGACAATCTCCTCCAACTGAATCCGATCCCCACGCTTTCTGGGTCGGCCCTTTTTCCCGGTTTTAGCAGGCGGGAGCCCGTAAAGAACTGTATCCACCCTGACATTACAGACCATTTCCAGGTTATCAAACTGTTCCACAAGAGCGACTACTTCCGCTTTTGGATACCAACTGTCACACAACAGGATCACCTGGCGTTCAGAACCGATGATTTTCATGGCCTGAGCCACCAGATCGGCAGCCAAAGCGAGTTTGCTCGTTTCCTTATCCCAGAGCCGGTAACCCACCGGGACAGAAAGATAGAGAATTTTCCCATTCTGGTATACCGGGAAGGAGAGCAGGAAACTGACCATACAGTGTCCATTGAGGTAGTTGGAGCCATTATGGGCGGCATGGTCATAGAGTTTGGAACAAAGTTCAAAATGCTTACCGGATTTTTCGATCATGGTATCATCAATAGAAAGAAAAATCGGCTGATCTGCCAAAGTGCCAGGAACAGTCTGAACAGCTTTCGATACAGTAACGTCATTCCAGGCAGAGTGATCATAGGCATCCGTTTTAAGTGTATAGTAAAAGGCGTTAAGCGAAGTATTGGACAGTCTGGAAATCACATGGCTGTGAGCAAAGCGTACGGAACGGAAAATGTCCAGAGTCAAAATGGAGATAACCAACAGGAACAGGTTCCTGGCGGTTGGTCTGGAAGCAGCGGCAAAATAATCTTGAAAATATAAAAACAGTCTGTTAAAAATGGAATCTTTAAGGTATAATAAGCGGTAGATACAAACTCATCTCTTTTCGTGTGGATTTTTGTTTAGTCGCTTAAATTATACCGCAAAGAGACGGAGTTTGTATTTTTATTTTTCAAAAATCAAAAAGTTGTAAACTGGTGTTAGGGTTCTTACATCAGCAATAAAAAATTTATGGTTTACAAATGAAGCAGACAATGGTATAATCACATCAAAAGGAACAACCGCCCACAAGGGGTTGGCCAATTAAATGGATAGCAAAGCCACCCAAGCACTCGCCAAAGTATTCGGGTGGCTTTGCTATGTAGAATTACTTACAAAACGTAAATACGAATGTAAGCAATGCCAAAAGGAACAGACCAAAGGTCATTAGATCCTTAAAATCAAAATGATTTTTCATAGGCATCACCTCCATCCTTTTATCAAATGAAGGCCAACACACCCTGCAACACGATTGCTCCATGGTCTAATTCTATCATATTCTGCCAGTTCTGACAAGTTGTATTGTTATATATCGATGAAAATATAAGTTTAAGTATATTTTGTTATTCACGCAAATTAATAGCAAAAACGCACGGGCCTGTCAACGGCAAGATGAACGGCGCTTACGCGCCGCCATTGACAGACCCGCACGCTTTTGCTCACTGGTAATCAAGGCGTGATTGCCCTTTCATGGCAATCACGCCCTGACTTCATTATGAATATAAAAATGTTTTGACCTTCAATATTTGAAGAAATACAAAAATACATTGATTTTTATAACATTACATCATTTATTTAACTCTCATAACCACTTTAAAAAGTGAAACTAAAATTTAGTTTCTCCAATTCATTATAAATATCATGTGTAAGTTTAGCCAAAGGCCTTTTTCCCCAGTTTTCTTTTCTAATATCATTCATCAACATTAAACTTCTTACTTCTTCTTCAGTTGAAAATAACTCTGGAAAATTATTTAATAATTCTCTCACTCTTTCATTTGTATTTATATAATAATTCTTAAATAAATCTTTAATATAGTCTTTATGCTCATTGTATAATTCAGTAATATGAAGTCTATTATTTTGGTTTTCTAACTGATTACTCAAAGCGAAATTTTTGTTAACAATATGAACTTTAATTTTATCAGAATCACCCCTTAGATACTTTACAAATTGATTTTTATCTTCTATATCAACCGTGAATACAACTTCATCTCCAAATTCTTCCTCGTAAGGATATAAAATAGGACTACTTTTCGTGTCCATATCAGATTTAGACATATTACATATGCTACAACTTGGAATCAAATTATAAAGAGATAGAGCCAAATACGGATATTTAGACTTTGGAAAATAATGGTCAAACTGAGGTCTTACATTTCCACTTTTTAAAGTCATAATATAGATTCTATTACAATATGGGCATACTGTAATTCCCATTTCCTTCAATATATTATAGGCTGCTTTTCTTTTAGAAAAATTTTTATACTTAAAAATATTATTTAATAATTTATCAGAATGGTCTTTATTATCAAAATCATAACTTCCAAATTTATCTATCAATTCTATCATTTTTTCTTTATCTGCTAATAATAATTTTTTTACATTCTCTTTTTTTATTCCTTTTTTATCATCAAAAAAATAGTCATATAATTTTCTATAATTTTTCTGTAAAAGATTGCGACTATTATCTGTATCTAAGATCTTTACAAACCTTCCCACCGCTTCCTTCTGCTCATCTTTCTTTTGGCCTTTATCAGATTCAAAAAGATCCTCTAAAAAAATCTTTTCGATTTTTTCTTTCTTTTCCTTATTTAAATTAATTTTTATCACTTTTCATTCTCTCCAATTTCCTTATGGTACTTTCCAAATCATTAATTTGGTTTCTTATTATCTTAATTGTTGCATCAACAACTTCTTCATCCATCATGGATTTTTCAACCCTTTCCTCTGTATAATTTTTATTATTATATATTTGCATCAATTTATTTCTAATAATATCATCCCCAACGCCACTAATTATTTTTAAAATATTATTATCTTTCAAGTTAATACCTTGTTTTAAATCACTTGCTATTTTATTAATTTTCCTTTCTGCAAAAGCCCCCATTGTTCCTGCATTTTCAAGAAAAAAAGAGTCCATATATAATGTATGAATATTATTTCCAAACGTTTTTATCTTCCTTTTTCCTGCACATATATTTCCATCCTTTTTCCATAAATACAAAACATTATCTTGAGGAAAATCGGACAACATAATTGGTGAATGTGTTGCGATTATAATCTGAACGGTATATTCTTTAAAATATGTAGTTATAAATTGTAAAAGCCAATCTAAATATTTTTGTTGCCATCCGGGATGTAAAGACAAATCAGCCTCATCAAAATACAAAAATATATTTTCACATTTTACTCTATGCCCAAGATTATTTATTACCTCTGTTTTATCACTTACACCTTTATCATACAATTCAGAAATCTTAGAAAACAGTTTTAAAAAATTAAATTCGCCAGTACTTAATCCAAAGTCAAATGACAAATAGGGATATACAAAATTAGTTTTATTATAATGTGTTAACAAGTCCTTTACTATTTTATTATGTTTAGACAAATTCAGAATCCAATGTCCATTAATTGAATTTAAATCATATCCTGCAATTATCGGTATTGTTGATATCCAATCTATGAATTCTCTGTAATGATTTATTATATATTCATTTTTATCATCTTGAATACTTTCCAATAAATTCCGTATTATTTCAAAAATATCTTTTCTTGACCAATTATCAATTCCTTTTAACTTTTCTAAAAACATAAGCGCTTCATCTTCTAATTTATCGCCAGTTGTCTGAGGAACACATAATTCTCTAAATAGATTTAGCATCAAATTAACAATCAAATGGCCACACCAACTATATTTACATTTCTGTAGTATATATCTACATTTTTCCTCTATAATATATTTATTTTTATCCTTATAATCCAAAATTTCTTTTCTTTTTTCTCCCATTCTATCTAAATTATCCGCAATATATCTTAAATTTATATGATAATCATTCAAAGAAATCACAATATTTTTTGGCAAAACAAATGGAATATTAATGCCAGAAAAGTCACTATTTATAAAATCAAGCATCTTTTTAATTTCATCTTCATAATAGTTTACTATCACATCTCTATCATTGTCAATATAATGCATTTCAAAATTATATTTAAAAGATTTCCTAATACATCCACCTAAAGAAGCATCAAAAACAACACCATATTTTTCATATTTATAATCATCTAAAGATAGTACGTTGGTGAAATATCCCATCTTTAATTTTTCAATTTCCTTACAATTATTAGCATTATATAATTGATAAGTAAGGCTACTTTCTACAGATAAATTTTCAAACTTATCCGTTGCAAATATTTTTATTTCACTTTTGCTCTCAAAGATAATTATAAACTGAAAAGCATATTGAGTTGTATCTATAATATTTAATTGATTTAATGTATCCATAATACAATTAGCTAATCTTGTCTTACCAGAACCATTTTCTCCTACCACTGCCATAATATCAAAAATATTTTCTCCCCAAAATCTATCAATATATTTATCATTTTGATTTATACATAATCTCATTTCTGATTCATAAAACTTTATATCATATTTACTATTAATCAAATATCCCTTTTCTTCAGTAGTTAAATAATATTTTTCATTCCAGATATACAATAAATTCATAACTTTTTAATCCCTTCTTAATCTGGTTATCACCTGTTATCATATTATACCAAGACATTGTTGCACTACATTATCAAAATAAGTACCTAGTACTCCATATGGTTATCCTTTAAACTATATTTAGATACAACCTGGCCAGTTTGATTCTTACATCTTTTGTTCTAAATTGCCAATCAATTTTTACATATTTTGTATTACGCTTAATCGTCCACACATGAAGCTATTGTCTGAAGCTTTCTAAATCCAGATGTGGTTTTCCTAAAGCCCGGCAGTTCATGATGCCAATTTCAATCTCTGCCATGTCCAATCACCCCATGTTTTTGCGTGTAATGCCATTCAAAACGTTCTGCCAGTCTGTGTACTTCTTCCAGTGGGAATACCTTATATAATCAAACCAGGGAATTGGTATTTAGATTGTCAGCAACAAAGACTATTTTTTCCACCTGCGGGGAAAGCGTGTCGGAAGTATACCGGAGAATTTCTGCAAAATCCAGTACTGTGCAAGTCTGTGCCACAACCGTTTTCCTGTCTGCCAAGAACTCAGAAATCATAAATATATCTGCAACACTGTTACGGATATACGCGAAATTTGTTTTTTCAACCTAGTTCGGTTACAGGGGATGCGGGAGCCTTTATCCGCTGTATGTTCATTTCATCTACACAAATGACAAAACGAAGAAGGTTATACGGACGCTACTATACATCCAGCACCTCTTCCATTTTACTACGAATTCGACATCTGTTTCCGGTGGTTCCGAACAGGCTATGGCATATATTCTAACTTCCTTATCACCGATCACTTTGTGGCGGCGATTCCCCTGCATCTTTCGCCCAAGGGCTACCCTCATCCCCTCCGTAGCAAACCGTTACGCAATACCTGCAATGGTAATGCGGGAAGTTCCATACATATCTTTGATGTGGTCATATGTCCATACCTTGTTTTTAGGTTTTCAACCCAGCTTTAGTAGTATCTGCACATATTTTATGCGATAATCCTTTCTGCCTTTTTGTCTTAATGTCTTCAGTTACTGTATTTCATCGTTTGTCAGTATGACAATGTAATGTAGCATATTGACATCCTCCAATACCATTTTTAATGAAGTATATCAAATTTTTCCTATATTGTAAAGTATCGTTACTAATCAGATCACAATAAACACATATCTCTGTTTCCAACAAAAAACGTATTGATTTTTTGTTGAAATAGCATAAAAACAAGCATTTTGATTAACCCCTTAATAGGTGTTATTTTTGAATTTAAGCAATAATAAATTCTATTTTTTATCAGAAGGCTATTTGTTTACAGTTCGTTCATAAAGCTTGCGTTTACCATGCTAACCGGATTAAATACTACTATAAGTTATGCGAACAGTTTGCACGAACTTTTGACTGTTATGTTATATAAAATTACAATATAGTCGTAGTGTATAAAATATGGAACCGCTATAAAATGCAGATTTCTACAATCTATGGCATAGATGTATGGCACATTTATACCACAGATTGCAGAAATACTGAATCTTAGAACGGCTCATAATGACAGAAATAAAGATTTATTTTATCTTGCCATATTTGACGGTAGATAAGTTATGTAAAATTAATCCCACATCCATTAGCAAAACACTTTTTGTCCTCCATATACTAAATTATTACCTCATCCCTTTTATGGCTTCCGTATAATAACGACGCGCCCGTACATGGACGCGATGGTTAAGCACAGACAGTTCTTTCTGCGTCATCGGCGGGTTTCCGGCAGGAATAACAACGGTTTCATTGATTTCCTTTACACTACGGGAATTAATATACTTTCCATGGGCGGCAATCAGTTCACATATCTGCAGTTCATATTCACTGATTTTGCATTGTTTCATCAACCAGTTGCGAACCGACTCCTGTTCAATCCGGTAAAATCCGTCCTCCTGTGCCGCAATACAGGGGCCATAAGTCTGGCCGCTTTTTTCCTTCTGGACGGCATCGCTTATGGGTAAGAGCTGCTGGTTGACATATTTTCTGGTACACTCTGGATGCGCCTTAATGTTGTATTTGCTGATTTCATATACCTCAAGGGAACCATGGCCATTATCTTTAACCAGGGAATATACCTTATTGCCATGAGCCTTTAAAATAGATCGCCCATAGTCCGCATTTGGGCGGCACCGACAGCGAACATAATTCTCCAGACTTTCCTTCTCCGGCATCCAGTCCGAAAGCAGCTTTTCTCCCATCAACGCTATAACATCCCCCAAGTATTCTTCTTCGGGAATCGGATAATAAGTGGAATAGGATTTCCTGGCCTTAATGATAATGGAGCGAAGCGGTTCATTACAGGGAATATCGCTGAATGGGCCTCGGTAAACATTCCAAAATACAGTTGCACCTTCTGACTGCGGATCTTCCCTGAGCGCTGCAGCTACTTCGTCAATATTCTTTGCCGTCCATTCTGATGGGCAGTTAAGCAGGGAATTATCCCCGGCTTTACTTCCCTTGGATTTTCCTTGATTTTTCCCTTTTTCTTTGTCTGCTGTATCATCCGATTAACGAATACCGCAGGCTTTTATTATTCGTTACTAAATCATTAATCATAGTCAAGGTTGCAGCATATCCGTTATCAATTATCGGGAATATCCATCCCGTTTTACAGAATTCTGTCTGTTTAGATTTTGTCTGGCCATCCTTCTCTCCGCATACTCCCGTTGTATCTGTTTTAAATCATTTAGGGTAAGCAGCCGGTGTTCGTGATAGGTCGTCCGACTTTTAGGCATATGCTCCTTTGCTTCTACAGGAATCCTATTATTTTCATCGGAATCCGTTATTGTTCCATCAAAAACTTTAACGGTTTCACTTTCCCTGCGGGGTATTTCTGCCTTTTCATCTTTTCTGTTTGGCTCCCCTTGCTGCATCCGATTCGCTTCTGATATTGGTTCTTCCTTTTTATCTTTATCCGATACTTCCTGGCTGTTTTTACCGAAAACCTGCTCTTCATTTTCTTTTGTTTCCGCATCCTGTTGTCCGTTGTTTTCCGTATCTAAAACTTCGCTTATTTCCTTATCATCCAGGTTAAGCAAAGCATCCAGTTCAGCTAACCGTGCTGTTTTTTCTTTCAGTTCTTCCTCCTTTGCAAATGGTTTTAGCACTTCCTTCTGTGCCGTTGCAAACTGTTGTTTTACGCTTTCTAATTTCTGTTTTGCTTCCGAAAGATTTTTCTTAATCCCTGCCATAAGGTTTATGAGCCTTTGGATGTTTCCTGATGGGTCACTGCCCATCTCCATCGGATAACTGCATCTCCGGCGAATGGTCAAAATAAACTTTTGGGAGAAGCTTTCAAAATAAGCGGATAAATTAAAACCATGGAAAGAAGCAATCATTTCCTCATTTTTTGATGAAGCAAGGCCGGTACAGGCCGCCATCAGCGCAATCCCCGCCTGCTTTTTATCCGTGTAAGTTATTCCTTGGATTTCTATAGAAAACTCTTCTTTCTACTTATCTTTATCCAAAACCAATTCTGCTGCCGATGCATCGTCACTTAGCCCGGTAATCCGTTCTTTCAGTGCTTTTATTTGTGCCGGATAACTCCGTACAATCTGTTCTTCCAGCCGGTATTTCTGGCTGTTATAGTTTGCTCTCATCAGCTTCAATTTACTGACTTCCATATCTAAGGACATCTTCTCTTTAATGTAGGGATTTCCGGTAGCCAATGCTTTCACTTCGGCATAATTTAATGCTGTATCGTCAATATCTTTACAGGCACGAACAGGAGATTTACTGGTCATAATCTGGCTGATAAACTTCTGCTTATTCTCTAGGATCTGCCAGAGGTATGCGTCAAATGAATTTTCTGTCACATAGCGAAAAATCTTCACTTTTTTGTTTTGATTGCC
>ERZ808037.2059-NODE-2059-length-11134-cov-3.299448_pt1 | contig 11134 bp, 11 predicted proteins | sample MGYA00380190_ERZ808037 | MGnify/ENA primary metagenome ERZ808037 (study PRJEB31490, sample SAMN06133399) | mouse gut metagenome | isolation source: J9 | host: mice | place: China: Chengdu | collected 2015-05 ...
GAAACTGTCCGGATCATCGGCCCCATTCATACCATATCTCTGCGCAATGTGTCTTTTTGCTATGACGGACACGAGGCATCCAGCCCCGCGTTCTTCAGCGCGTCTTTGACAAAAGACTCATTGGTCAGCGTCTCCAGGGTAGTGCCGGATTTGGATACCAGAACGAAGAGGGAATGTTCCACGTCAATGGTATTCAGAACGGCTGCCGCGTCGTCGGGATCCACATTGCTGATGAATCTGGCCTTCATCTTGAATTTGCCGTTCATCTTGGCCCAGTTCTCCAGGGCCAGATACATCGCCCGGGGGCCTAAATCGCTGCCGCCGATTCCAATCTGTACGACAGTGGTGAACTTTTCGCCTGCCTCATTGGTAATCTCGCCGCTGTGCACCTTGTCTGCCAGTTCCGCGATTTTCTTCTGCTGATCCACATAAAAGCTGCGCTTGTCCACGCCGTCTGCCACCACGGCCTCGCCCAGCTGACCGCGGGTCATGTGGTGGAGCACTCTGCGCTTCTCTCCTGTATTGATGACCTCGCCGTTGTACAGGGCCTCGAATTTCTCCGAAAGCTGCGTCTCCTCCGCCAATTTCACAAGGGCCTCCAGAACTCCATCGTCCACCTGCTTCGCGGCATAATGGAACGTAAGCCCCGCGGCCATGGGTACACTGTACTTCTTTACGCGGTCCGCGCCCTTCTCACCGGCCATCACCTCCACGAGATTTGCAGGGGCTTTTTTCTGCAGCTCCTGATACGCGGAAATGGCATCCAGATTTTTCCAGGTAATCATAATTGCATCATTCCTCCTATCATTTTATTTGAAAACAAAATGCCCTACCAAAAATATACTATCAAATGGACATAAATTCAAGTAAATAAATTTCGGGGCAAAGGTTATCTGTGGGCTTTAAACAGCAGCCTCAGCCCATCGCCCTCCTGGCTGTTGCGGTATGCCCAGGCCCGTCTCGCAGAAGCAGCCAGATCGATGAAAAAGGCGATGCTGAAGACGGCGGTTATGGTGACTTTCATTTCTATGGGAACCCCGCCGATCACTTCCTCCACCACGGGCTGGACAAAATGGAATACCACGATGGCGCCGAAGCCGAACAGCACGGCATTTCTCAGGCATACCCTGCCTTTGATGTTAAAGCGCATATGGGAATAGTCCCACCATTTGGAGCGGAACAGCCTCTCCAGGATTCCGCCCACAATGTACTCCACCACGGAACAGAAAACCACGCCGAACAGGAACAAGATCACATAGGAATCTTTCACGCTGTTCAGAACTACGGATCCGGCCGCCATCCCCACACCATAGATAGGGCAGAAGGGCATATGTAAAAAACCCCTGTTCTGAAATTCCCCCGCCTCAATCCGCATATCGATGAGCTCCACCAGCCAGCCGGCAAATCCCCAGAAAAAAAATATCAGAAATAAATCATAAAAACCATACTCAAACGGCATTTTCCTCTTACTCCTTTTTTCATGATGCTTTCGGGCATCTATATATTCCATATCGACCTTACTCTATGATTTTACCATATTCCTTACTAACATGCCATTACAATTTTTAGAAATAGCCCAGAAATAAATATTGGCAACCGGATGTCTCTCTTTTCCGGCTGCCAATATTCATCAAAAACTATAATATTCTGTCAATCTCGTATCAGTTATTGAAAGACAACTCCTTACCCTACGGCAGTTCCACCTCCCCATAGGTGAAACAGTTCTCCTTCAGGAATTCGACCATCCGTTCCCCGCTCCAGGGCTCATCGCTGTACAGATAGCCTTTCCACTCATCCAACCACTTTATCTCATCTACCGCGAAGACCGTGACTTTCTTCGCGTCTGTGGGCTTTTCGAACATCCATATCTCCTGGCGCTTATCCCCCTCATCCACGAATCTGTTAATGCTCTGTGATGCCGCTGAAAGACGCCTGCCCTGGTCATCAAATACTTCTATAAGAACAAATTCGTCTGCCAGAGACCTTCCTTTCAGCTCCTCTATTACTACCTGGATTTCATAAGGCTGTATCCTCACTTCCTTCAATACACAGTCGCCGCGGATCGTCTGCCCCAGGCTTTCTGTCATCAGGCTCTCTTCCGAACAGGTGATTTCTGTGGAGACTTTCCATTCCCCTCTGATGTCCGCTTCCTGCTCTCCCGCGAATACCCTCATGTGCGCGGAGTCCATTTCGTAGACCATTCCATCCTTTACAGGATATTCTCCCAGAGAGCCCCCGCTTCTCGCAATGCCCACAAAAGTACGCTCATCCGTAAACATGCCTCTTATGACCATACTCCCGTTTTTCCCGATTTCAGCGCGTTCTCCCGTCTCAGTGGCCATGGTCTCTGTAGCATACAGGAAAACCGACCCCTCTTTGCCAGCCATGTCCGTCACGTCCTCCATAAAAGGTTCCTCGCTGGACACCTCAAAGGAGAGATAAAGGCTGTAGCCGTCACAAAAGTATTCCCGTATGGCAATCTGCACAGAGTCTGCTGTGTCCGCCTCCCCTTCCTGTCCTGAGCCTTCCTGTCCCGGCTCCTTCTGTCCCAGATTTTCCTGTCCCGACTCTTCCTGTCCAGAACCTTTCTGTCCCGAATCCATCTGACCCAAGCCTTCCCGTCCCGGCTCCTCCTGTCCAGAACCTTCCTGTCCCGAATCCATCTGACCCAGGCCTTCCCGTCCCGGCTCTTCCTGTCCTAGCCTCTGCGCCGTTTCGTCCTGCTCATTTACCGGGACGGCAGCTTCCCCGACCTGTGCATAGGGGATTCCGGAGTCCGCAGTATCATAAAGATAGGCGAAGATGTTCCCGATCACCGGAATATTGCTGTAAGCCCTTGCCACCACAGGGTTGGTGAAGCCGACGGCCACTGCTATGAAACAGGCTGCTGCCGTGGCCATGGAGATGGCAGCCACCCTCAGGTATTTTCCTTTTCTTTTCCGCTGAAGCCTCCTGTGCCCCTCTTCCACAGCATCCTTAATCACTTTATCTAACTCTTTTGGAATCTCTATTTCGTCCCAGACTCTGTATTCTGTCATTTTTCTACCTCCAACATGCACTTTAATCTGCTCTTTGCCCGCGAGTGGTACACTTTCACCGTTCCTATGGGAAGATTCAGCGTCCGGGCGATCTCGTTCAGCTTATTTCCCACAAAATAATGCTGGATGATGATATCCCGATAGGGAAAGTTCAGGCAATCAATGGCATGATACAAGTCCATCCTTTCCTCATCGGGAAACGATTCTCCCGCCGTAAATACTTCTTCCTCCGTGAAATCATATCTACCGCGCCTGGCCCATTCCTCATGGGCGCAGTTGATCAGAATCCTGGTCATCCAGGTTCGGAAATACTGCGGCTGTTTCAGGCTCCTGATGGATGTAATGCAGCGGAGGATGCATTCCTGAACCAGATCCAGGCTGTCCTCTTTATTTTTCATATAGAGAAAAGCCATTTTGTACAGATACTCCCGCTCCATGAGGAAAATCTGTTCCATCGCCTCTCTTTCGCCGTTCTGCGCCCGCTTTATCAAATCGATTTCCAACGAATCCAAAACGCTCACCACCTTTCCATGGCTCTGTTATCCTGTATTGTAATATCAAACATGTTTGTTTACATCTGTTAGAAGCTGAAAAAGGCCGAAAGGTTACATGTATTTTTTTATTTTTAAAGCCTGCCGGACAATGATGCTTTTTCTACACCACTGCCCGACAAGCTTGCTTTTCATGCCATAGCTCTTTTCCGGCCAGATTTCCCTCAGGATTTCAGACTTCCGCCAGGATGTCGCTCAGGAATGCCGTGATGTATTCCCTGATTTCGTTGCCCGGTCTATGATCCAGTCCTGCATTCGTCTTACATGTAATGTTATCCAGTCCCAGGGCCCTGACCAGTTCCTGATATTTGTCCCATCTGTCCGGCATGGCAGTCTTGCCGAACAGTCGGTATACTTGCTGGCGTTCTTCCTCTGTATACGAATCATCATAGGGGACGGCATCGTTAAAATCCATATCCCCCATATAGAAAAGCTGTTTCACCGCCTTGTAGCACGCAAAGTCGAAGCTGCAGTAGGAATCCGTATTTCCCATGCCGTTAGGCCATATCAGGATTTCACCCCCATAAGTCTTCAGGGGCAGGGTAAAAGAATGCATATTGCCGCCGCCAATAGCCGCCAAAACGTACTGCGGATGGAGCAATGTAAAGCGATGGGCAAATTCACCGCCAGAGGAGAATCCTTTGACTATAAATTTATCGTACAGCTTGATTCCGGCACAGGAAAAACGTCTTTTTATATCCTGGAACATGGCAATCAGCTGCAGGTCAATCCTCTCAATGGAGGAATCCCTGACCGCCATGGCCCTGCTTGTAAGTGCATGGGTAAAAATATTGGTATTGTTCTCTTTGTCCTCCGGGCGCGGGAAAAAGGGCATGATAATCGGGCTTTGCATTTTCCTAGCCAGATGATGGGGAAAACCGCTCCCAGACAGCTCAAATACCGCTTTATCAGATACAATTTCACACGCCCTGTCCATAGGCCCGACTTCGCTCACTGACGGCCCCTCGACTATCAATACAGGTCTGTCCCTTAGCTCAGATGGCACATACATGAGATAGCCGAAGTTGAATCCCGCATCCGGATCTGCGGAGCCTGTGAACAGAAAACCGTCAAAATTGCCGTTCCGGTCGAGGCTCTCATCCACGGAATCCTTCTCCGCAATGCAGCTGATGATTTCTTTGGTATCCATATCCCGCTTTCCTCCCTGGATTTTATACACATATACTAGCATCCTGAAAAACATATGTCAATCTCACAAGCTCTTCCCCACGTCTGTAACAGAGACCTTTCCGGCAACCGCCCGGGGAAAAATCACCTCGCAGAAAATCATTGCAAAAAAGTCAATGATTATAGTTGACAGAACGGAGAGGGAAATGTATAATTTACCCATGTTACAAATGTAAAACGAAGAGGAGGAAGGATTATAATGTGTACAAGAAACATTAAGATTTCTGACGCTGAACTTGAGGTAATGCGAATCCTTTGGCGAGAGGATCGGGCTTTGTCGCTCAGCGATATCCGTGCAGAGCTAAGCGATAAAATGGGTTGGGAGACGTCTACGATTGCGACTTTTTTGAGGAGGCTGCAGAAAAAGGGCGCTATTTCGGTTCAAGAGAAAGATGTCTATTATTATGTGCCGAATATAACCAAAGAGGAATATACTACGCTGAAGAAAAGGAGTCTGATAGATAAGCTTTATGACGGGAGCACGAAAAACTTCGTTGCGTCTCTCTGTCAAGCCGGGGAGCTCACAGAAGCGGACATCGATGAACTGAAGATGTATTTCCGAATGGGGGACGAGGATAAATGACTATCGAGGAATACTGTGTGGAAATTATTACGCTCATTCTCACAATGACCTTTACCGGCAGTATGATTTCGCTGCTTATCATTCTTTTAAAGCCAATTATCAGAGACAGGCTTCCCAAGTCATTCCAATATTATATGTGGCTTTCGGTGGTGATAGCTTTGCTGCTGCCTGTCTCAGAGATCATAACGTTTCCTCCATCAGGCGATTCTGGATTGCCGATGAAAACCATGTATGATATTGTACAGCGGATTTCCGATACGGTATCTGAAAAGCCCGTGAACCCTGGATCCATGCCGCAAGACGAGAATATACAGGACATCCCGCGGGCAGCTTATCTTCCCAATGCCGCAGTGATGTTATATGCTTTTTGGCAGACAGGAATGGTTCTTGTCCTTGGCTTCCATATCATATGTTATGAGTCCTATGTCCGCAGGCTGGGCGGGCACAACAGAAGCGCGGACTGCCAGGAAATAGATTTGCTGAATGACCTGTTGAATGACCTGTCAGAAAGAAGAAACGCTCTGCGGCTCTATAAAAACCCATTGGTGGAAACGCCCATTCTGATTGGCTTCCTCCGTCCGGCAGTCATTTTGCCAGATAAAAAATATGGGGACATGGAACTTCAAAATATCCTGATGCATGAAATAACCCATAGGAAAAAGCATGACATCTTCGTGAAGTGGCTGCTGATCTTTATGGGAGCGCTGCACTGGTTCAATCCGCTTGTCCATCTCGTGCGCCGGGAGATGAATAAGGCATGCGAATTAGCGTGCGACGAATCTGTCATAAAGAGGTTTGACAGGAATGGAATGCAGCAATACGGCGACACCTTGATTGCAGTGGCTGCCGATTCCATCAGAAAGCCGCCCCTCTCGATAGCTATGTTTGAAGACAAAAAGAATCTGAAAGAAAGGTTAGGTGCCATTATGAAACAGAAAAAATATTCCAAAAGAACAGTCATTGCTGCAAGCATTATTTTGGCCACGATTGTCTGCGTCATTTTGGGGTTCAGCGCATTATATAGTGGGAGCAGACATAATTACATGGATAATTTATCTCTCGAGGATCGGATGTATATGAAAGAAAATGAACTGAGAAAAGTTTTATGTAATTATGACAAAGAAAATATTAAGATGGCACGAGTGCATTTAGAGTATTTGGATACTGGTGAAATCACGAAAGCTTATTTATTTATTACAGGCCGGGAAAAAAATCCTGATTCTGAAATGCTGAGCGGAATAAGGTCTCTTGCATCAAAAGAGCTTGAGCTGGACATCCAAAATATCTATCTGGACTATGCAGATTTGGAATCATTTACCATAAATGATTTGCTGACACAAGAGAAACATCAGAAAGAGTATGAGTTGAGAAATGTTTTGCTTAATAATTATAAAGATAATAATATTGCCATACTTGTGTCTTTAAATTATTCAGATGACGGCAACATCACACAGGCCTATATCTTTGTCATGGGTCAGGATGAAAATCCTGATTCTGAAATGCTGAGCGGAATGAAGTCTCTTGCATCTGAAGAGCTTGAACTGGACACCCAAAATATCTTCCTGGAGTATCTATAGATTAGAGATATTCTTGAATGCGGCATTTATCGCAGTATATGGGCTTTACTGACAGAAGCCCCATATACTGCGATACAGAACAAGGCACATCACCGGCCAGAGATTTCACTCAACAATGTCTCATATTCTTCCATGGAAATCTTCCCATCACGCGCATAATAGAGGCAGCTGCAGTTCGACAGAACCTGGGAAACAGAACCAGGAAAACAAAATCAGGGAAAAGCAATTCGGATATCACAATGGGCATAGCTTGCTTCCACATCCGGCGTATCCCCTCCCTGTTCAGAGCAGATAGCCGAAAAGTCCAGTTCTTTCCCCGCCAGATTCGAGAATTCCTCCCCGTCCAGCACCAATGTCACATTCATGCAGTTCAGGCCCGCAATCTGCTCTGTGTAAGCGACCATATTTTCGGTATAGCTGTTGCCCGCAGAATCCTCCAGAATCCACCAGGTTTCCTGAAGCAGCTCCGGGTGCACAAAGGGCATGCTGCAGCCCACACGCAGGCGAACCTGATAATGATTGGCGCGCTCAATCAGGTATATGTCGGAAACGTAAAGGCCGCTTTTTTCTAGGACATCGCATTCCAGCCTGGAGACCTTTGTGCTGCTGTCCCATTTCCCCCAGTCCGGATATCTGTCCTCTTCCACCTGTCCCACCAGTGCCTGATCAAGGCCATTGTGATGAAAAGAATAGTAAGTGTTGAACCCAAACCCGGCAAGCAGAATGACAATCAGAGCAACCGCAATCCATATTCCTTTCTGTTTCATCCAAATCCCTCCCCCGCAAACAGTCTGCACCTAACGCTTTTGTGGTTCCATTATACACAATCCTCTGGCAAATTACAATAAAAAAGCCAACGCTCCGTTGAGTTTCGGTTGCTTTTGCATCGCTTTTCATATGACCGGCTTAGTGATATCATAATACCATGCTTAAAGTGCAACATGGTATAGATAGCCATTCTACCGCTCCCTAGCATAGAAAAGGTCATAACCATACCAAACAACCACTTATGGAGGAGAAAGAAATGACGAACACCATAGGACAATCCATAAAAAAACTCCGCAAAGAAAGAAACCTGACACAGGAGGAACTGGCGGCGCAGCTGAATGTCAGTGCACAGGCCGTCTCAAAATGGGAAAACGAAACCGGTCTCCCGGACATTTCTCAGGTCATACCACTGGCAAGCGTCTTCGGCGTCAGCACCGATGCCCTATTCGGTCTGGAGGATACAAATGTTGATGAGGAAGCGCTGAAAATAGTGCAAAAGGCCGATGCGATGCGAAAACAGGGGAAGCTGGATACTCTTCTCATTGCTTATGACGCGATGCTGGAGGGCCTGAAAAAGTATCCCTGTAACAGGATATTGCTGCTCAACTGCATGCATTTAGGCCTCAATCTGTCTCTCCCGGAAAACGGCTGGATGTACGCTCCCGAACGCGCAAAGGAAATCAGAAACGAAACAATCCGGCAGGCAAACCTCATTATAGCACACTCCAAAAATATATCGGATATTTTTACTGCGCAGCAGACTTTGGTGTTCCTATATTCCTCAGAAAAGCGTTATCAGGAAGCAATCTCGGAAGCCGGAAAGTTTCCAGTCCGCCCGGATTTCACTCTGTATTCCAACATGGCAAGAGTCAACGGATATATGGGAAATCATCCACAGGAAATCATGTGTCTGTGCAGTGAAATAGATTACTCTTTACAGGGATTGGAAGACGCTGTCGCAAGGCTTGGAAAAGCTTATTACAATAGCGGAAAATACAAAGATGCCATATCAACCTATGAGACATTCTTTGATATTATGAAAGCGATTTTTAAGGATAGCTGCCCGCCGCCGTATCATGATTTCGATTCCGGTGACTGTCATATTCTGCTTGCACAGGCCTATCTGGCAATCGGAGAAACCAACCGTGCCATGGACAGTGTAGAAGACGCAGTAAATTATGCGTTGGATTTGATGGAACGCTGCACAGACGGCAAGACGCCCTGGAAGACATTCATGCAGTCTCCCTTGGTACAGGAAACCGAAACAACGCCGTATATCACGAAATCGATGCTGAAAGCAAGTCTGCTGGAAAAAATTACATCCGAAGAGATACAGGCCCTGCAGAATAATCAGCGCTTTCAGGCTTTGTATGAAAAAGTCCGCGGATTATAACAGGCAGAACAACTTTTCTTTTTTCTAATTATCTAGGATATCGTTTTTGACATGGACAGGAAGCCTGCGGTACAATATGTAATATGACGACATAGCAGAGTTTGGAAGTATCTATCCAAAACGTTTGAATAGTACGGTAATCCAGAAAGCAGACGGTTCATATTGGGTATGCGGTGTGAATGTAGGGACGGAAGAAAAGATGGTGCATGGCAAGCAGGGTATCTATCCCACAATCTGTATGCATGAGTTCTGTCCCTGAATAGTGTACTGCACAAAATAGAGTTTTGTTTAAAATGCCGTATATTCGGCACTTTCGGCTTGTTCGGGAGTTAAAAACAAGAGGGCGTATGGGCAAATAGTTCAACACACTTGAATTTCAAATCTTGCCTGCCCTGAAATCATTAAGCAGATAGAAAACCTTAAAGATTTTAAAAGGCTATTGAGAAAAATTCTTTTCAACGTATACTGTTATCAATGGGAAAGAACCCTCCCAATGGGAAGAATCTTCCCATGAAAAAAAGGAATTTTATCATGGGGAAGATAGATACTATAATAAAGAAATATATGGAGAACCCGATAGTTTTTGCTGATGCATTCAATCAGTTTTTATACCATGGAGATCAGAAGATTAACCCTACCCAGCTGACGGAACTGGACACATCGGAAATCCTGATTCCTTATGGAGTAAATGATGCCAGTGTGCCGGAGCAGTTTTCCAATAGTGAATGGATGCCACGCGGCATGGATTCTCTAAATATTATTCCCTTGTTAATGTATACACAATCCACTCTCTAACTTATGAAATAATTCTATCCATTTTCTCACATCGGAACCCTATCAAGACTTAAATCCGTGACAAAAACATGGGCAAATTCCGTTTCAAACTGTTCCATAATCTTCAAACCTGCCATTTTGATTTTTGATGCCATTCCATCCGGGTTATCAGGAAAAACAGGAACTTTTCTCGATTTTATGTCAATGAATCCTTCTTGATTTTTATCTATAGATAAAACAAATCTCCCTCCATCTTTCAGCAAATCTGCCACCTTATTCAAAGCTATCTGCTTTGCTTCAATATGCATAAAAGTCAATGACGAGTAGATCACATCAAAGGTTTGCGGAAAGGTATACGTCAAAAAATCTCCGCAAAGCAATACTGCATTATCCCATTCGGCAAGATTCTTTTTTGCCAGTTCTATCGTTTTAGCAGAAATATCAATTCCGAAAAAACAACCACACAACGGAACAGTTCTGACTGCAAGCCTACCGGTTCCAATACCGATTTCAAGCACGGTTTTCGTCTTTTCCAACTCCAGCTTTTCGATAAATTCCTGCCCATCCCACTTATCCATATATTCCTTTAAAAATGGGGAATCATGCACCGGATCATTCCCCTCCTCTGCCAACAAATCATAATGCTCAATGACCTGATTCATCATTTTATATACCTCAATTTTTGCTGCGCATTTATCAGTCCCACACATTAGCAAAACAATAAAAACCATCAGGAACAGGCGGTCTACAGGATAAAGGGCTGGTTGAATTAGCCGAATTTATCCTCTCCCCGGAATTTCCTGTTCTTCCGTTCTCCCAACTCCGTAATTTGGTTCATCAAACAATCTGAAAAAGTCCCCTCAATCGGTGTAGCTTCTCCTGTTGTGTAGTAGTCAAGAAGGACTATGTTATTATCCTTGTCAAAACAAAATATTTCATCACCATTCCCTATAATAGACAAGAATGGCATAAAATCAGTATAACATTCATCGTGCAGTGATTACCGGCCAAAGATTTCACCCAACAATGTCTCATATTCTTCCATGGAAATCTTCCCATCACGGTAGGTAAAATCGCTGTTTTCATCATACTTGTCGTCGGGTGAATCCCAGTACTCCGCTCCCAGCCAAAATTCATCTGCTATCTTGCCATCCCCGTCATATCTCGTCAGCCAATATGTCTGCCTTCCCACATGGGTAGTATCGCTGTGCACGATCCAGGTGGCATTGTCGTAATCCGTGTAGGACAGGACTCCCGCCGTC
>ERZ808037.2062-NODE-2062-length-11115-cov-3.648849_pt1 | contig 11115 bp, 9 predicted proteins | sample MGYA00380190_ERZ808037 | MGnify/ENA primary metagenome ERZ808037 (study PRJEB31490, sample SAMN06133399) | mouse gut metagenome | isolation source: J9 | host: mice | place: China: Chengdu | collected 2015-05 ...
GCGGATGCCGTTATCGAAGCAAACCAGGGCGAAGAAGTATATGTGGAAGAAGCTGGCGGGTCTGTGTTTTGGCGGCGGTCGTGTCTGGTGGGGGCTTTGGGGGTGGTTCTCTTGGGGACCGCAGTGCAAATTTGGAAAACCTTCGGTTTTCCAAATCACGGGCTTCGCCCTATCAAAATATAAATTGGCAAAGCTGTCAGCAAGCTGCCGCTTTGTCATTTTATATTTTGGCACTGCTCATTGCTTTCGTGTACATTATATCATTTCTTGTCGTTTGGGGGAATATTTTTTTATTTATTTGGGTTTTGTATATTATTTTTTATTTTTGTTTTCGTTGTTTTTATTTCCTTTGTTTCTGTTTTCTCTGCTTTTATTTTCCTTGTTTTTATTTCCTTTGTTTCCGTTTTCTCTGCTTTTATTTTCCTTATTTTTATTTTCTTTGCTTTTACTTTTCTTGCTTTTATTTTCTTTGCTTTTATTTTCTTTGCTTTTATTTTCCTTATTTTTTATTTTATGATATTTAGCGTATAATTTTTTGGAAAATTTCTGCAACGCAGTATCCGATTGCGCAGCAGCCAGGGAAGGTAATTAGCCATGCGAAAATCATTTCTTTTATAATGGATATATTTACTGTCTTTGCATCGGAAGCTATTCCGACACCCATTATTGCCGTTGTTTTTACATGGGTGGTGGATACTGGGAAGCCAATGAGGCTGAAAAACAAAAGGCAGATTGCGGCTGCCGCATCGGAAACGATTCCCTGCGAGCGGCGTAGTTTTACCATGTCTACCCCTACCGTTTTTATGATACGCTCTCCGCCAATTGCTGTGCCTGATGCTATCACAATGCTGCACAATATCGTCATCCAGAAAGGTATATAAAAATGTCCGGCCGGCATTTCCTCTTTTGCAAGAAATATCCCCATTAAAAATACCCCTATAAATTTTTGCCCATCCTGTGCCCCATGCATAAATGCCATAGCTGCAGCTCCGGCTATCTGCATCTGTTCCACCCGGCTTTTATATTTTTTCCATCGTCTTCTTTGACATGCCCCATATGCCTTTTTACCTTTCAGAAACAACATTTTGCCGCCTGCCCAGCCCAAGCCAAAACCCAAAAAGCTGGAAAAGAGTAATCCGTATATCACCTTCATCCATTCCTCTCCGTGGATTCCAGCCAGCCCGTTATGAATGGAAATGGATGCTCCTGTCAGTCCGGCAATCAGCGCATGGCTTTCGCTGGTCGGTATCCCAAAGCTCCAGGCTGCCGCCGCCCACAAAATAATTGCCAACAATGCAGCACATAATGCAATCAGTGCCCTTTGCGGAGAATCACCGAAGTCTGCTATATGATAAATGGTAAAGGCCACCGTAGAATTACAAGCCGTCATTAAAGCAAGCCCTGCAAAATTAAAAAAAGCCGCCATCCGAACCGCTTTCTTTAACTCCATCCCGCCGGATGCTACCAAAGATGCAATAGCATTCGGGGCATCTGTCCATCCGTTTACAAGCATGACACCGAGTGTGAGAAGAGTTATCATTTGCAGAGACGGTGTTTTTGATAACATGGTTATGAACTCGCCGAAAAATATCGTCATATGGTCTGCCTTCTGCCGATTGTATAGGTAACCCCTTCCGGCAATTGCTGGTCTTGTATTAAGTATAGGATAGAAAACGGGGGATTATTACTAAAAGTGCTTTCTTCCCCTCTATCATTGTCTTAACCCTTTCCCTCCAGTCCATGCAAAAAATACAGGATATAGTTTTGAGCCACCATAAAATGTAGACGGTTCTTTCATTCCTAATAATACCAAAAAACAGGGCAAAATTATAAAGAATAAGAATACGAAGCTAAAAGTTCTGTCCTCCTCCTCATTTTGTAACTTGAAAAAATTCTATATTCCGGTTCTCAATAATGCATACATTCTCGTATCAATAATTTTACCATTTTTCATGGCACTATTTTTTAATATGCCTTCATATCGAAAGCCTGCTTTTTCAAGCACACGGCAGGATGCCGCATTATAGGCGAATGGCTCTGCAAAAACACAGACAATATCACTTTTATCAAAAACATATCCACAAATTTGTTTTACTGCTTCCGTTGTAATCCCTCTTCCCCAATATTCTTCAGCAATACAATATCCTAACTCCCCAGTCCTCCTATGACCCTGACGGGAAACAACAATACTGCCTATTACTTTATTATCTGCTGTAATGGCAAAAGCAAAAGTATCATTTTCATCTGCGGAAAGCATAGAAGAAATAAAATCCATTCCATCCTCCTCGCGGTAAGGATATGGGAGACCATCTCTAAGATTATCCTGTACCTTCTTATTGGAAAGAATCATTGCCAAACCCGCTGCATCTGATAAATCCCATTTTCTTATTTTGCAAATCATTTTCCTCACCCCCTAAAAATCGCACCATAATTTTTATCTATTTATTAATCAAGTAGGGGAAGGTCATCTTCCCCCTGCTCACCGCGCTACCCGTGCGTCGCATAGCCGCTTACTTCCTATGCACGGGGCTGCGCATAAATAAAAAAGTGTCTTCGACACTTTATGAAGAACCTTCGGTTCTTCCTTAATCTATGCCCTTCTGGCGAAGGACTTTCCTATAAGGGAAAAAAGAATCCTGCTTGCAGGATTCTCCGCCTGCGGCGGGTCGCTGCAGCGACATGCTCCCACTCCGCCGCAGTGCGATAATTGCTTTTTGCCATATAGGAATTTCGGAGAACTTTCCTATATGGCAAAAAGGCCGGTATCCTTCCGGGTACCAGCCTCTTCTCGTAAACTTATATGTTCTGCTTTAGCCGAACTTCATATGCATTCCATTAGTTCTTGTTTGCCAGCTCTGCTTTCAATTTTTCTGTCAAAGCAGGAACAATCTTATTCAAATCGCCTACGATTCCATAATCAGCTACATCGAAGATAGGCGCCGTTTCGTCCTTGTTGATTGCAACAATGATATCGGACTCTTCCATACCTGCCAAGTGCTGGATTGCACCGGAAATACCGATTGCAAAGTATACATTAGGACGTACTGTCTTTCCTGTCTGGCCTACCTGAAGGTCTTTCGGCTTCCATCCTGCATCAACAACAGCACGGGAGCAGCTTACGGTTGCACCAAGCACTTCTGCAAGGTCGTCCAGAAGCTTGAAGTTTTCCGGGCTTCCTACACCACGGCCGCCGGAAACAAGGATTTTAGCATCCATAATATCTACAGTATCCACAACGGATTTCACGATTTCAAGGATTTCTACATATTTGTTATCCGGTGTAAATCCAGGATTAAACTCTTCTACAACTGCTTTTGCACCTTCTACCTTAGGAGCTTTCTGCATAACGCCAGGACGTACCGTTGCCATCTGAGGACGGAACTCCGGACATGCAATGGTTGCAATCGTATTGCCGCCAAATGCCGGACGGGTCATCAAAAGCTGGTTATGAAGCTGCTCTTTGCCCGGAATCGGATTCATCGGGAAATCGCCGATATCAAGCTGTGTACAGTCTGCGGTAAGCCCTGTATGGATTCTTGCGGATACACGAGGACCTAAATCACGGCCGATTGCCGTAGCGCCTACCAAAAAGATTTCCGGTTTATATTTTTCAATTACGGAAGCAAGGGCATGTGCATAAGGCTCTGTCCTGTATTCTTTTAATTCAGGGTCATCCACAAGGATTACCTTGTCTGCGCCATAAGCCGCAAGTTCGTCTGCAAGGCCTTTTACTTCATAGCCCACCAATACTGCCGTAACCTCTGTGTTCAAATCTTTTGCAAGATCTTTTCCTTTGCCAATCAGTTCCAAAGCAATTCCGCTCAGTTCATTATCTACCTGTTGTGCAAAGACAAATACTCCTTTATATTCTGCTATATTCATTTTCTTCCACCACACTTTTCCTAATTTTTTATATTACGTGTTTCACTTTTAACTTGTCGATAATGTAATCAACTGCTTCCGAAGGATCCAAGCTTACCTTTTCCCCTGCGCCTTTTCTTACTTTATCAGAAGCCTTAGCAATCTGTGTCGGAGAGCCTTTCAAGCCAAGGTTGGAATCCTCTACGTCCACCAAGTTAGCTCTTCCCCATACGGTGATGTCTGCTTTATATGCATCGAAAATTCCACCCGGAGTCATATAACGGGGCTCATTCAATTCAGCAAGAGCTGTAATCAAACAAGGCATTTTTGCTTTCAGTACATGATATCTGTCATCGAACTGACGCTCAACGATTACGCTGTCGCCGTCAATCTTGATATTCTGTGCATAGGAAATAACCGGGATTCCTAAATGTTCGGAAATCTGAGGCCCAACCTGTGCGGTATCACCATCGATAGCCTGACGGCCTGTGATAATCAAATCATATTCCAGATTGCGGATAGCGCCTGCCAATGTCTGGGAAGTTGCCCATGTATCTGCGCCGCCAAGAACCCTGTCTGTTACAAGGATACCTTTATCTGCGCCCATAGCCATAGCTTCACGAAGAACTTCTTCTGCCTTGGGAAGACCCATAGTAATAACAGTTACTTCTGCATCATATTCGTCTTTTAACCTAAGCGCCGCTTCCAGCCCTGCTTTGTCATCAGGGTTCATAATGGTAAGCATTGCACCCCTGTCAAGTGTACCGTCAGGATTGAACTTAACGCCGCCCTTTGTATCAGGTACCTGTTTAATACAAACAACAATTTTCATTGTATTTCCACTCCTTATTTTCGTCAGATTTTCATTTTTCTTGTAGATATTGCGATGTGCTTATTTCAATAATGCCCCTGAGATTACCATACGCTGTACTTCGCTTGTACCTTCGTAAATTTCTGTAATCTTTGCATCGCGCATCATGCGTTCCACATCGTATTCCCTTGTATAACCGTAACCGCCATGAAGCTGTACTGCCTTCGTAGTTACTTCCATAGCCACTTCTGCTGCATACAATTTTGCTTTTGCTGCTTCCACGGAATATACTTTCTGGGTACTCTTTGCTACTGCTGCTTTGTAAACAAGAAGCTGTGCTGCTTCCACTTTAGTAGCCATGTCTGCAAGCTGGAACTGTGTATTCTGGAACTGTCCGATAGATCTGCCGAACTGTTTCCTTTCTTTTACATATTCTACGGTCCTCTCCAATGCACCTTCTGCAAGGCCCAATGCCTGGGAAGCGATACCGATACGGCCGCCGTCCAAAGTATGCATAGCGATACCAAAGCCTTTGCCCTGCTGCCCAAGGATATTCCCCTTCGGGATTCTGCAGTCCGTGAAAATAAGTTCATAAGTAGAAGAACCACGGATACCCATTTTCTTTTCTTTTGTTCCGAATGTAAAGCCAGGTGTTCCTTTTTCTACGATAAAAGCAGTAATTTCTTTGGACATCCTGCCACGTTTCTCAATCATACCTGTTACAGCAAAAATAACATATACATCTGCTTCTTTGCCGTTAGTGATGAAAATTTTAGAACCATTTAAAACCCATTCGTCGCCATCAAGCACTGCCTTTGTCTGCTGGCCCTGGGCATCGGTTCCTGCACCGGGCTCTGTAAGACCGAATGCACCGATTTTCCTGCCGCTGGCAAGGTCGGGTAAATATTTTTGTTTCTGCTCTTCCGTACCATAAGTTAAGATAGGGTCGCAGCAAAGGGATGTATGTGCGGAAACGATAACCCCTGTGGTGCCGCAAACTTTGGAAAGTTCTTCCACGCACATTGCATATGTAAGGATATCGCAGCCCTGTCCGCCGTATTCCTTCGGAATCGGGATTCCCATAAACCCTGCTTTTGCCATTTTTTCAACGGTTCCTCTGGGGAAAATCTCTGTTTCGTCAACTTCCTGTGCCAGAGGCTTTACTTCCTTTTCCGCAAATTCCCTGAAAAGGGTTCTTGCCATTTCATGTTGTTTTGTTAACATAAAATCCATGATTTTATTTCCTCCATATCTTTGTTTATATAATGGTTAGATAAGGCAATACTCTGTCAAACCGCATTTCTTATCTTGAATAATCGTAGAAACCTTTGCCTGTCTTCTGACCAAGCTGTCCGCCGCGTACCATTTTCTTAAGAAGCGGATGAGGACGGTATTTGGTATCGCCTGTCTCAGCCTGAAGAACTTCCATAATAGCCAAAACGATATCGAGGCCAACCAAATCGCCAAGGGCAAGAGGTCCCATCGGGTGGTTTGCACCAAGTTTCATCGCATTATCAATGCCTTCTACAGAAGCAACACCTTCTGCATAAATGCCGATTGCTTCATTAATCATCGGGATAAGAATCCTATTTACAACAAAGCCTGCTGCTTCGTTTACCTGTACCGGGGTCTTTCCGATTTCTTCGGAAATAGCTTTGATTTTTTCTACTACTTCATCCGGGGTATTCAATCCTGCAATCACTTCCACAAGCTTCATAACCGGAGCCGGGTTGAAGAAATGCATACCAATTACCGGACGATCCAGCCCTGCGCCGATTTCCGTAATGGAAAGGGAAGAAGTATTCGTTGCAAAGATACAGTCTTTTTTGCAAATATCCTGCAGTTCTTTAAAAGTCTGTTTCTTAATATCCATAACTTCAAGGGCAGCTTCTACAACCAAATCACAGTCTGTGCAGATTGTCTTTACGCCCGTTGTAATCTTTGCAAGGATAGCGTCTGCTTTTTCCTGATCCATTTTCCCTTTTGCGATACGTTTTTCAAATCCTTTTGCAATTTTGTTTTTGCCGTTTGCCGCAAATTCTTCATTAATGTCACAAAGGAATACTTCATATCCTTCTGTCTGGGCAAATGCCTGTGCAATACCGGAACCCATTGTGCCGGCGCCAATAACTCCTACTTTCATACTCGTTCCTCCTAGATTGTATTTGTTTATTTTTACATCCCCATATAATATCAGGGATTTTCCTTGCCATTGAAAAATTATTTGTTGAGGAATTTCTCTACTTTTCTTTTTTCAAGGAATGCTGCCATCCCTTCTTTTTGGTCATAAGATTCAAAACAATCGCCAAACAGTTTTTCTTCAATTACGATTGCCGCGTCCATATCCACATCCAAGCCTTCGTTGATTGCCTTCTTACAGTTGCGCACTGCAATGGGTGCATTCTTTGCAATCCCAGCCGCCATTTTTTCCGCCGCCGGCATCAGCTCTTCCTGTGTATATACCGCATTCACAAGACCGATACGGAGCGCTTCGTCCGCCTTGATATTCCTTGCAGTGTAAATCATCTGTTTTGCCATACCTGCGCCTACAAGGCGTGCAAGCCTCTGGGTGCCGCCAAACCCAGGCGTAATGCCAAGGCCTACTTCCGGCTGGCCGAATACCGCGTTATCGGAACAAATCCTAATATCACAGCTCATGGAAATCTCGCAGCCGCCGCCCAAAGCAAAACCGTTTACCGCTGCGATTACAGGAACCGGAAATGTCTCCAGTTTGCGGAATACATCGTTCCCTTTTTTACCGAAAGCTTCCCCTTCTGCCTTTGTAAGGGAACTCATTTCTCCGATATCTGCGCCAGCAACAAAAGATTTCTGCCCTGCGCCGGTTAAAATAAGGCATCTTACTTCGTTCAAATCCACTTGATCCAAAGTTTTGTCAAGTTCCTCCAATACGGTGGAGTTCAATGCGTTCAACGCTTTTTCACGGCTGATGGTAATTACACCATAATTGCCTTTTTGTTCGTATACGATAAATTCCATTTTCCTGGCTCCTTTTTCCATTTTTATGTATAAAGTTTCATCGAGTAGAAAAGATTCGCCTTTCCCTACCCGCTGCGCGCCCTGTACGCTGCATAGCAACATATTCCCTCTGCACTAGGCTACGCATAAACAATTTGATAAGCAGACCCTTGAAAAGCCTGCTTATCTTATTTTATCCCTGCCTGCACCAGCCAATATACATACATCTACATACCTAGATTGGCCAATGCTGCAAGGACGGAATACCTCATAGCCTGCTATGAAGCATTTGACTCATATTTTATTCTCTTGTAACAACGGTTGCACATCCCATGCCGCCGCCGATACACAGTGTTGCAAGACCGGTCTTTGCATCTTTTGCTTCCATTTCATGAAGCAGTGTAACTAAGATACGGCATCCGGAAGCGCCTACCGGATGTCCAAGGGCAATTGCGCCGCCGTTCGGGTTAAGCTGTTTGTCCACATCAATCCCCAAATCTTTTCCAACTGCTACGGACTGTGCTGCAAAAGCTTCGTTAGCTTCTATGATATCGAAATCTTCAATCTTCAATCCTGTCTTTTCCATTACTTTCTTTGTAGCAGCTACAGGGCCGATACCCATCACTTCCGGCCTTACGCCTGCAAGTGCGCCTGCTACATAAGTAGCCATCGGCTTAACGCCCAGTTCTTTTGCTTTTTCTTCGCTCATAACAACAATTGCAGCAGCGCCGTCATTGATGCCGGAAGCATTGCCTGCAGTAACGAAACCACCCTGGTTAATCGGGCGAAGTTTAGCAAGCCCTTCTATGCTGGAGCCCGGACGCGGACCTTCATCCACTTTGAACTCTACCATTTCTTTTTTCTTCTTTACCATTACCGGTACGATTTCTTTATCAAATGCGCCGGATTTCTGTGCAGCTTCCGTCTTCTGCTGGCTCTTCAATGCGAACTCGTCCAGTTCTTCCCTTGTAAGGCCCCATTCTTCACAAATATTGTCTGCTGTCTTAATCATATGATACTGGTTAAATGCATCCCAAAGAGCATCGTTTACCATAGTATCTACTAAAGTGCCATTGTTCATCCTATAACCGAAACGTGCATTAGGCACTGCATACGGAGCCATAGACATGTTTTCCATACCGCCTGCTACTACGATATCAGCATCCCCTGCCAAAATCATTTGAGCTGCCTGATTGACACAGTTAAGACCGGAACCACACACAACGTTCATGGTAACTGCCGGAACTTCTATCGGAAGCCCTGCCTTAATTGATGCCTGACGTGCAACATTCTGTCCGAGGCCTGCCTGAATAACACATCCCATATATACCTGATCTACCTGTTCAGGAGCAACCCCTGCCCTGTTTAAAGCTTCCTTAATTACGATAGCACCGAGTTCTGCTGCCGGTGTTGTGCTTAAGGAACCACCCATCGTTCCGATAGCTGTACGGCATGCGCCTGCCAAAACTACTTTTTTTGCCATTGTTCTCTCCTCCATATATATGCTTTACGGTTATTTGCAATGATTGTTAATTTTTTATCATTGCCCACTGCCCTTATTATATCATAGGGTATTGTTTTTTGCAACGAATTTGAACAAAGCCTCACAGCCTTTCTTTATCTCGTCGTAGGTCAAATCAAAGTTTCCTGTATACCAAGGATCGGCAATATCTTTGGGGCTGTCCGTAAAGTCCAGCAGACGGGATATTTTCTTATCCGGATCCCCTCCTGTAATGCGCTCCATATTTTTTAAATTGTATTTTTCCATACCTATTAAATAGTCGTATTTATCATAGTCGGCGCGGGTCATTTTCACCGCATATTTGCCATCGGTGGAAATGCCGTACTGGCGCAGCTTGTTGCGGGTTCCGTAATGGACAGGATTGCCGATTTCCTCGGAACTTGTGGCTGCGGATGCTATGAAAAAGTGGTCCGAAGCATTTTCCCGCTTCACAATATCGCGGAATACGAACTCCGCCATAGGGGAACGGCAGATGTTGCCGTGGCACACAAATAATATTTTTATCATCTTGGATTTATCCTTTCATAAGCCTTTAAACCTTGATATATCGGGCTTCTTGGCACTTTTCTTTGATTTTGTATTTTGCCCTGACTTCACGCAAATCTATATAAATTTACGCAAATTTATGGGCAAATGGTGTAGTAAGTGGTGTAGTAGATTGGTGTATTTTTCAACTTGATTTTCTTTGTTTTCCCTGCATATCGGTATCCTTAAAGTCAATAATTCTCGCCATTTGCTCCGCTGCACGGTCAAAGCTGGCATGAGTGTAAACATTCAGTGTAACGCCAACATCAGAATGTCCCATTACATATTGCAGGTTCTTGATATCCATGCCCGCATTTGCCATATTGGTACAGAATGTATGGCGGAACACATGGGGCGTGATATGGGGCAATGGTTTGTCCGGGTGCAGCTTCTTGTATTTCTTCATAGCCCAACGCATTTCATTTTCGATATGCAACGCTACTTTCGGCTTATCGTCCTTATCCAGCAAAAGGAAACTACCATATCCGTCCACAACGATTTCCGTTTTCACTTTCTTGCGGCGGGCAAGTATGTTTTGCAGACTTTGGTAAACTTCCTCCGTCATGGGAATATAGCGGCAGCCACATTCTGTCTTGGTTTTCTCCACATAATATTTTCCGCCCCGCTCCCGGACAAGCTGATGGTCTACCCGGATTCTTCGGTTTTCAAAATCCAAATCACTTTTTGTTAAGCCGCAAAACTCGCTGACACGCATACCGGTTCCCAACAGTACGACAAATTCATCATAATACTTCGTATAAGTTTTATCTTCCCGGATAAAGCCCATCCAAAGCTCCTGTTGTTCCGCTGTCATGGCAATCCGCTTCTGTGAATCATTGGGTACAACATCTACCAGTTTGAAGTCGAAGGGATTTCTACGGATAATGTCCTCGTTGTACGCCATTTGAAAGGCTGGCTTGACAACGCCCCGGACGCTTGTAATTGTACTGTAACCTTTGCCATCATTATGCAGCTTCATAATCCATTGCTGTGCGTCTGATACTTTGATATCCCTTATCTGGCGATAACCAAAATCTTCTTTCTTGACTAAATTCAGCACAAAATTATAGCCTACTTTGGTGTTATAGCGCACACCTTGTTTCAAACTGATGTATCGCTCTAAAAGGGCAAGCACGGTAATCTTTCCGGCAGCATAGTCAATCCCGTCATCAAGCTGTTTTTGGATTGTCTTTTCCTTTTCCCGCAGTTCCTTTAAATCAGAGGAATAAATGGTCTGTCGTTTCCCACGGATATCCGTATACCGATATTGATAAATCAAGTCTTTTCTCTGGCTCTCTCCTGTCCGCAGGATTCTTCCTTTATTGTCTTTTCGCTTCTCGGACATTGTCAAACTCCTTTCCGTGATGGAAAGAGCCTTGATATGACACGTCCATTGTATCATATCAAGACTGATTTTTAC
>ERZ808037.2063-NODE-2063-length-11113-cov-30.082095_pt1 | contig 11113 bp, 10 predicted proteins | sample MGYA00380190_ERZ808037 | MGnify/ENA primary metagenome ERZ808037 (study PRJEB31490, sample SAMN06133399) | mouse gut metagenome | isolation source: J9 | host: mice | place: China: Chengdu | collected 2015-05 ...
TCAGGGACTTTTGCAAATTTAATCACTTGAAAATTAAATGTTTAACAGCATAAATTTAAATTTTGTCATCTACTAAATTTCATCTGTATTGATGACATTTTCTAATCGCGTTCTCTTCTCTTCTCGAATCCGAGCTAATATAACTTCATCTAAGACCACTCTTTTATCTTCTGTTAGAATAGCCTTCATGCAATTTATGGTTTTAATAATAGGTCTAAAGGCATCTTTCTTATACAACCTGACTTCTTCCTCAAAAGCTGATATACTTCCGAAGACAGTTGACATAGCATCATAATCTACTTCGGTCGAAATTTTCTCTAACTCAGACCTTAGATCATCTCTCAACCAACATTTTGGTGTTTTTCGATCATTACTATTGTCTTTGTAGTATTCAAGAGCTCTGATATCAAGATCAGAAATAACTGCTATAGGCATTCCAAATAATTTTCCATCTTCACGTTTGAATATATTGACATACCTCTTATATGCGGTACTTCCCACGTTCACAACAGATACACCATACTGATAAAGATTCCTCCCAATCAATTGGGCTATAGCTGGTATTAGCAGATTTTCCGCATCACCTTCCACCATGATTACCCCCCTGGCAAAGAATAAGTTGGCTTTTGTTGCATCGAGGAATCTTTCTAAAAAATTGTAGTCGGCTGGCTTCATTTTCGTATATTCTGAAGACATAGGGAATGCATCATTTCCTTTCAATACAATCAAATTCGCCAACTTTATCTTCGATGCTAATGTAATGCTATGGGTTGAAAGGATAAATTGCTCATTTTTCTCTTGGGAAGAAATATATTCAATCAATCTCAATTGATATTGAGGATGAAGGTGAGCCTCCAATTCTTCTACAAGTGCTAACTTCAATCCTTTCTTCTGATTGTTAAAGAGCAGCATTTCAGCAGCTATGCATAGTAAGTTGAGTGTACCAAGCCCAGATTTATTACCTTCCATAATTAGATCGAGCAGTCTCAATATTTCTGTCAATTCCCCTCCTGTCAGTTTGACCTCTGCATTTCTTGGATCACCATTTAACAGGAAATGTTCTCTTAGAAAACTATTGATTTCACTTGTTATACTTTCCCCACCTCCAGCTTTGAAATAGTTCTCTATTTCCTTTTTCAATTTTTCATAATCTGTTTCAAGTTTATGTTTTATAATGTTGCCGTGAACGTCTTTCTCGGTTTTGAAAAGTTCATGCGCACCCAAAATTTGCGCCAGCCTTGACTTGTAACCATGAGTCATGTCTGTGAGAGCATCTCTAAGCGGTTTAAAGTATACTACTTTTAGAAGTTCCCTCGCTTCTGAATCCATTCTCTCTGCTTGTCCTTCAATTCCTGCTGAGAACGTAGGCATTATTATGTTGTCTTTACGTTTTGCATACAACCAGACCTTAAGCAAATATTTTGTTTTATCATCGTTCCAAGAAAGCCATTCCCAAAATAAGCCAGCATCTTGCTCATTTATCCCGTCAAATACACATTCTATCTTGAATTCATCCTTTCTGTTTCCATCAGGTTCTTGATAGAAATCCTTGTCTTCAAATTGAATAAACTCTCCGCTTTGAGTTCTCAGCACATAACGAATGGCATCCACTATGGCTGTTTTTCCGGAATCATTTTCTCCAATCAGGACATTTACACCTTCTTGAAAATGAATTTCTAACCCAGGCTTTCCATCAGCCATAGCACAATATTTTCTAAAATTCCAAAGTCTAAGCGTTGAAAGGTACATTATGATTGATTTTTATAGAGTATACTTATTCAAATCTCACCATCTCTGCCAACTGAACAAAATAATCATTCGACCAGATATCAAGTTCCTTCGGATTGCGAACAAAAGGCAACACATCCTCTTTTACTTGCTTTATATCAGCCGTCGAAAGGCGTTCCTTTAGTTTCTCCTTGAATAGTTCTGGAGTAATATCTTCATTGTTGAACTGCTTGCATCTTTCTGCCAAGTGTGTAAAATCAAGGGGTACATTATGACGCACATACCACTCAAAGTCGTACCAGTCGCGTCCCTTAACTCTGTTTTTCCATGCACGATATACCAGGGCGTGCATCTTGCCGGCAAATAAATCAGGCAGGGTGAAGCAACGAGTCATAAATGAATGAGGCTGCAACAACAGTTTCTGCTCCGTCTTGAAATTCAATGGAGGACAGGTATCAACCTCTATCTTGATTTTTATAGACTTCTCTGTTTGAAACATTACATCATACACATCGGTATTATCTTTCAAGAAAGCAGATTCTACCTTGCCGAAGTTCTTCTTGTCCTTCTTCTTGATTTCAACTTCACGTCCTACCAAAGCAAATGCATCAACAATGGGTTGGAAATATTTGCTGAAGTCAAACGTTTCATCCTGTGCCAGCAAAGAAAAGTCCATATCTTCACTGAAGCGTTGCAAGCCGTGAAAGATTCTCAAGCAAGTACCACCATAGAATGCTGCCGAATCAAAGAATCCACCACTATACAAACCTGCAAGAATCACCTGTTGGTTTACTTCAAAAATAGCGTTTCGCTTATTCTGCTCTGTTGTCAGATCATATCGTGACAACATGCTGTCGTAAATTTCATTTTTCATCGTCTCAGAAACTTTAATACGGTTGCTATAGAATCGGCCTTCTTGCCTACCTTTATATACTCTTCAAAAATAGTTGCATCAAACTTATAGAACTCATCCATATCCATTCGGACATCATGCTCAAGATAGTTTTCAACATCCTTCAGAAAACGCAGATTGACCTTTGACGAATTTGCTATCAAATCACACAAAGCCTTTTCGGGTGATGCTATCAAGAAAGCATATTCTCCCTTATTCATACTCCTAACTCCTACTGAAAAGGCATCCCGGGCAATGTATTTGTAATCGTAATTACCAATAGGAGTCTGAAAACTTCGAGAATGCTTTACCGTCATGGATTGATGTGTATACACAGCCTCTGGAATTAAGCCATAATATCTTAATGCCGTTGACATAGAGATATATGAAGGCGCATAGAGGTGATTTGCGATCAGTTCACTTGAAAGCATTTTTCCCGAATGTTCGGGGTTGACGACATAGAGTCCTCTCTTCAATCTTATGATATATCCATTCTTCTCAAGCCAAACAACCTTCTTGTCTGCAGACTTAAGCTCAGGATATAGCGATTCGATAACTGAAGTCGTTACAGGGATAGCTCCTATTTCCTTTAATTGTCTATTCATGTCGCAAATATAGCAATATTTTGAACAATAAAAGAAGCATTTCTTCCTTTTCTGTTCAAATATTATCTATTTTTACATTTTCGGGACGAAAAAGAGACTCCTTTTTACATAATCCCAACTACAAAGAGGTAATTATTTCACATTTTTCAAATTCTTCTTCATTGAATAACTACAAACTACCCAAAAAAGTGTTATCTGATATAAATGATACAAGCAGGGATTAATGGTAACACGTACGATAATATGAACCCCAAAACTTTGAGTGAACCCCAAAATGAACCCTAAAGTGAACCCCAAAACAATGAAAATGATGCGCTAGATAATTAAGATGCTAGACATTATAGCGAAAAGTAGACAGAAAAGTGGACAGAAAATTCAGAATGACACTCCAAGTGACAGTCAAAGTGACACCCAAAAGGCAAAGAAATGACACTCAAGATGCAAAGGATGACACCAATAATGGTGAATATGACACCAAAAATGACACCAAAAAAAATAAAGAATGAAACCCTCTGTTATTGAAGTAAACTTCTGAAATGACTGTATGGGGTTCAATAAACGACTGCTTGAGAAAAGAAAAATGAGATGGTATACCAAACCTATGAAAGTCCTACTTTTCTCTTCATTTGAGAAGCAAAAAGAGCATGTTTTGGCACTTCTCAGAAACTCGTATTAAAAGGTAGACGGATATAAAGAAACATATAACATCTGCAAATGAGAGGAACAAAGCCCATTTGAAAGGAATGTAAAGCCGCTGCTGAAACAATCCTCTTTAATTTGTCGATAAAGGCAGTTTAGTTTACTCCTATTCTATATATACATTGGACTAAACTAAACCACTAAATTTAATAGCTATTGCAGGTGCAATTTCACCTCCAATTAAAGGCCATTTTACCATGCAACGAAATGCAAATATGCTAAAAATTCTAAAAAAAGTGCGTTTTTGCAGATTTTATTGGTTTCTTTGCAAAAATGCAGTCCCCAGTCTGTCCCCCCGAACGAACTTTTGTCCTTCGGCAAAACTCTGTAATACACTATGTATCAAACACTTACAAAGTTATGAATAGGCATTAAAAAAATATTTTGCATCGGAAAATAGCAATTGGTTAAAGTATTGATAATCAATATATTAGCAAATATAATACAAATCGATAATTTTAAGCACAAATTATCTGCTAACACATTGAATAACAACCAAATAGAACAGCTTTGCGATTAATATGATTGCAGCACTTTAAATGTACCGCCCATATCACTTTCAAATGTACCGGGTATATCAGAATGAAATGTACCATCTGTATCACTTTGAAATGTACCGCCTGTAGCGGAATCAAATGTACCCCCTGTTAACCAGTGCCAGCATGGTTGGGGCAGATCCTTCAGAATGGTCGCAAACGGTTTGGCAGTGTAACTTTGTGGTAATGATAATACCACAGGGCTATGGCAAACATAAAAGCGACAATGACAGACATCAGAGTAATCATCCGCGAGTTCTCACGCGGGACATCACTACGAGAGATGGAGCGAAAGCTGAAACTCAGCCGCACATCTTTGAGGAACTATCGTGACCGTGCGGAAGCATCCGGCAGGAGTATGGTGGATCTCCTGTCCTTGAACGATGCAGAGCTGCAGGCAATTATGCTGAAAGGCGACGGCCATCGCGGCAGAGATGCCGACAGGTACGCCTTCATGCAGGAGAATGTTGAAGAGTATGCAAAGGACATGACGCGCAAGCACATGACCTATGACGTTCTGTATGAGGAATATCTCAGGGCTACCGATAATCCTTATGGTTACACTCAGTTCAAGGCAATCATCCAGGAATATGAAAAGAATCACGACTACAAGTATCACAATGTATACGAACCAGGCCGTGAGATGCAGTTCGACTTCGCAGGTGACAATCTGTGGATAGTCGACAAGGAGACCGGAGAAGCGATACAGGCAATCGTGCTTGTATGTGTCCTGCCGTACTCAATGCTCAGCTATGTGACAGCATTGCCAAACGCAAAGATGGAGTATCTCTTTCAGGTGCGTAATCCGGACCATGGTCGGCCAGTAAATCCGTTCAAAATTCCATTAAAAAGATACTCGTTCACCTATTAAAAAGGTGAAATAATGAGTAAAAATCGACCAAAACCTGCCGCGGCGCTCTATTTTTCCGGAGCATTGTCGGCCACTCCTGTTGGAGTCCATCAAAAATGCCGGTCTGCGAACACGATTCCGGACTATTGTCGGCCACTTTTCAATCTTAAACCATTGATGCTCAGTCTTGTCCGGAGCATTGTCGGCCACGCTTGCTACAAATCTCATAACTTTGCTGCTATGGAACAACTAAACATAGCAGAGTTATGGCAGGAACATCAATCGATATGAGCAAGGTCAAGCAATTGCTCCAATTAAAGCAGTCAGGCATGTCAAACAGACAGATTGCCAAGACGCTAGGGATAAGCAGGGACAAGGCAAATGAGTTTGTCAAACAGGCAGAGTCTGATCCGTTAGGTATTGAGGGCTTGCTGAAGTTGGATGATCCAGTTCTGGACAAGCGAATGCATCCCGGCAATCCTGCATATACCGATGAAAGGATGGAGGAGTTCCTTCGTCTTCTGCCTGACTTTGTTGAGCAGCTGAGTCGCAAGCACGTCACCAGGCAGATTGTATGGGAGGACTATAAACGCATGCATCCTGACGGATATGAGCGCTCGCAGTTCTTCTATCATCTGGCTCAGAATCTCAAAGCGCAGAAGGCACCGACATCTGTTCTGCATCATGAGCCCGGTCTTGAGCTCTATGTTGACTTTGCGGGTGACACATTGAGCTACATCGACATCGAGACAGGTGAAATGATAAAGGTTCAGACCTTTGTCTCTACTCTTGCATGCACTGACTATGCGTTCGTGTTATGTGTTCCCTCTCAAAAGACTGAGGACTTCCTGTATGCCTTGCGACGTGCATTGGAGTTCTATGGCGGCGTTCCTAAAATAGTTGTTCCCGATAACCTTAAAGCTGCCGTGACGAGAGCTGACAAGTATGAACCCACGATAAACAAGGCTATGGAAGACATGGGCAATCATTACGGCTTTGTCGTCATACCTTGCCAACCTGCCAAACCAACTCAGAAGCCCCTTGTAGAAAACCAGGTGCAGATGATCTACCATCGAACTATATGCAAGACTTCAGCATCGGCAGTTCTTCTCTTTGGAAGAGTTGAATATGGCGGTGCATGAGCTGCTTGTCAGACATAACCAGACTCGTATGCAGCAGCGGGCATATACTCGTGAAGAACACTTCCACGCAGTCGAGAGAATGGCGCTTCGGGGTCTGCCTGAGACACCATATCTTATGAAACGCTATGCGGACGTCACCGTCCAGCAGAACGGCCATGTATATCTGAGCTGCGACAAGCACTACTACTCTGTACCTTATACACTGATAGGTTGCACAGCCAAGATCATCTTTACTGCAACATTGGTAAAGGTCTTTGTCAAAGGCAATCAGGTGGCAGTGCACAAAAGAGTCCGGGGATATGGCTACACATCGCTTGACGAGCATCTGGCATCCAACACTCTGGCCTTCACAAAGCGTTCTGCAAACTACTATATCGACCGCGCGAAGTCCGTATCAGAAGCATTGTGCGCATTGATTGAAGGAATGTTCGCTTCATCGCGAGCGAACTGTCCTCCTGAATACTACTATAAGACATGCGACATGATGCTCAGGCTTCAGAGAGACTATAATCCTTCATACTTTGACAGGGCCTGTGAGATCTGCTTGGAAAACAGTCTGTTCACCGGAAAGAAGCTTGAGAACGTCATCAAGACACTCATGCAGGCAACTCCAGAAGACAATTGGCTGACAGCTCCGGATCCGACGGACCATATCAACATGAGAGGCAGTCTCTTCTTTCAATAACCAACTAAAGACAATAAATAATGGAAAACATATCAACATCACTCCGCAGGCTGCATATGTCAGGCATGGCTATGTGCTGGAAAACCATGACAGAGACTCACCAAGCCGATAAGCTGACCTTCCGTGACGGTCTGGAAATCCTGATCCAAAGCGAGATAGACACGCGTCACCACAACAAGATAGCAAGACTTATAAAGAACGCCGGCTTCAGGCAAGGTGCCTCATTAGAGGAACTTGAAACAAACGAATCCAGAGGAATCAGTGCCGGCATCATATCTCAACTCTCCACCGGAGAATATATAAATCAAGGTGCAACAGTCGTCATCAGCGGACCTACGGGTACAGGAAAATCCTTCTTGGCTACAGCTTTGGGAGAGAGTGCCTGCAGACTAGGATACCGGGTAAAATACTATACGCTGGCCAGGTTACTTGACGAAGTACGCTTGGCTCGTCTTGAAGGCAAGGAACTCAAGTTCTTTGAAAAGATGGAACATCTGGATCTGCTAATCATTGACGACTTCGGAATGAAGAAGCTTGAGGGTCAGCAGCAGAACGACTTTGAGCAGATCATTGACGATCGCTATCACAAAAAATCATTGATACTCTCAAGCCAACTGGCAGTCTCCGACTGGTACTCAATCTTCAGCAATGAAATGCTAGCAGAGGCCTGTCTGGACAGAATCGTTCACAAAGCCATACGCTTCACTCTAAAAGGTGACAGCATGAGAAAGAAATATTGATATCTTTGCAATGTCTAACAAAGGTGGCCGAGTATCACCGGACTACCTGGCCGACATTGCGCCGGAATACGCACTTTCAGGCGCTGTCAAGGGCTGTCCGATACTTCGGTGGCGTTGCAGAGGTCTCAAAGACGGACAACATGCGTCAGTGGATCAAGAAGACAGACCGATACGAGCCCACTCTGAACGAAGCCGCTAGTCAGTGGTGCCTTCACAACGGCACCGAACTGGATGAATGCCGCTCTGCCAAGCCACGAGACAAGGGTCCCGCCGAAAGCCTTGTCAATCAGACATACAGATACTACTATAGCCGAATCTGTCGCGACACCTTCTTTTCCTATGATGAACTCAACAGCAAGCTGGATGAGTTGAACGACATGTTCAACAACAGGACCCGTAAGAACAAGACATACAGCCGCAGAGAACAATACGAAAGAGAGGAACGATCATATATGCTCCCTTTGCCGCCAAAGCCCTTCCTCTTGAAGTATACCAAGGAGATAACCATCAACTCCACCTATCACTTCCAGGTGGACAAGAACCACTTCTACAGCGTTCCTTATCAGCATATAGGCAAGAAGGCCAAGGTTATATACGATGCTGAGACAGTGGAGGTGTGGATCGGACTGGACAGGATAGCGGCTCACGACAGGAAGCACTCTGACGGATACTCTACGGTTGAAGCACACATGCCTGAGAAGCACATCGCTTACAAGAGATCAAAAGAAGTGAACGCAGCTTATCTTCTGTCTAAGGCCAGTCAGATAGGTCCTCATACACGAGAGTCCATAGACTGCATCCTGAAGTCCGCCCTGTTCGTACAGCAGGCATATCGTTCCTGCCAAGGCGTCCTTCGTCTTGCCGTAAGGTACGGAGCTGAGCGGCTTGAGGCTGCATGCAGAAGAATAGAGCCTAAGACCGCGTCTACATACAAACGCATTGAAGCGATACTTAAGAACAATCTGGATGACATACCTCTTACACCGTCGGACATGACTTCCTACATACCCCAGAATGACAATGTGAGAGGCCCGTCCGCATATCAATAGAACAACCAGGCTGGCACACAAATGAATACTAGCTAATGAATACACATGAAACAATCCTCCAGTTGGAGGGACTTAAACTCAAAGGCATGGCGGAGTGCTACAAGGCCCTTCAGAGTATGCCTGTAAATCAGTGGCCCACGCTGGACACCTTTGTGGCAAGACTTGCCGAAGCCGAACAGCAGTACCGCAACCGCAAGAGAACAGAGATGTATCTCAAGACCAGCAAACTGCGATACAACGCTGTAATGGAAGATGTAATCTGTTCAGAAGACAGGAATCTGAACAAGGAGATGCTTCTCCAACTTATGGACTGCACGTTCATAGACAGAGCAGAGAATCTTCTCATAGACGGCAAGACAGGATGCGGAAAGTCGTTCCTGGCATGTGCGATCGGAAGACAAGCATGCTTCATGGGACACCGAGTGGAATACTTCTCCATGAACAAGTTCATCGAGCGCATAGCACTCGCTAAACTTGACGGGAGTCTTCTTAAGGTCATCAATCATATAGAGAGAAATGACCTCGTCATCTTTGATGACTTCGGACTACAGCCGCTCGATAATAACTCGCGTCTGGCGTTGCTGCAGATCCTGGAAGACTGCTATCAGAGGAAATCCGTGATCGTCACATCACAGCTTCCGGTCTCAAAATGGTATGACTATATCAATGAGCCGACCTTGGCTGACGCCATCATGGACCGCCTCACCGCGAATGCGGTTCGGGTTGAACTGAAAGGTGACTCGATGAGAAGAAAAAATCAGAAAAAATAATAACTTTGCCGAACCTAAAGCGACCATATCTGAAGTGGTACATTTGAAAACGCTCTAGGAGGTACATTCAATGTGATATAGTCAATTAATATAAGCAAAGCGCAAAAAATCAATTTTGTCCCTCGTTTGTGCCCTAGACACTCGAGGGGCGTACCCAACGTTTATAGCGGCAAGTTATTTTTATTGACGAGTAATCACACCTTTTCAGCTGCTGAGAGTTTTACGATAGATCTTAAAGAGAGTGGTTATGTCACATTAGTCGGAGAAAAAACAGCTGGCGATACAAGTTGTGCCCCAAAGAATTTCACCTCAAAATATGGTATTTGGTTCAGAATTCCTACTCGTGATCCACACTTCTCTCCTAAAGGCTTTCCTATGGAAGGAATAAGTATTGAACCGCACCATGAGGTTAAGCAAACAATCGAAGATTTTTTTGATGATAAAGATACCGTCATAGAATATGTGTTGAATGAACTCATCAATAACCAATAAGAAACCTTTAAGATATTAACAATGGCGACTACTCAAACTGAGCGGCCGCCATTTATATATTCAAGAAGATTTTGGTAGCATCCTAATTGACTATCTACGACTAGGATTATTTACATCAAAATAAAATTCATTAGTATATTCATCCCATGGATAGTATCTAAGAAGTTTGTATACTTCTGTTTCATATATTATACCTTGCGGGTGTATCACATTCCTGTCAAAACTGAATCCTAACACAACTCTTGATAAATCTCCATTTACGTATGGGATAAAGTAATTCATCATATCTCCGTTCTCTTGCCAAATAGGGTGATATCCTTTATCTCTAGCGTACTTATCTATAGCATCTATCACAGACTTGTCTATGTACATATAATTGCCAGGAAGCCCTGCTTTTCCACCTCCTGATTCTAATATATATGCTTTTGAAAAGGCGGTATTCATTTGCATTTCTTTCGGATTGTAAATCACAATTGGATTACCTACAGAATTTGCCAAACTACTTATCTCGCTTCCTTTTGGCTTAGAATAATTCCACACATAATCATCAAATCTCACCTCTTCCGTAAGATACTCTATATTCTCACCGAAAGCTAGTACGGTTCGACTACCAGGAAACCCATTTTCATGTTCTGTTTCATTAATAGACATATGTAACTCCACGCATGAACGCAAAAATATACTAATACTTAGAATATTATTTTTATCCTCTACCTTACTCTTAGGATGAAAAACTTTTGCTATTCCATCATTAAGAATTAGATTTCTCTCAAATGGTGTACTATAATATAATGCTGAGCTATGTGCTGCTTCAAGTCTGCTATAGATTTTTTCCATTTGGGATTTATTTAGGGATATTCAGTTAATGCCCTCTAAGGAGTGGCGGATTATGGAACGAGGTTGTGGTGAACGGGTCTGAGAATCG
>ERZ808037.2064-NODE-2064-length-11112-cov-10.776076_pt1 | contig 11112 bp, 9 predicted proteins | sample MGYA00380190_ERZ808037 | MGnify/ENA primary metagenome ERZ808037 (study PRJEB31490, sample SAMN06133399) | mouse gut metagenome | isolation source: J9 | host: mice | place: China: Chengdu | collected 2015-05 ...
CCCAGACCTGCTCGTACTGCCACAAAATAAGTGATAGTAGTCCGAAAGGTAGAGCAGGACTTGGAATAAGAGGATGGGCTTGTGCTGAGTGTGGCACATGGCATGATAGAGATATCAATGCTGCTAAGAACATCCTCGCGGTCGGGCTTGACCGTCTAGCTGTAGGAATCCCCTCGGTTTAGCGAGGGGAGGAGGTCAAGTACGGCTTTTTTGTTGGCTTTGATGACGACAATAGATAATCTCCCTGTGATAAAGTAAGCATTACATACAAAAGGCTAGCAAAATCACTTAGAGTCGTGATTAAGAGGGTGGTAGAAAAACTAACAAGGACGACCCGCCGTTATATAAGGACTGATGGAAAATGGCAACAATAATAAAAGCATTAAAGTGGCTGATGATATCTATAGTTGGGCTGATTGTTTTGATATCTATTGGTCTACTGGTTACAGGTAATGGTTATATCTTTAGAGGGCTACAGCTGACCTATCTAAAAGGTGAAAAAACAGCGAATATTGATGATTACATCGATTTTGACAATAGAATCATCGATACATCAATCCCTATTCTTTGGGAGAAAGACACTAACTTTGGCGCCATCTCTTTGACACCAGAATTACAAAACGCGTTAGATAATGACCAAACTGTCGCCTTTGCTTTTATTAAAGATGGCAAATTGTTGTATGAGAACTATTGGCAGGGTTACAGCGGGGAGTCGCATACCAATAGTTTCTCTATGGCAAAAACAGTCACTACGATGCTGTACTTAAAGGCGGTTGAAGAGGGCATTATTGCAGATAAAAATGAACCAATAACCACCTTTTTGCCTGAATATGCTAATGATAAATACGCACAAAATTGTACTTTGGCAGACTTATCAGGCATGACCTCTGGCTATGATTGGTTAGAGGATTATTATTTGCCAGTGAACCCAACTGCCAAGGCCTATTATGGCAATGATTTGGTCAAGCACATGACCAGTCGCTCATTTATTGAGGAGTGTGGTGGTCATTTTGTCTACTCCAGTGGCGATACTCAACTTCTTGGTATTGCGCTGACTCGTGCTTTAAAACCTCATGGCTATACAGCCTCTAGCTATTTAGAAGAGAAGTTTTGGAAACCATTAGGCATGAAAAATGAGGGATATTGGTCGTTAGATGGTTCAAAAAATATTGAGAAAATGTACTGCTGCCTGAATGCAAATGCGTTAGATTTTGCCAAATTTGGACAGTTACTCTTAAATGGTGGGGAGTGGCAGGGCAAACAATTGCTGTCAAAGGAGCATGTCGAGTGGATGGTAACCCCCAATGAAGCCGCTTTTGATGTCGATGAGCCGCAAATATATGGTCATTCTGTTTGGACAGATATGGACAGCCCGGTGCCGTTTTATGCCATGCTAGGGCATTTGGGACAGCGTGTTTTGGTACTACCTGAAGAAAACGCCATTATTGTCCGTCTGGGTAAACAAAAAGGATTACCAACCCCTGTAGAAGGTTTTCATTTAGAGCCTGATTTGGGATTGTATGTCACTGAAGTTAAAAAGATTATGGATAACCTACCAGCACCAGCCGAGTAGGTCATGGCCTTGATGGGGCTAACTCTAAATCAGATAAATGATAATAAGTGAGTGGTATGACACAAGATGTCTTGGAACAAGCGTCGATACAGCTAGCAAAACAGATAAAAGATTATTTACAGGACAAGCAGCTAGGTGCTAATTTGCCTAATATCAGCTATGAGATATTGGCCTTGCAGCTTATAGACAGTGTTGAGCACGAAAATCAGATTAAAGCGCTTGCAGATACCAAGATTTCTAGCGCCTGTTGTGATCCCAATTCTGATAGTTTTGACCCCATAAAAGCCATCGTCTTCTTGAAAGACAGCGATTATGATGAGGCCTGTTGGTTGAGCTTTTTGCTGATTTATACTGATGATAGTGCAGACAATGATTGGCCATTTATGAGACTGCTGTATAGCGGTGTAGGATTGGATATCCCTCGACTGACTTGGAAAGCAGTTAACGAGCATTCAGACTTAATAACTCAGTTAGATACCGTAGCGAGTGCTTTAGCCCGGCAGCAACCTAAGCCTAGGTTTGGTCATCATAGAGCTTATGAGTTGTTGGCTCAGTTGCCTTCGGTATTTACCAGTTATATTGGTTTTATAAATGAGCAGGGCGGGCATAAGGCTTTATTCCAGCCACATAAATCTAATGTAGATAAGCAATCTTATTTTGAAACCTTATACTCATTGATACGTCAAAATATTTACCGTTTCGGGCGATTGTCGACGTTTGAGTATTTATGTTTACTTGGCAAAATGGGGTTGGCTGATGTCGAGCCAGACAGCTGTTATATCGCGGAAGCCAGTGGCCCCAAACGTGGTGCTAAACTGTTATTTGGTATGCTAAACAATGAGCAGCTAGATGCACATGCGGTGGGTTTGGCCGACTATCTGGGTGTGGGATATCAAGAGATGGAGGCCGCGATATGCCATTGGCAGAAGTCTCCAGATCGATTTATTCAGCATTAGCACTAGTACTAATAGCTACTTAGACCACAAACATAAAAGCCCCAGTCAGTTATGACCTGGGGCTTTCTTGCGTAGTAAGTTTAAGGCTTAGTTATTGGTTTAGCTAAGCTGAGTAGAGGTATTATCAAAGCTTTCAGGATGAACCTTATCACCCAAAATTTTATTACCCACCACACCTGAAGTAATAGAGCCACTCACGTTAACTAACGTACGCATCATATCAATGAGAGGTTCGATTGAAATTAGCAGACCTGCCAGCTCAAGCGGCATACCAAGTGTAGATAACACAATAATAGCGGCAAAGGTTGCACCCCCACCAACACCGGCCACACCAAATGAGGCAATCATTGAGACACCCACAACAGAGGCGATAAAGCCAATTGACCAAGGGTCGATGCCCATGGTTGGTGCAATCATCATCGCAAGCATCGCAGGGTACACACCGGCACAGCCATTTTGACCAATGGTTGATCCAAAGGAGGCTGAGAAGTTAGCAATCGGTTTGGCAATGCCTAATTTGTTTACCTGAGCATCGATACTTAGAGGAATCGTTGCTGCTGAACTGCGAGAGGTAAAGGCAAAGGTTAATACCGGAGCAATCTTCTTGAAGTGTTCAATAGGTGATCTGCCCGTTAGCATAATGATAAAGGCGTGGACAATTAGCATAATAAATAATGCCACATAGGAAGCCACTAAGAATTTTGCCAACTGCCAAATAGCATCAGCATCTGTGGTCACAATGACCTTAATCATTAGCGCTAAGATACCGTAAGGGGTTAGACGAATAATAAAGCGAACCAAAGCCATAACCCAGCTTTGAACCACATCAATACCTTTAAGGATAATTGCCCCTTTTTCTGGATCATTTTTATTAACCGTTAGTGCGGCAATCCCCATCAAGCTGGCGACGACCACAGCTGAAATCATTGAAGTGCTGGCAAGCTCAGCGAAAGTGCCCCCCATGCTGGTTGGGATAAAGCTTAATATCAGGCCTGGAATGGTTAAATCAGCAACATCGCCACTACGCTCAATGATGCTTTGACCTCGTGCAACTTCCATCTCACCGGCGACAATTGAGCTGGCATCTAAATGAAATAGGTTGGCAATGACAGCGCCATCTAAAGCTGCGATACCCGTGGTAATAAGTAGGGTGCTGATAATCCAGAAGCTCATTGAACCAATCATGGACGCTTTCTCAAGACGGGCAATAGCCGCCAAGATAGAGACAAATACTAAAGGCATGGCAATCATTTTTAATAGATTCACATAGCCATTACCGACGATATTGACCCAAGGTAAAAAGCTTTCAATATCGACATTTAAGGCAGATAAGACTAGCCCGTAGACCACCCCTAAAAATAGACCTAGAAATACACTACGACTCAGTGAGTCGCTTTGACGGTGATATCGCCATAATCCGTATAGCAAGGCTATGAATATGACTACCAGCAATAGTAATAGCATGAGGAGCTCCGCGCACAAATAAAACGCCCTATTATCCTGATTTTTAATAAAAGGTCTAACAGTTAATGCTCAACTGGTTATTCCCATTGGTTATAAGGGGCTTTACATTAAGTTAGCTTTTTATGGCTTGGTGAGCTTAATAAATGAGTTTATTTGTGGCGTAGTGCTTGACCGCATAAAAAAGTTATTTTAGAATCTGTATCACTGTACTAGAACGAAGAAACAATTTATCAAAAAACAAGGCTATTAAAAACAGGGTGCATCTGATGATTGAAATTAAAAACAGCTATGGGTTACATGCGTCAACTCTACCTAACAAAGAGGGCTTATTTGGTGAGTTTGGTGGAAAGATTGGTCATCCTGAGCTGGCCAAAGCGTTAGACGAGCTTGAAACTGGGTTTCATGAAATTATTAATGAGCAAGACTTTATTACAGAAATGAAGAGACTGCGTGAGACTTATGTGGGCAGACCTAGCCCTATTTACCATGCCAAGCGATTATCAGAGCATTGCGGGGGTGCTCAGATTTACTTAAAACGTGAGGATTTAAACCACACGGGCGCGCATAAAATTAATCACTGCCTAGGTGAAGTATTGCTGGCCAAAAAAATGGGCAAAACCAAAGTTATTGCTGAAACTGGAGCAGGGCAGCACGGGGTTGCTTTAGCCACTGCAGCTGCTTTGATGGGCATCGAGTGTGAGATTCACATGGGGGTGGTAGATATGAAAAAAGAACACCCTAATGTAAGCCGTATGAAAATTCTAGGTGCAAAATTAGTTCCTGTGTCAGAAGGTGCGGGGACATTAAAAGAAGCGGTAGACAGTGCTTTTGCTGCGTATCTAGAAGATATAGAGAACAGTATGTTTGCCATCGGTTCAGTCTTGGGACCGGCACCTTATCCGGAGATGGTAGGCTATTTTCAATCTGTCATCGGTCACGAAGCACGTGAGCAATTTTTAAAGACCACAGGTGGTTTGCCAAATAAAGTAGTCGCTTGTGTCGGCGGTGGCTCTAATGCTATGGGCATGTTCAGCGGCTTTATGGATGATGAGGGTGTCGAGAAAGTGGGGGTTGAGCCGGCTGGTGAAGGTTTGGATACACCCAATCATGCAGCCACCATGACCAAAGGCGTTAAGGGTGAGATTCAAGGGTTCAAGTGCTATGTCCTGCTTGATGAGAAAGGCAATCCTGCGCCGGTTCACTCAATCGCCTCAGGTTTGGATTACCCTGGCGTTGGCCCGCAGCATTCTTTCTTAAAAGATGAAAAGCTGGCAAACTACGAATCCGTTACTGATGCAGAGTGTTTAGAAGCTTTTATGGCATTATCACGTATGGAAGGTATTATTCCCGCTTTAGAGTCTTCTCATGCTGTAGCTTACGCGATGAAGATAGCCAAAGAGATGTCGAGTGATCAGACAATCTTGGTGAACTTATCAGGTCGTGGCGACAAAGATATAGATTTCGTGTTAGATAAAGTTGAATTGTGATTTTTTTCGCAGTTTTTAGTAATAATCCACTTAAAAATTAATAAGTTTTATAGCCTACCAGCAGAACTGGTGGGCTATTTTAGTAAGTAGTTAATTAAAATAACTGATTGATTGAAACAATTAATTGAAGTAGTTAGTTGAATTCTGCCAACCAGTTAGCAACGGTAGCCACTCGCTGCTGCCGGGTACCGCCTATTTTTCTAAAAGGTTTGTTGTGAGTGATTAGGGCTTGTTCAAAAGCTTGGCTTATTTCATGACGCTGGTAAGGAGCATCTCGCAAATCATCTGCTACCCAAGGCACATCCACTTCAGTCAGCAAAATTAAATCATAACTGTGAGCAAGTGCGGCCGTCTCTAAGGCCTGTGGACATTTGCCATAATACCAATAAGAGTAGACCATCAGTTCAAATAAAGTGGTATCACAAAATAAATAGCGATTGGCTTGCGATGCTTTGCGGTTTTCTTCCGCAACTTGACCTTCAGCTATCGGCATTAAGTCTTCCCATTCACACGAGCTTTGGGTGGTGTCCCATTTTAATTGCAAATAAGGGCGCATAAATTCTCCCGCCCACTGGGTATTAAAGTGCTGTGCTAAATCCTGACACAGGGTGGTTTTTCCGGTGCTTTCAGCACCAAGTATGGCCACTTTTAATACGTCAGGCACTTTTTGCTGCTGTAGTGAAGTAGCAAGCTCGAGAGTTGGCGAGTCATTTGCTTTAGAATTAGCAGAAAATTTTGGGTGTGATAGGCTCATAATCAGGCTCGAAAAGTTGTAGGAATGAATGGGTAAAGAATCTATAACACTCAAGATTAGGAATAATCGGCCAAAACAGGCATAATATATAGCTTGGATTTTTTAATTCATAAAGAGTATGACTCTGTGCACCATTATGCAAGATATGGATGCAACATATTGAGTTAGACGTATCAGTTTAGAGATTGTGCGTGCTGCACAGTCTGTCGACGTAAGATAACTATAAGGGTTAAACCTAGAGTTAAGCCGCTTTAAATACCTTATTTGCTAAGAGAAATAGGAAGCAATATGAAAACATATATTACAGGGACAGGTCTATATATTCCGCCATATAGCATTAGTAATGAAGAGCTTGTTGAATCGTTTAATCAGTATGTTGACAATTATAACAGTCAATACGCCAGTGAAATCGAAGCGGGCACCCGAGAAGCATTAGAGCCTTCTTCAGCTGAGTTTATCGAAAAGGTTTCTGGTATTAAGTCACGCTATGTGATGGAAAAATCAGGCATTTTAGATCCTAATATCATGACGCCACTTATCCCTGCTCGTAAATTGGGTGAAGAGCTGTCAGTTATGGCTGAAATGGGTGTGGACGCCTTGCAACAAGCTTTGGATGAAGCCGGTATCGAAGCCACTGAGCTTGACGGTATTATCGTGGCGTGTTCTAACTTACCACGTGCTTATCCAGCACTTGCCATCGAGATACAACACGCCATTGGTATGGTAGGCGGCTTTGCTTATGATATGAACGTCGCCTGTAGTGCCGCTACTTTTGGTATCGCTCAAGCGGTAGGCGCTATTAAAGGCGGGCTAGGTACTAAGATTGCCGTAGTTAACGTGGAAATCACCACAGCGCATCTTAACTGGCGTAACCGTGACAGCCACTTTATCTTTGGGGATGTCGCCACGGCTTCTATCATTGAAGCTTCTGACACACCAAAAGGCTATGAAGTTTTAGACAGTAAGCTATTTACCCAGTTTTCAACCAACATCAAAAATGAGTATGGCTTCTTGGATAAAGGCGAGTATCTAGCCGCTGAAGCTGAGCTTTATGGCGACTTACAAGAGCCAGTTTCTGACAAATTATTTTTACAAAACGGCCGTAAAGTATTCCGTGAAGTGTGCCCGAAAGTCTCTGAGCTTATTAGCGAGCATTTAGCAGAAAATAACTTGCCTGCCACAGAAGTTAAAATGATGTGGTTGCACCAAGCCAACATCAATATGATTAATTTGATTTTACGCAGTGTAGTAGGTAAACAAGCGGATCCTGCTATCACCCCAACCGTAATTGATGAGTTTGGAAATACCAGCTCGGCCAGTCCAGTTATCGTATTCCACCGCTTCAAAGATAAGCTACAATCTGGTGAACTGGGTGTGATGTGTTCGTTTGGCGCAGGTTACTCGATTGGTTCAGTGCTACTTAGAAGGGTCTAACTGACTCTTTGAGCTAAGCCTCTTAATTACCGATAATTTAAGCAGGACTCCTGATAGATAAAAATATGAATCTATAGCGGGGGCCTGCTAGATTTTTTAGGGCTTATAATTGACCAGACTAGTCTCGGTATTGTGCTTAAAATTTGCTATAATTAGCCACCTTATTTTTACATCAAAAATTAGTCTATATTTTTAGCTATTAATAATTCATTCAATCGTTAATATCGTTTATAACCAAACTCAAGAAAAGATAACTTATGAAAGACTCGTTAAGAGAACGCTTAGATCAGATGGTAGATCGCTACGAAGAAGTGACTGCACTGCTTTCTGACCCCGATGTCATTAGTGATAACAACAAGTTTCGCGAGCTGTCTATGGAGCACAGTGAGCTGATTGAAATCACGACTCTGTGGCAGCGTTACCTTCAGGCTGAAACTGATAAAAAAGATGCCGAAGAGATGCTAAATGATGCAGCTGACCCTGATATGAAGGCGATGATGCAAGAAGAGATTGAAACGGCTGCTGCTGATATCGAATCGATGGAAGAAGAGCTTAACGTTATGATGCTGCCTAAGGATCCTAACGATAAGGTGCCTGCTTTCTTAGAGATTCGTGCAGGGACAGGCGGTGATGAAGCGGCAATCTTCTCAGGGGATCTGTTCCGTATGTATGAGCGTTACGCCTCATCTCAAGGTTGGACGGTAGAAATACTATCTGCCAACGAGGGTGAGCATGGTGGTTATAAAGAAATCATTACTCGTGTTTCTGGTAATGATGTCTACGGCCGCTTAAAGTTTGAGTCTGGTGCACACCGCGTACAACGTGTCCCTGAAACAGAAAGCCAAGGCCGCGTACATACCTCAGCCTGTACTGTAGCAGTGATGCCAGAGGTTAAGATTGACGATACGGTTGAATTAAACCCAGCAGATATCCGTATGGATACTTTCCGTTCAAGTGGGGCGGGTGGTCAGCACGTTAACACCACCGACTCTGCAGTACGTTTAACGCATATTCCAACGGGTGTGGTTGCTGAGTGTCAACAAGAGCGAAGCCAACATAAAAACCGTGCCAAAGCGATGCAAATGCTAATTGCTCGTATTCAACAAGCCAAAGTACAAGAGCAAGTGGATACAGCCGATGCGTTACGCCGTAACTTAGTAGGTAGTGGTGATCGCAGTGAGCGTATCCGTACTTATAACTTCCCACAAGGTCGTATGACCGATCACCGTATTAACCTAACTTTATATAAGTTAGATTCTATTATGGAAGGGGATTTAGACGAGCTATTAGATGCCTTAACCCGTGAGCACCAAGCCGACTTGATGGCGAGTGTGAGCGGAGAATAATTGTCTAAAAACAATTGTCTACAAGTAGAAAACTTAGAGAAATAACTTCTTTAGCTGTTTTATAAAAATCATTGTCATAAATAATTTGAGAGTCTTATGTCTAATCAAAATAATCAAGATCAAGCCCCATCAATCGATGAAACCAATGACCTTATCGCTCAGCGCCAAGCTAAGCTAGATGAGATTGCTGCCTCGGGGAAAGTGGCTTATCCAAACCAGTTCAAACGTACTGATTATGCTGAGGATTTACAAAAGCAGTTTGAAGATGTCTCTAAAGAAGAAATTGAAGAAAAAGCGGCTAAAGGCGAGAAGACTCAAGTCAATGTAGCAGGCCGTGTGATGCTAAACCGTGGCTCATTCATGGTTATTCAAGACATGACTGGCCGCATCCAGTTATACGTTGCCCGTAAAGAGCTAAATGATGACACTAAAGCACTCATTAAATCATTAGATTTGGGCGATATTGTTGGTGTTTCAGGCTATATCGGCCGTTCAGGCAAAGGCGACTTATACGTCCATATCGAAGAGATTACCTTATTAACTAAATCTTTACGTCCTATGCCAAATAAATTCCATGGTTTGGCAGATACCGAAGCGCGTTATCGTAACCGTCACTTAGACTTAATGACCAATGAAGACAGCCGTAAAACCTTCATGATCCGTAGTCAGGTAGTAAGCGGTATCCGCAAGTTCATGCTAAATGAGCGCTTTATGGAAGTAGAAACACCAATGATGCATCCTATCCCAGGCGGTGCTGTGGCTCGTCCGTTTGTGACGCATCACAACGCTTTAGACATGCCATTATATTTACGTATTGCGCCAGAATTATACCTAAAACGTTTGGTTGTGGGCGGCTTTGAGCGTGTGTTCGAAATCAACCGTAGCTTCCGTAACGAAGGGGTATCAACACGCCATAACCCTGAATTCACTATGATTGAGTTCTATCAAGCTTATGCAGATTATAAAGATTTGATGGACCTAACTGAGCGCTTATTCAATGAATTAGCAATGGATATCTTGGGTACGACTGAACTGACTTACCAAGATGAAACCATTAGCTTCAAAGCGCCATTTGCTCGTCTAAGCATGAAAGATGCTATTGCTCAATATGCTGAAAACTTCGACATGAGCAAAATCGACGACCGTGATTATTTAGCGGACTATGCTCAAAACGTATTGAAGCAACAAGTTAAAGACGGCTTCGGTGTTGGTAAGCTACAAACCATTATCTTTGAGGAAACTGCTGAGCATAAACTACGTCAGCCAACCTTCATTACTGAATACCCAGCTGAGACTTCGCCACTGGCTCGCCGTAATGATGAGAACCCAGAGATCACCGATCGCTTTGAGTTATTCATTGGCGGACGTGAAATCGCAAACGGATTTAGTGAGCTGAACGATCCTGCAGACCAAGCAGAACGTTTCCATAACCAAGTTGCCGAAAAAGAAGCGGGTGATGATGAAGCCATGCACTTTGATGCCGATTATATCGAAGCGTTGTCATACGGTTTGCCTCCAACAGCAGGTGAAGGTATTGGTATTGACCGCTTAGTTATGTTGTTTACCGATGCGGCCAGTATTCGTGATGTGATTTTATTCCCTCACATGCGCATGAAGCACTAAGATAAAACTTAACTTTAGACTAAGTTTTATGCCATGAAGAGATGAGATGTAGGACTGCCTTAAGTGCAGTCCTATATTTTTTTAGAAGCCGTTAACATATGTGCAACAGAGTCAAAAAAACGGTATAGTAACAATCGTTATTTTGAATATTTTCACAGTTTAGGTTAAATGTATGTTATGGCAAATTACTCAGCCCAAAAATTAAAAAGTGTTTCCCTAAATAATCAGGAGAGACGTTACGCCAATCAGGATGGTAACAATACCGCTAGGCCAGAAAATCGCACTGTAACAGCGGCAAAGAAGCCTCTGATTACCCCTTTATCACCAGTCGCCGTAAAACCACCCACTTCAGGGGGTGGATATAAGGCGACACATATTGTCGTGAGTAGTGTTTAAAAGGTTGTAAGCTAAAATTAATCTTGCCATACTAAGCATATGAAAACCCTCAAGCTACGCATTAAAGACAAACACATAA
>ERZ808037.2067-NODE-2067-length-11104-cov-26.339167_pt1 | contig 11104 bp, 18 predicted proteins | sample MGYA00380190_ERZ808037 | MGnify/ENA primary metagenome ERZ808037 (study PRJEB31490, sample SAMN06133399) | mouse gut metagenome | isolation source: J9 | host: mice | place: China: Chengdu | collected 2015-05 ...
GTGGTCTGCATGGCAGTACGTTCATTTACATTTTTTCCGCTGGTGCTTCTCCCAAAGAAAAAGGAATAAGCCGAACCGCCGTAGCTGTCCTTTGGCTTATCCCTCGCACCCCTCATTCCAAAAATGGATGGTAGTTTCATAGGCACCTCCTAAAAATGGGTAAAAAGAAAGCACCTCCGAAGAGATGCTGTTAAACATACAAATCGATATCTACTGTTCCGGTTCACATTCTTTCAGGAAAAAACGTAATGACATGACCGTGACAGCGACTTTATATTTTATTTCCTCTGATACTTTCCGAGGCGGATTGGATAACATTTTCTCAATATCACTTTTATCTACCCCTGCCATCTTAGCAATCGTCTTTTTTGACAGACCATGATGTGAAATAAGCACCTGCAGGAATGCACACAGCTTTAAATCCTTATCTTCTGTGGCACTCAAATAAAGGAAACTGATCTTATTAAAAAGCCGGAACCGATACATATTATCTTCCGGCAGGAAAGATATATCTCCCTGTGCTAAAATTCTAACCTTATCTGCCGGCAGCCCTAAATATTTTGAAAGCGTATCTACATTAAAATCATAGGCTTCCATAAGTTCTTTCAACTGTTCTGTCACATTATCTTTTTCGTCCATGTTGACCTCCTAATCTGTGCTATCAGTATATCATAAACCTCACCTTCCTAAAAGGACAAAATACCCCTCTCGTCATATACGCTGCCCGTGCTGCCCTCATTCCTGATTGCCCGGTCAAGCCCCATAATCGTGGCAACAGCGCCGTCTATCTTCTCCGTGGACTTCTCCTTGTCCGGCTTGATGTTCCCCGCCGGGTCTGTGCGGACGAAGATGTTATCCATCATCCACCGCAGGACGGGATGCCCGCCATGTGCGATGTTCTTCTCCAGCACCAGCTCCATCAGCCGCTTGGTGGGCGGCGACATATCTTTAAAGCCCTGCCCGAAGGGAACCACCGTGAAACCAAGCCCCTCCAAGTTCTGCACCATCTGCACCGCTCCCCACCTGTCAAATGCGATCTCCTTGATGTGGAACTTTTTCCCCAGGTCATCAATGAAATTCTCTATAAAACCATAATGGATCACGTTGCCTTCCGTGGTCTGCAAAAAAACCTGCTTCTCCCACACGTCATATGGTACATGGTCACGGCGCACACGCAGGCGCATATTTTCTTCCGGTATCCAGAAGTACGGAAGTAAAATATATTTTTCCGTATCGTTCTGGGGAGGGAATACCAATACAAAAGCTGTGATGTCAATGGAACTGGATAAGTCCAGCCCGCCGTAGCATTCCCGCCCCAGCACCTCCCGCTCATCCACGGGGAAGGCGCAGGCATCCCACTTCTCCATCTGCATCCACCTTGTGCACTGTTTCACCCACTGGTTTAATCTGAGCTGCCGGAAGATATTTTCCTCTGCCGGATTGTCCTTCGCACTCAGATAAGCGTTCCTCACTTTCTCAATGTCAATGGTATGCCCAAGCGAGGGGTTGGCTTTCCGCCACACCTCCTCCGATGACCAGTCCTCATCATCGGATGCGCCATAAATAACGGGATAGAAGGTGGGGTCCATCTTCCTCCCCAGCAGGATGTCCTCCGCCTTCTGGTGCTGCTCAAAACATACGGAATGTCTGTCCGTCCCGGCTGTAGTTATTAAAAAGAATAGCGGCTGCGTCCTGGCATCGCCAGAGCCTTTGGTCATGACATCGAACAGCTCCCGGTTCGGCTGACTGTGCAATTCATCGAAAATAACAGCGTGTACATTCAGGCCATGCTTGGTGTAGGCTTCCGCCGAAAGCACCTGATAGAAACTGTTTGTCGGCTTATACACCAACCGCTTTACCGACATGACGGGCTTGATTCTCTTTTTCAGTGCAGGGCACTGCTCCACCATATCCACCGCCACGTCAAAGACGATGGATGCCTGCTGTCGGTCAGAGGCACAGCCGTAAACCTCCGCGCCCCACTCATTATCACCGCAGGTCATATATAACGCCACGCCCGCCGCCAGTTCCGATTTCCCGTTTTTCTTCGGGATCTCCACATAGGCAGTGTTGTACTGCCGGTACCCGTTCTCCTTCACCGTGCCGAACACATCCCGGATGATGGCCTCCTGCCACGGGAGCAGGTCAAAGGGCTGCACCCGCCACTTCCCTTTGGTATGTTTCAGGCAGTTGATGAAATCCACGGTACGCTTTGCCTTTCCCTCATCAAACACTATCCCCGCCTCCCTTAAAGAGCAAAAGCTCCATCGTGTCACTCTCTTTGTCCTCTCCATTGTCCGCCACGATACGGCTCCGGGAGGAAGGGGTAAGTCCGAACTGCTCACAGAAACGGTTCATGATCTTAAGGTAGGTCTGTGCGATGGATACCTGCGGCACCTGTTGCCAGTAGCCGGAAGGGGGCTTCACGATGGTGCCGTGCTGGGTGATGAATTCCTCTGCCTCTTTCCATCTGGCATATGCCTGGCAGTACCCGGCGAATGCCGCCATGTCTATTTCCGTGAGGATGCCCAGCTTCTCCATCTGCCCCGCCATCCGCTTCCACTCTTTTTTCGCCTCACCCTCCAGCCATGCCGGACAGCGGGGCGCTTTCTTTTCCGGCTTCGGCTCGCCCGTGTTAAGGCTCCGCTTGCCGGGATTGCCCTCCAGCGCCTTGACCGCCGTGGGCTTTGGTTTCCTTCCGCTCTGCACCTGTGCCGCCTCCTTCCCTTAAATTTACGCAGCAGAAAAGGGCTCCTGAAGAAGCCCCTTTCCGCTGCTATGTATTTATCATTTATTCCTGTGCCGGAAGTGCATCTGCCGCAGCCAGTGCGTTCTCTTCATAGAAATACGGGTCTGTGCTGTGGGAAACCTCCCCGCCGTTTTTGTCATGGACGCTGAATCCAAACCCAAGCGCCTCATCATCCCATGCCGTACTCAGTTCATATCCGTTGTAAATTTCCTTCATCGCGCTTTCCCTCCTTATGCCCTGCTGATTGCCCACTGCATGGCGTGTCCGCCGTCCTTAAAAGTTTCGTCTGCGACCTCCACAAGGTTCAGCCTGCATTCGATTTCCCCAAGCCCCGTTTCCTCCGGCGTTTCGATGAACTCGTAAATGGCCGCCTCGTACTGCCCTCTCCAGTTCACCATCGTCACCAGCACGTTCTCCCCGAAGGTCAGCGCGCCGCCGTAGCAGCAGGGGATTTTATCCTGCAGGTGTTCAATTGTGGTGGTCTGTAAAAAGTTGATTTCGTGTTTTTTCATATCCTCTGTCCTTCCTTATTTCAAAAAGTTTACTGTTGCAACCCTGATCTCATGCTGCTTTCCCCAAATGTGGTTCAGTATCATGTAGTTTGATGCGTCCAGCCGGTTCCTCGCCCATACCTTGACTGTCTTCATTTCCTTTGTTCCCTTCGGTGTGTAGTCGATCTCGAAAAGTGCCGCCCCTTCAAATTTCCTGTTCAGCATCCTGTTTCCCTCCGTTTTCCTTTTGGTAGTACACATGTTACCTCTGAACGAAGGTATTATCCACTCAATTCAGAGGCATAAATGTACCAAAGATACGCGGGGCGGGTTGTGTACATTACAGCGGGGCGGCATCCCTCCCGGAAAGCCGCCCCGCTGTGTCATTCCTTGCCCGTAAGGATGAAATCCCAATAGGACTCCCTGTTTTCCTCGATAAAAAGGACCAGTTCGTAGAATCCCCTGTCAAACGCGGCCCGCTGCACCGCAGCCATCTCACACATGTTGGCCGCCCCGCTGTCGCGGACTGCGAATATCTGTTCTTTTATTTTCTCCGTCAGCATCCCTTTCCCTCCCGAAAATTTATGGTGGCTTATGAGAACTCCACCATATGTAAGGTCTTGCACACGTGCCTGTATTCGCCGTGCCTTAACGCCTGCTTACTGCTGTGCCGGACCTTCCGGTTCAGGTACTTCTTGTTCAGGGAAATGCCACGGCGCAGCTCGCCCCTCATGCTGTACGGGCCCCTGCCACGCTGCCAGCAGTTCCGCTTTTCATGTGCATTTCCCGGTGATTTTTGCTGCATCGCCATATTAATCCGCCTCCTTCCATAATTCCCGTTTATTCCAGATAGTCGGTAAAGGTGATCTCCCGTTCCGCCACCTCGCGCATCAGCCCCTCTGCCCTGCGGCATTCCTCTGCAAGCGCGCCGACCAGCCGCGTCGTCAGCCACCTGTCCTTCCTTTCACGGACGGCGGCCTCAACCCGGAGCGCCACCTTTTTCCCGCCTTTGAGGGCATCCCTGAGACCGGCGCACTGGACGCACCTTAGATCCAGCAGGTGTTCCCTGCCCTCCCAATCAATCTTCGCAGGCACGCCCTCCATCGTCCGGTACCCGTGCTTTTCCATGATGGCCTTTACCTGCCTCTCCGCTTCCGCCCATTCCATCCTATTATCCTACCTCCCTGTCCGCATCATCAATCCTCCGGCATTCATCCTCCCCGAATATCACCGCAAGGCTGCTCCCGTTCTGCCAATGGATGTGTATGGAGCCGGAATCATCCACCCCCGTCACGACTCCGCGCATTCCGGGCGTCATCTCCCTGTAGGGGTCATCCATCCTTACCAGTTCCACACGGCATCCCTGCGGGTATTTTTCCCGCAGGGCCTCCAGCTCCTCCTTCCCAATGTCAAGCCTCATCCTGCACACCCCCGTTCCCCCACAGGGATGCCAAAGCCGCCTCACGGCTGCGGAACATCCTTCCCAGCGATGCCCGGTAGAGGTTCTGCCTCCCGTCAGTCAGCTCAAAATACCTGCCGTCATATCCCTGCACGGTGTACTGGTTTGTCAGCCCCTTTTTCTTATGGGTCAGCAGGAAGCAGGTGTCGCCTGTCCGCCAACCGCCCGGAAGCGCCCTGTCCGGCCTGCATTCCCTGTAGGCGGTTTCCAGCGTTTCCAGCGGGAACCCGAATTTCCCATAGGCGCGTTCCAGCACCCCGTAGTAAGCGCCGCTGGGTTCGCCCAGCCGCCGCCGCTCGTCCATGATGTAGGCCATCGCCGTCACTTCCTGCCCGCCGAGGCTCACCGTCAGGTCTTTTTTGTAGTAAAAGGATGGGAAGCCCTCGTAGCGGTCAAGGCTCGCCTCGTCCGCCTCCCCGATTTCCCAAATCAACACCGGCACCCTGCCGCCCTCCTGCGGCTCTATGGTGGCGTATGCCCCCGTCAGCGAGCCTTTGAACAGCAGGCGGTAACCTTCCACCTCCGTCTGCCCCAAAAGCCGCGCTGTGGGGCACCTGTGGGCCATCTGCCCCTCGTCCATGTTGCTGCCGTAAGCAATGTACATTTTCTTCATAATCAATCATCCTTTCGCTTTTTAGTGAGGTCGCCCTCCTACTGCCTTAAGGGCGGTCTCCCGCCCGTTATGGCCTTCAAGCCGCGTTCCGCCATGCGGAGTTGCCTTCAAGGTGTTTCAGGAAGTGGAGCCTGCAGGTCTTGAACTCGTCCCCGCTTAAGCCCAGCCGGAGCATCCAGCACCGGAATGCGTATTTTTCGTTGTCGGTCACAGTCTTTCTTGCGGAGGCTTTCTTCTGCGTCAGCGCCTGGTGGCTCACCGCAAGGCAGAACTGTATGTATGCCTTGATCTCGCCCGCGTGGGTGGTGCTGTTAAAAAGCCGGAACTCCACCGTGCCTTTGGTGAAGGTCGAATGCAGGTTCAGCCCGTGGTACCTTGTATCGTTGTAATGCTCGTCCCTGCCCCTTGTGGAGCCCGCGTACCAGATGTCCTTTAAGGCTTCCATCGTCTGCGGCTTTTTGCGGTTGATGGTCTCTATCAGCTTTTCGTTGGTCTTTTTGCACCACCGCAGCCTCGCCGGGTCGATCCGGAGGGCTTTGTAGAGGATGTCCTCCTTGCTCGCTATGATGTTCACAAGGTTCCGCAGGGTCTGCGGCGTGTAGCGGCTGGCGTCCACATGGATGTGTATCCCGCACTGGCTGTTCACAAATGCCCCGCTGTGCCTCAGCCGCCCCACCACCTCCTGCAGGTCCGCCATGTCCTCGTAGGTGAGGATGGGGCTGACGATCTCGCATTTGTATTCGTCCGCCGCCTGCACCGTGCGCCCTCTGCTCTTTTTCTGTGCGGTGATGCTGGAGTCGTAGGTGGCCTTCCATGTCCTGCCCTGCCGGTCCTTTGCCCCGTAGGTCTTGTAGTAGGTGCCGAGGTAAAAGCCCTCTGTTCCGAAATATTCTGCGATAACCTCCGCCGCCTTTTTCCTTGTGATCCCCGTCATTTCAATCTCGATCCCGAATCTCTGTGTCCTCATGTGCGTTTCCTCCTTGGTTCTGCTTTTCTTTTGGTAGTCTATTAATCACTCTAAACGCACTATTTATCCACTTATTTCTGCTCATAATGTACACAAAGTTTCGGGTGTGGAAGGCCGTAAATTTGTGTGTTTTACAGCTTTTTTTGCTGTGTTATTCCGGGCATCTTCTATATTGATTAATACGGGTCAGTCTTTACTCCATTCCGCATCTTGCCGCCTTGTCAGCGAGGATGAGCCTTTTCAGGTATTCCCTCTTGTCCTCCTGCCGCTCGAACCACTCCCTCGCCTCTGCGTCCTTTAAATTGAACTGGAGGTTGAACCGCAGCACCCTGTGGCGGTAATCCTCCTGGGCGGCCTTCCTCCGCTCCCTTTTTTCCTCATCGGAGAGCCTCTTTTTGCGCCCCCTCATTTTAATCCCTCCCCGTCAAAGCCCTGGCTGACCTGCCCGATCAGGACCGCGTCCGCCACCGCTTCGGCAAGCTGCGCCTCCGGCTGCCCTGCCGCTTCCACCGCCGCCTGCAGCCTTGCCGCTTCCCTCTCGTTCCTGCGGGCTTCCTGCCACCTCTGTTTGTTTGCCTCGGTGCGGAAAGCGGAATGCCCTTTCAGGTTCTTAAGCAGGAGGTTCCTGACCTCTTTTCCCTCTTTCCCGCCGAAGCCCAGCCGCAGGAGCCATATCCTCATGTAGTATTTTTCATTTTCCTCGATAGTCTCATCCGGACGGATGCGCTTCTGCCCCCTTGCCTGCCGCACCATCGCCGCCGCAAGGTGCGTGAATGCCTTTATCATGCCGGGGTCGTCCGCCGTTGGAAGGGTAAAAGTGACCTTCCCGTCCTGAAAGCTGATGCCCCTGCACCCTTCCGCATGATTTTGGAATGTCTGCAGGAAAGTTTCCGCATCGGGAATCTCCGTGCTGCCCAGCTCCTCCACCAGTTCCGCGGTAATCCGGAAGACCTCCTCCGCAAATGCCCTGTTGATAAGGTACTGCTTGCTGTGGATGAGGAAGATGAGGTTCTTAAGCCCCTCCGCCGTCATGCCCTCCACCGGGAGGCTGACCGTTGTTTCCTCAATCTCCGTCTGTGGTGTGTCGATAAGGCCCCGTTCCAAAAGCCCTGCCCTTACCATCTCCGCTGTTTTTTCATCCTCCGTCTCCACCGCGCCGCTCCTGTCGATGGTGCAGTTCCCTACCTCGTAGGCGCAGGTGGGGACTCCCATGTACTTTGAAGGCTGCCCCAAAATCCCGCTGACTGCCTTTACCACATCTTTCCTGTTTGCTGCATTCGTCTCAATCCTCATCCCTTTTTCCTCCGTTTTTTAAGCCCTCTGGCTTTGTTTTCCCTTTCGGTATTACATTAATCACTCTGAATGGGGATAAAAGCAACACAAATGTCATAATAAATGTCACAATAAAAAAGGGGAGTAACTGTGCATGGTACACAATGCCTGAAAGCAGGGATTATCTATTGGAAGTAACGTCCAGCTTCGCCAGCCTTTCCCTCAATTCCGCCAAAAAACTGCTTCCCCTTTACGGGCTTTCCTTCCCGGACGGTCTTGGAATCCTTACCGCCTGAAAAGGATACAAGATGATATTCCGGCTTATCCATCCGCAGCCACCTCCCCTGCCAGTGCAGAGAACGCAATCCGCTCACCGCCCCGCTCTACAGATACATTCTCCGCAGAGCCGGCCTGTTCGATATAGCGGTTCACGATGACATCCGCAAACTTCTCATCCAGCTCTATGGTGTAGCAGATGCACCCCGTCTGCTCGCAGGCGATCAGCGTGGAGCCGGAGCCGCCGAATGGGTCCAGTACAATGCAGTTGCTCATACTGGAATTCTTGATGGGGTATGCCACCAAGCCCACTGGCTTTGAGGTCGGATGGGTCTCGCTTTTCTTCGGGCGGTCAAACTCCCATATGGTGGTCTGCTTCCTGTCGGAATACCAGTTATGCTTCCCGCCCTTCTTCCATCCGAACAGGCACGGTTCGTGCTGCCACTGGTACGGGCTCCGCCCCAGCACAAGGCTCTGCTTTTTCCAGATGCAGCACCCGGAAAGGTAGAATCCTGCCGCCCTGAACGCGCTGCGGAAATTCAGCCCTTCCGTGTCGGCATGGAACACATATATGGATGCGTCCTGCTCCATGTTCTGCTCCATATTTACGAATGCGGCGAAAAGGAACTGGTAAAATTCCTTATCCGGCATGTTGTCATTCATGATCTTCCCAGCAGTCCCCTCATAGTTCGCATTGTACGGCGGGTCTGTGACCACAAGGTTTGCCTTCGCCCCTGCCATCAGCACATCGTATGTCTCCGGCAGGGTGGAATCCCCGACCACCAGCCTGTGCCTGCCAAGCGTCCACACATCACCCATCTTTGCCACAGCGGGCTTTTCCAGTTCCGCGTCAATGTCAAAGTCATCCTCTGTCACTTTCTTATCGTGGACGGAATTGAAAAGCTGCTCGATCTCCGGCGGCTCAAAGCCAGTGAAGGATACATCAAAATCCGAATCCTGCAGGTCGGCAATCAAATCCGCCAGTAGCTCCTTGTTCCATTCGCCCGTGATCTTATTGAGGGCGATGTTGAGCGCCTTCTCCTTCTGCTTGTCAATGTCAATGACGATGCAGTCGATCTCCTCATAGCCAAGATCGGAAAGCACAGACACGCGCTGGTGTCCCCCGATAATGGTCATGTCTGAGTTGACGATCACCGGCTCCACATAGCCGAACTCCGTGATGGAGTTTTTTATCTTCTGGTATTCCTTATCGCCGGGTTTCAGCTTTTTCCTCGGATTGTAGGATGCCGGGATAAGGTCGGCAATCCTGATATTCTTAAACTCCATTCTCTAATCCCTCCAGAATCTTGCCTTGATGTAGCAGTCATAGCTGCAATACTTCGGTTTCCTGCTCCGGTAAAAGGAAAACTCCCTGCCGCAGCATTCACATTTCTTTGTGCAGAGGGCTTTCCTGTTCCCCTCCTGCGGATTGGTTTTCCACCACTGCCTCCGGCATTTCTCTGAGCAGAACTTCCTCGGCCTGCCGGTCCCCGCCTGTGCCGTTTCCTTCCCGCAGCAGATACAGATGCCGCCCTGCCCTTCCCGCTCCTGCAGGTTCTTCACGGTTGCCGCCACATAGCCGCCCATCCCTTTTGCCTTGCAGTGGTTGCGGACGATGTCGCGGGAAAGCCCCAGCGCCTCCGCTATGGCACGGTAGCCCATGCCCTTCAGGCGCATTTCCTTCACCTGCGCCGCCTCAAAATCGGTCATTTTCCCTCCACCTCCATCAAAAAAGGCCCAAAAACCACAATGTCACTAAGTTAAGAAGGCAGATAAAAGATCTCTATACCAGAGATGGTATAGGGGTCTTTTTTCGCCTTTTTCAAAAAAGTAATTGACATGAACAGAAATATGTGCGGCCACTCTCGCTACCGATTAAATAAAGAGAGTTGCGAGAGCGGCCCTTGTAGTTAAGTAAATCTTAATTTCAAGGAGGAGTCATATGAAACCTAAACATATTAAAAAACTTTTAATGTCTGAAATTAAAGAGGTCGCAAATAAACCGGAACTTTACTGCTTTCATCCAAATAGTGATTTTACCCGCAAACGAAAGCTGTCTATGGAAACAGTCCTGACGGGCATTATCGGTATGGGAAGCGGCAGCCTTACAAATGAACTGATAGACTTATTTCATTCCTCTCCTGATATGCCTGCCAGCTCTGCTTTTATCCAGCGGCGCAATAAGATAAAACCAGAGGCATTCAAAGCCATTTTTGATGGCTTTTCAAAAGGTATCATGACAGAGTTCTCTGGAGAAATGCCTGTATTTGCTGTTGATGGTTCGGACATTCAAATAGCAACAAATCCTGATGATCCTGAATCATACTTTCCGGGAAGGAGCGGACAAAAAGGGTATAATCTTCTGCACTTAAATGCACTGTATGAAATAAATCATCACATCTATGCAGATTCAGTCATCCAAAAAAGAAAAGACTGGAACGAGCATAAAGCACTGCTGGAAATGATTGGGCGCTCGCCTGTGCCCAAAGCCCTTATCATAGCAGACAGAGGTTATGAATCTTATAATAATATGGCACACATTCAAGAAAAAGGATGGCATTTTCTTATACGTGTTAAAGATGGCAGGGGAAGCATCAAGGGCAATCTGGAACTTCCTGAGCAGGAAACGTTTGATATGGATATCAATCTTAAGATCACAAGGAAACAGTCAAACGAAGTAAAGGAACTGTTGAAAGATAAAAATCATTACAGGTTTCTTCCCACAAACGCAAACTTCGATTATCTGCCTGCTAAAAGCAGCTATAAAGAGCCAGCTTCGTTTTATGAACTGCATTTCAGAATTGTAAGGTTGCGGATATCAGAGGATACCTATGAGACCGTTCTTACAAATCTTGACAAGGGGCAATACCCAATCGGGAAGTTAAAACTGCTTTATGCTTCAAGATGGGGAATCGAAACATCTTTCAGGGATTTAAAATACACAATCGGCATGCTGAATTTTCATTCAAAAAAGGTGATGTGTATTCAGCAGGAAATCTATGCACACCTGATAATGTATAACTTTGCGGAAATGATTACCTCGCACGTGGTCATTGAAAAAAAGCAAAGGAAGCATACATATAAGGCCAATTTCTCAGTTGCCGCACATATGTGCAGATTATTCTACCGGGGAAAAACAACATCACCTAATTTAGAAGCCATTATAGCAAAGAACCTCATTCCCATAAGACCTGACCGTCATCGGGAGCGAAATATAAAAGCTAAGGTTTTCCAAGGCTTCCTATATAGAATAGCATAAGCTGCATAAATTTCATAT
>ERZ808037.2068-NODE-2068-length-11093-cov-12.962146_pt1 | contig 11093 bp, 13 predicted proteins | sample MGYA00380190_ERZ808037 | MGnify/ENA primary metagenome ERZ808037 (study PRJEB31490, sample SAMN06133399) | mouse gut metagenome | isolation source: J9 | host: mice | place: China: Chengdu | collected 2015-05 ...
CAAAACGGCCCTTGCGAATTACTGGAAAAACCGTTATAATAGGAGTTGGCGCAGTAATACTGTTGTGTGGGAGGTTGGAGCTCCCGCATAGGGGCGTAAGGGATTGCCGTCCCTTGCGCCCTGCCTTTATTTACCTCGGTGTTTCTATTCTACACCATGCGCTCAAATCATGCAAGCGGTTTTTTATACTTCATCCGGACTTGTTGCTTTTTTCGACCTCTTTTTCTTCTTTTCGCTGTTTCGCCCAATTTTTGATACATCGCAAGAACAAGTTGAAATGTTCAGTTTTTCTTAACTTAACGGCTGATTTCCCGGCGAAATCTGCGAAAAATGCCCACCTGAAAAAATGGAAGGGCTGATTTTTTGACACATGAATTGGACAAGTTGAGATTTTGAAGCGGGCTGTGTTATCACTCAAAATGAGGAATTGTTTGGTTTTTCGCTCATATTCACGGCTTGTTGAATTTTTAGAACATCGTTTGCTGTCTGGCCCATTTTTCTGTCCCGTTAAGTTAAGCGGGCTTTTCTTTTTGGAAAAAAGGCCGTTTTGAGCCGCGAAAACGGCCTTTTTCAAAAATATGGCGAAAGAGGGGGCGGGCAAATGAAACCCGCCCTCCATTTTTTGTTATCTTCAAATGAGCTCTTTGCGCTCATTCATATAGATGCTTCGATGCGAGCGATAATTTATCTGTCAATTCGCGCTCGACCGTCACCATCCGACATTTTATTCGGTCGTCAAAGGTAGATGAGCTTGAATTGAATATTTCCCTTTTGTCCACAAGCTGCTTTTCGTAGCAGGCGTTGATGGAGGAGTTTTCCATCAGCAATTCCACACGCAAATCTTCGACATCAGAAACGCAATTATGAATTTTTTCGTGAATACAGTCGTAAACTCTTTCGGTCAAGGTCTCGGCCACCTCATTCATTCCCTTTTCAAAAGGAGGAATAGGGACATATACCTTTTCACTTAATAGCATCTTGCCCATCAAAAAAAGTCTTATCAAAATTGAAATTGTCCTGTAATAGCAGCTCATAATCATAGCTCCTTTCATTTTAGGCCGCCACCCGGTACACAAAGCCGGGGAAGCCCTTCACGCGTAGATTGCGCTCGTCCGCCCGTCCCGGACGAATCGGAACGGTGTATCGAGCAATCTCTTTCATCAGCTTTTCCGGGTCTGCCCCCGGCGTTCGGATGAACTCCTTACACAAGGCCACGGCCATTTTGAAATTGACCTTGTAAGCGTACACGCCGTCTTTCGGCTGCCGGATTACTACCTCTCGGCAAATCCGGCTTGTGAAGTTGAAAGCGGTTAAGCTGGCGTAAATCTCCTGCTCCGCAAAGGCGTCTGACCGCCCGTGGAGATTGACGAGGCCCAATGTGTACTTCATATCCCTGAAGCTGATCTCGATTCCCCAGCGCATGTAATATAGGGCTTTTATCTCCTCTATCGTAAAGCTGCGTGGTAGTGATGTGGCGACGGTTTCAAATTCGCCGTTGTCCAGTTGGAAGCGGCAGATACGGAAGCGCATGGGGTACGGTGATGGAAAGTCCCACCGCCCGCGCCGCGTTTTGGAATTCGGCTTGCTTTTCTTCGGCACTTGCAGATGAATATAGCCGCTTTGCTTGTCCTCGTTGGTCTGCGTGGTGGTAATAGTAAAGCCGATGTCGCAATCCAACTCGCACATGGGCAGTTTCGCCACCTCTCGCATGGCAGAGTGGCTTTGCTTGATACGAACGAGAAAATCGGCGTTCGGTTTTTCCAGACAGTGGGCAATCAGGTTGTAACTTTCAAAGCCCCTGTCTGCGATAATCAGCGTCTTTTGGGTGAAATCGCGGCGCTTCAGCATGGTAATCAACGCCCCGATTTCATCCTTCTTCGGCTCCGGCTGAATCACCGCATCCACGAAAGTACGGGCAAGAAGGTCATATAGCGGTGTCAGGTGGAGCTGATTGACGCCTTTGGGGATTCCCTCATGGCAGACGAAAGAGGGTGACGCTGGATTCCTTGGGAGATTGATGGTCGTGCCGTCCACGGCTAAAAGGCGGTAGCCACGGAAAAGGGCATTGTCCGTGCAATCGGCGTTAAAAGAATCGAAAACGGCGCGAAACACGGCGGGGTCGAGTTGAGCGCGGCGCTGAGTGACGGCGGACGCGGTGACTTGGATCCCGGCGGCACGGGCGATCTTGTCTAAAGAGCCGCCCTCCGCGCCGATGAAAAGGCGGATGAGGGCTTCCTTTGTCAGGGGACTATTACGGGAAAACGCCTTGCTGTGACCGCGCTGGGCGGCGGCATTGCGTATCGCAGAATCCAGCGATACGCGGATTAGGTATACAGATGACATGGAGAGTCAGCCTTTCGGTGAATATTCGCCGAATGAAACAAAACAGCACCAAACGCACCCCCATCGCTGGGCGTGTACGCTTGGTGCTGTTCATGTTCGCTACTTTCGATTCAAACTATTCTGGCTATTCTGGCTATCTCTCCAAAAAAACAAACTCTCCAAACTCTCAAAATAAATGTGTGTAAAAAGTTCGAAAATACTATCTTTTTTTGCAAAACTCTCATGTTAGGCTGTCTCTCTATTTGCCTGCGAACACCGTGTCACCCGGCGTTAAGATTCAGTGTACACTGAATTTTTGAAATGTCAAGAAAATCACCAGAAAATTCACATTTAATTCAAACATGGAGAATAGCTTAACAAAATAGCGTAAATAGGTTCCCACCGTTAAGGAGCAAACCGGGAAAATTTGGCCCTTATCGGCGGGGGCTGGGGCTTGGCTTAACGGCATTGCAGCTTGGGCTGCCGCATTTTCGCGCTGTCAGCGCTCTCGTTTGATCTGATTCTGGGCCCGCCACTGCCTGGGGGAGAGACCATAGCGCTTATGGAACGCCCGGGTGAAGTGCAGCTGGTTGGGGTAGCCGCACCGGGCCGCGATGGTGCCAATGGAGGCGTCCGTACCCTTGAGTTGATCGGCGGCCTTGGACAGCCGCAGGCGGATCAAAAACTCCTGGGGCGGACAGCCCATGGCCTCCCGGAAGATCTTGCTGAAATAGCTGCGGTTCAGCCCGCATACCTCGGCAATCCGCTCCACGGTGATGTCCTGCGCGTAATTGTGCTCCATGAAGTTGACGGCCTCCTGGATGTAAAAATCCCGGAGCTGTCCGCCGCTCAGCTCCCGGCGGCTGGACGAGGTGCGGATCAGGGCGTCCAGAAACAGGCACAGATGGCCCACCAGATGGAGGGCGGACGCGTTGGGGTGCTCCGCGATATAGAGCATGGTGTCCCCCACGCTCCGGCCCTGCTCCGGGGCCAGCGGGCAATAGATGGGGTGGCCCGGATCCAGGCCTGCCTGATCCACATATTCCGCCACTCGCAGACCGTCGAACTCCAGCCAGACATATTTCCATGGATCGTCCTCCCGGGCGGAGTAGGTGGTGATTTGTCCGGGAAAAATCAAAAAGCCCTGACCGGGATTCAGCGGGTAATGCTGGACTGTCCCGTGCTCATCGGCGGCGTCCAGCTGCCCGTGGCCGGAGAGGACATAGTGGAACAGGTAGTGGTTCCGCACAAAGGGCCCGAAGGAGTGCAGGGGGCCGCACTGCTCCCAGCCATATTGGTACAGCCGGACATCCAGGAAATTTTCATTGGGGAAAATCGAAAAGGAAAACTCGTCCACAGCAAGCACGTCCTTCCGCCCACTTTTTTAAAATCTATCTATTTTACCTGTTTTCGTGAAATTATATCACAGTTTTGGGGGAAGAATCAAGACTCAAGGCCTTAAATGTGCAAGGGGGACTAGTTCAACAAGAATACAGACGTAGAGCCATTTTACCGCAATGTCCAGTGGGACGGGATGCTGTTGGGTGCTTAATCTGCGAGGATCTATTTGTCGGTGAAAGTGCCTGACGGGAATCGTCCTATCTGATTACAGCGTGGTAAAATTTTCCCTGTTTCCCCTTTGGCATCAGTATGGGCTTCGCGGTTGACGATGAGGCCCATTTCCCGTTTGACCACATAACTGGACCACAGACGGGTCTGGAGCATTTGGAAGCACTGTGGCCAAACGCTGTTATAAAGCAAGAAAACCCGAGCAGAAACAACTAAAAAGCACTACAAATGAAGCAAAAAAAGTTTCTTTCCGACGTTCACACGCAGGAGGTCACAGATTCGAGTTCTGTAATCTCCACCACAAAACCCCTAATTTCGCAAGAAATTAGGGGTTTTTCATCACTTTTTGGTTTAGAATCAGTCTGGGTCAAAATCTGGGTCAGGGCAAGACCCAGACCGCGACCCAGACGCCGAAAGGACACAACGGAACGGATGGCAAAGGGGGCTTACCATGGGCGGCTACGAGCAGGCGTTGGAATTGTGGCGACGCAAAAATATCACCACGGATGCCGAGCTGGCTGAGACGCTGAATGGTTTCAGCGTCGCCTTTGCTTGCCACTCCGGGAAACTCGAAAATGAAAACGTCACCTACAACGGTACCAGGGAGATTTTCGAGCACGACGGCATCACCGCCTATACCGGTGACCTGCGGATGTTGTTTGAGATCCGCAACGCCAAGGAAGCCTATGAGCTGTTTTTGTGCGCGTTTCGAGATCGCCAGCCTTTGGATTAGGCGTTCATTAAGGAACTTCAGTTTTGCTTGGCCCAAAATACCTATGACACGAGGCGCTGGCAGTTGGGGGAGCGTCCCGGCGAGTACAAGCGTCATGATTACGTGACAGGTCGTGAGGAAGTCGGGGCCTCCCCGGAGGATGTGGCGGACGAGGTTCGGGAGTTGCTGGAAGAATTGCGGAGTGTGGCTTCGGAGATTGTGCTGACAGCTGCAGCGTACTTTCATGCCAAGTTTGAGAATATCCACCCCTTCGCGGACGGCAACGGGAGGGTGGGGCGGCTTGCGATGAATTATCCGCTGGTGCTCCACGGGCATCCGCCCATCATCATCCACGAGGAGGATCGCACGGAATATTACGTCGCGCTGGAGGCGTGGGACGCCCGACAGGAGCTTGCACCGCTGCGGGAATTTCTCATAAGGCAGACGCAAAAGACGTGGGAAAAGCAGATCGCCCGTGTGGAAAATCACCAAGGGTAAGCTCGGCGGAGAGTATTTTATTTGTTCTACCTTCGTCTTGTTCAATTAGCCCACCAGCTGGTGAGGGGGAGGGTCTCCGGCAGATGGTGGGCAGAAGCCACTTAGAAACCAACAATTTTAGGACGGTTTTTTGAATATTATAGTGGGAAGAAGTTTCCAAAGGATACAATTGGGGAGAATATCTTAATCGAGTGGGGCGTGCCAAAAGAGCGAGCAGCCAGCGTTTTGTCATTAATCAAAGAGAACGGTTCGTTTGCGAAGCTCCTCTCCGAAATCAAACGATGAAATTGCTCAAAACTTTTAACAGCTTTAAGAAGTAAAAAGTGGGAGGGACAAACGGTATTCTCATTTGCCCCTCCTACTTTTTGTGTACCTGCTTCTCACATCGCCTGATCAATAACGCTGCCGATGGTGTCCGCCGCTTCCCGCTTCATCCGCTGGGTGGCGTGGGTGTAGGTGTCCAGAGTGAAGCCTGCGCTGTAATGCCCCAGAGTGGTGGACAAGGTTTTCACGTCTACACCGTTCTGCAGCGACAGGGTGGCCAATGTATGCCTTAAATCTGCTAATGTCAAGCCAGAACTAATAGTTTGCATAAATTTTTATGGACACCTATTCACTCGCCTCTATTCATACATTCATAGCTTGGTATCAAATGAAAAAGGTATGTTTCCGCCCATGAAATGTACTGAGTGGTATATGCAGATTGGCGCTGGCCTGCCGCTCCGTTTTCTCCAGATAGAATAGTTCTCGAATGATCATCCGTTCATCGTCAGACAGCGTATAGAGCGCCCGTTCCAATCGCTCCAGCTGATCTGCCTTTATAGCGGCATCTTCTGGCGTTTCACTCGCCGGGTCTGAAAATTGTTCATTCTGCTCCAGCAGCCGTTCATAGGAATCTTCCCGGCCGGGCAGCAGGACAGCGATTTTTCGTTCTGAATCATAAAACAGCTTCTCCCGTTTCAGATCCTCGGAAAAATACCGTTCCTTTCTGGCAAACTGGCAATAATGCTTTGGATAAGCAAAAAGAGCGCAGATAACTATCTTTGACGATAGCCAGTCCGCGCTCTTTGATGGAATCAGTCTCTTGTATTTAAGATATACTTTGTTCCCCGGGCTGCGCCTGTTTTGACGATCCGCCCCTGCTCCAACAGGAGTTTCAGAACTTGATTGGCAGGGAAAGAGGAACACCCCAGAAGCTGTTCCACATCTTTACGGGAGATCGAGCCACGTTTAGTAAGCAGGCGCAAAACTTTTTCCTCCCGGCTCAAGTTAAGATCGTCCGCTTGATTTTTCTCTGCGTTCCGGTTAGGAAGCATCACAACGAAAGAAGCAGGTGCTGGTGCGAACTCCGGTTCAAAACCGCTCCCAGCATAGCTTTCCAACATCCTTTGAATCCCCGTACCATAGCTTTCGATCAACTCAAGGCGGTAGAACACATTAGCGATCACAGTGTTTCGCGGCTGGGATACACCGCCCTTGATATCCTCAAGGGTCAGCCCTTTCACCAAACCGCCCAGTGATATGAACTCCATCCGATCATCATAGATATTGATGATAATACTGCCCGAATAGTCGTAGTCCCGATGTACGACGGCATTCAGGAGTGCCTCACGGAGCGCTTCCTCCGGGTAGTCGGCATAGTCGATCCGCCGCAGGCCATCAAACGTAGAGCGCAGATTATTGTTTAGTGACAAAAAGGAAAACGTATGATCCAACTGTTTTAAGATGGAACCGGAAAATTCTTTGCGCGTTTTGAACTTGCTTTTCCCGGTACCTTCGTAAACGGCGCAGCGGATGATATGTCCGCACTGATCAGAGAGCAGCAAAGCAGCATTGGTACAGTAGCCGTCCGCGTCAAGTAGTCCCAACGTGCGTTTATGTGCTTCGTCAAAAGCGATCTGACGCTCTTGGAAAATCTTTTCCGCATAAACAAAGGTCAGTTCCTGGTTGATTGACCGCGCCTTGTCGAAAGCTGTCCCATCGCTCTCTTTTAGCATCTGTCGAATCGCTTCATCGGCAGCAGGTACTGAGGATACTCCATGACGGACAAAAACACCGGCAGGTTTCAGACCTTTATCGGTCAGGTGATAAGGCCGCTTTAGCCCTCGGGATATCGATACACGAACCAATGCCTTTCCGGCTTCCTCTATGCGCTCAATAGAGGTATAGGCTGTCAGGTCTGGCTTGATGCCGTCACGGATCATATTGCTGATCTTCTCCATTTCAGCTTCTGCGTTTTCTACCCCGGTAATTGATCCGTCTCTTGCCACCCCCACGTATATCTCCCCGCCATCTGTGTTCGCAAAGGCAATGATCTCCTTTTTGAAATCGGCGTTGATTTGTTCTTTCAGTTCCAGAACGGGGCTTTCCTCATATTTCATCGTATGCCTCCTGTTATTGCGATTATCAATATTATCGATATGGTATCACGATTACAACGAAAATACAAGCGAAATATCGGGGGGAATAATAGTAGACGGTGAATTTGTCGAATTTTGTAGAACCGTGTCGCACATCGTGGAAGCGGATATGCTCTATCCCTGCCGCCACCAGGATCTTCTCATGGGTGTGACGAAACGAGTCCGGATCGTACATTGTCCCCGTCTTGGGCGAGGGGAACATGTACGAGTTGTCCGGGTGCTTCTCATGTTCCAGGATAAGCAGATCCACCGCCTGTTTCGGGATGGGGATCGTGCGGATGGAATTGCTGGTCTTGGGCCGGCTCACCTTGAGCTGCCCATTGACGCGGTTCACCTGTTTGGTCACGGAGATGGTCATGTTCTCCACATCCAAGTCAGTCCAGAGAAGGGCCAGTAGCTCGCCCCGCCGCAGGCCGCTGGTCAACTCCAGGTAGTAGGCCGGAAGGAGGCCGCGCCGGTTGGCCTCCTGGAGATAGGCGCCGATCTGCTCCGGGAGCAGCACCTTCATCTCCTTCTTTTCGATCTTGGGGAGTTTGCAACCCTCCGCCGGATTGTCGGTGATCAACTTTTCCTTTTTTGCTTGCTCCAACGCCGAGCGGAGCACTCCATGGATACCATGGATGAAGCGGTTGCTTCAGGCCCTTATCTTTCAGTTCGATGTGTTCATACCGTTGAACCCGCCCGGAGGTTTTCAGCTTGTTATAGAACTGCTGGATCTGGATCGTGGTGAGCTTGTCCAGCCGAAGGGAGCCGATGCCCGGGACGATGTGCTTCTCGATGTAGTTGTTGTAGTAGTACGCCGTCTGCTCCCGGATGGAGGGCTTGGAGTAGGTTTCAAACCACAACCGCACCCACTCAGCCACCGTGTATTTGCCGCTGCGGACTGCGTCCACCTTCCCGTTTTTCTCAATGGCCTGGGCCAGCTTCTCCTTGCACTCTTTCTGCGTTTTAGCCAGAACATTTTTATAGATGGCTTTGCCCGTTGCCGGGTCGCGCCCTGCTGTGTACCGCCCTTCCCAGCGGCCATCGGAGCGCTTTCGCAGACTGCCCTCGCCGTTTGCCCTTTTCTTACCCGTGATCATTCACCTCCTTGCCTGATAGCACCATCGTTGTCATCCATGCACTCGGCCATCATCCGAACCCCCAGCCGGAAACCCAGGATAAAATTTTCCAGCGCCGTGATGCTGTCGATCTCCTGTTGCGACCGAGTGAGTCTCGTGAGGATTGCCCGCCCAGTCTCATCGAGTATTTCTTCGAGCTGCTTCTCGCACTGTGCCACCCGGTCTACCGCCCGCTTTAGTTCTGACCTGGGAACCATATTCTGCTCGTGGGGCGTGATGTTGCCATAGTAGAAATCTTCCAGGGTCTTACGCATTTACCTCGCCTCCTGTTCAGCAACGTACCATACCACAGGCCGGCGGGAATAGCTACCGAATTTAGAGCGAGTTATCAGTTTGTTATCAATTGATTTGGCTGTCAATCCACTGGACGAATTTCTCCTTGGGCACCACGATCCTGCTGCCGATTTTCAGGGCGGGGAATCCCTCGCTCCGCGCAAGCTCGTAGGCCCCTGCCCTGCTGATGTCCAGCACTGCCGCCACCTCCGGTACTGAGAGCATCAGCGGGAGTTCGTCGTAGCTTTTATAGACGGTCTGCTTCATTCGAAGGCTCCGTTGTCATGCTCCCGCAGCGTGTCCTTGAAGCTGATACCGCCATTGGTTTTCTTCACCTCCTGGACGCACCGCCAGCGGAGATCGTCCAGCTGGCTGTTGTCAATTTCCAGTCCAGCGGCCAGCACGTGCATCATCACGCTCAGTTCTACGGTGAGCTTGAACAGCAGGCGGGAGATGCGGGTTTCGCTTCCCTGAACCGTGGCCCGCAGGGCGGGCACCAGCGCGGCGGGGAGATACTCCACCAAGATCTTTCGTCGGGAGTATAAGAAACGTTTTGCCTGGATCAAGGCGGGACGCATCACCAAGGCCGAGTTCTACGATTGGAGCGAGAGGGCCAGAGAGAAGCGGGACGAGTGCGATGCGGGGGAAATCATGATGGCGGAATTTGAAGCGTGGCTTTGGCAGTCGTAGCATAACCTGTAAAAAGAGCATGAGCAGTTTTATAACCGCCCATGCCCTTTGAATCACTGCACCTACCTTTTATAGCTTTAGGAAGATCTCAACGCAACAACCAGTCCAGCTCCAAATCCAGTGCCGCCAGCTCCACGTCGGGCTTCACCCGTTCACCGTGGAAGTCGCTGCCGCCGGTCTGATGGAGCTGGTACTTCTCCGCCAGATGGAGGTAAAACGCCTGCTGCTCCGGCGTGTACTTGGGGTAGTAGCACTCGATAGCGTCCAGCCCGTATCCCTTGAGCCGCCCCATAAGTTCGTCCAACTCCCCGTCCGGCAGCCCCATCTGGTAGGGGTGAGCCAAGGACACTTTTCCGCCCGCGGCCTTGATTGCCTCCACGCAGGTTTTGGCGTCCGCCTTGAACCGCTTCACCCGTCGCCGGAACTCCTCCGTGTCCAGATAGCGGTCAAAGGCCTCCCGGTTGGTGGACACGTACCCCCGCCGCACCAGGGCCTGGGCGAAGTGGGGACGGGCGATCACCTCGCCGCCCGCGATCTCCTCCACCTCGGTGAGATCCAGCTCCACGCCCTTTTCCCGGAGGAACTCCACGATTTTATACTTCCGGTCATCCCGGCCCGCCCGGAACTGCTCGCACAGGCGGGCCAGCTCCGTATCCCCATCCCGGAAGCCGTAGCCCAGGATGTGGCAGTTGGGATAGTCCTTGGCGCTCAGCTCCACCCCGCGGATCACGGTCAGACCCAGCGCGCTCCCGGCCCGCTGGGCCTCCGCAACCCCGGCGATGGTGTCGTGATCCGTCACCGCCAGCACAGACAGGCCCCGGCCTTTCGCCAGCCCCACCAGCTCCGTGGGCGTGTACTGCCCGTCGGAGGCCGTGGTGTGGGTGTGGAGGTCGCTCAAAAAAGCTTTGCCAGCCCCCATGATCACAGCTCAATCTTCTCCGCCATAATTTCCTGATCCATCTGCTCCAGTAGGCGGACGCACTCGGGTACATAACGGCCCACCGCCGTCTCCTCCGACATCTGCACACCATATACGCCGGACTTCATGATCTCGTACAGCGCCTCGATCTCCCCAATGGTGGGAATGGGCTTAGTCTCCATATTTTTCAGCACCTGGGTGGCCAGAAATACCTTTACGTCAAAGTACAGCGCTTTGTCGATGATATACTTCTGGAAACGGGGGATTTTCTCAATTCCAATGTCGGTAGACAGGTCCCCCCGATCCACCAGAATGTACTTCACCAGCGGCAGGATCTCATTGATGTGCTCCACCGCATCGATGGTCTCGATCTTGGAGATCACCTGGGTCCCCTCCCCGATGAGGGACTTGGCCTCCCGCACATTTTCCGGCGAACGCACGAAGGACAGTCCCACAAAGTCCAGCTTATACTGGTTGGTCAGCGCAATGAGCTGGCGATCCTTTTCAAACAGGAAGGGGATATCCTTGTGGATGCCCCGGACGTGGACGCCTTTGCCCTTGATAAGCAC
>ERZ808037.2071-NODE-2071-length-11045-cov-13.393782_pt1 | contig 11045 bp, 9 predicted proteins | sample MGYA00380190_ERZ808037 | MGnify/ENA primary metagenome ERZ808037 (study PRJEB31490, sample SAMN06133399) | mouse gut metagenome | isolation source: J9 | host: mice | place: China: Chengdu | collected 2015-05 ...
TTGCCTCCTTCCTCCGCCTTGCGCTGACGAAAATATCAAGCACTAAGTATATGGGGATTAAGAAAACGCTGTACTAGTCAAAATGCTCTCCAGAGCGCTCTAAATCATCTTCCAGTTCATCGGGCAGATATTTGCGGAAGATATAGATGAATACATTGGAGGTGAGGTAGGCGACCAGCCCAGCCCCGCAGCAGAGCATCAGCATGATAAACGGGACAAAGAAGAGCGTGAGCAGAACAAAAGTTCCATATATCAAGCATAACAATAATGAACATGGAAAATGCCTGAGCGACATAAGCAGGGCATTTTTTAAATTGTCGCGTATTTTATTCTCAAATTTTGCCTGCACTGGAAAAATATAAATCGTGGTCAGCGCAATTGGAATCAGAAAGACGGAGCAGCTAATGATCATGATTTTGCCAGCCATATTGTCCAGAAACATACCGTACCGCAGGTCTGTGATGTAGAGCGAGAGCAGTGCCACCATGCCCAGCCAGATGATTGTGGACTGCTTAAAGTTTTGTTTAAAAGAATGATGAAAATTTCTGTGAATATAACCCTCGTTGGTGCGGAGCATTTTCATGCAGGAATAGTACAGTGCCGTGGTGGAGGCGCCGATGGTAAATATCGGCAGGCTGTACACAATCCACAGGACATGGAGGACCACGAGATTATATACAAAGTTAAAAAAACGCCAAATGGGACCTTCGATCGAAAATAAATGCATAACTTCACCTCATTGATGATATTGATATTGTTTCTTAATAGAATACTTGATGTTAATATGGAGACTAATACTTATTCTAATATTGAAACACATTCTCAGGCTGATGTAAAGAATAAAATCATCTTGTTTTAGGCGTTACTAAAATGGAAAAATGATTTTTGTGCAATATGTATAATAAATGCAGGAAAATTAGCAAAAACGCTATCCGAAAATTATGATTTATTACGAAAAAACTAAAATAGTATTGTATAAACTAAAACAATGTGTTAGAATAAAGTCATCTTAAAAAACAGTTAAAAAGACATCATTGTAAAGGCTTCAAATGAATAATAAGGAGGTAAAAAACATGAAAATGAAAAGGTTAGGCGCGCTTGCTTTAACGACCACTCTCGTATTTGGAAGCGTTCTCACAGGTTGTGGCGGCAAGGATAAGGGCACGACAGCGGACGGAAAGAAAAATCTATCGGTATTTATCTTTGCAAATGACCATGAGTCACCAATCTACAAGGGCATGATCGAGAAGTATAAGGAGGCACACTCTGATACGATCGGAAATATTGATGTCCAGATTACGACGCAGGAAGAGTATTCTAAAACTTTGACCGGTATGATGACGGCAAAGGAGCTGCCCGATATATTCTATGTGGGACCGGAATCCGTACAGCAGTTTGTTGAGAACGGATATATTGAGAACATTCAGCCAATCCTGACAGAGCTGGGCATCTCAACAGATGATCTGGTTGCGCAGGAGGCACTCAACAGCTACCGTTATGATGGCTCAAAGGTTGGTACAGGCGATTTGTACGCACTTCCAAAGGACGCATCCGTTTTTGCGTATGCATACAACAAAGATTTGTTTGACAAGGAAGGCATTCCTTATCCCGACCCGGAGAATCCTTATACATATGACGAGTTCGTGGAGGTCTGCAAGCAGTTCACCAAGGATACAGACGGTGACGGTGAGATCGACCAGTGGGGCTGCGGTATGGCAAACCAATTCATGATTCAGCAGTATATTTGGTCGAATGGCGCAACATTCCTCTCTGATGATTATAAGACCGTAACCATTGACACACCTGAGTTTAAAGAGGCATTCCAGAAGTTTATTGACTTGACGCTGGTACATCAGGTAACACCGACAGTAGAGCAGGATGTATCTCTTGGTGTGTACCAGAGATGGCTTGCCGGACAGGAAGCATTCTATGCATGTGGTACATGGGACGTGGCAGCGTTCATGGACAAAGAAACTTTCCCGTTTAACTGGGATCTGTGTGGATACCCGACACTCTCCACAGGAAAGAGTATGACATGGCTCGGAACGGTTGGCTTCTGCGTATCTGCAAGCAGCCCGAACAAGAAGGAAGCGACAGAGCTGATCTCTTATCTGTGTGCAAATGAAGATGGACAAAAAGAGCTTTCAGGTATCGTGGGCGGACAGTCGATACAGCTCCCGAACTTAAAGAGTCTGGCTGAGGGTGAGTTCCTCACAGCAATCGAGGACGGAAGCCTTCCGTTCCCAGAGTCCGTCGATGTATTCTTCAGCTATCTGGGAGGTACAGGCAACTACGAGGGACGTTTCCAAGAGACCACTTACACACCGAATGCTGAATGGTTTGATATATTCTTTAAAAATGTTGATAATGTCAAGAACGGCAGTATGACAGTAGATGATTTTATCGCTGACGTTCAGCCTCAGATGCAGGAATCTCTTGACACCGCATGGGAAAGTATAGAATAACCAAAAGGATAGAACAGGCAACCAAATAAATTGGTTAGGGAAGAGTGGCTGGCAGATATTAAAAAGTCAGCCACTTTCTATATGGAGGTAAGTGTATGAGCGGAGGTAAAGCAGTAGCAAAGAAAAAAATGAATAGGGCTGAGTTCAGGGAACACTGCTGGGGGCTTGCATTCGTGTCGCCGGCGTTCATTGGATTCTTGATATTTATGGCATTTCCGATTGCATTTGCATTTTTTGCCAGTCTGACAAAATGGAATGGCATGAATTCCATGACAGACAATTTTGTCGGGTTGAACAATTACATCAAATTGCTTGGGGACGACAAGTTTTGGAAAGTGCTGTTGAACACGGTGATCTATATGATTGGTATCCCGATCGGCATGATTCTGGGATTGGTGATCGCGGTAGGTATGAATCGCAAAATAAAGGGAATCAAATTCCTGCGCACATTGTACTATGTGCCTGTTGTATCTTCGCTGGTAGCCGTTGCAATCCTGTGGATGTGGGTTTTCAACTATGATTATGGTCTCTTGAACAGCATTGTCAAGATGATATCAGGTCAGCATGGACCAAACTGGCTCGGCGACGAGTTCTGGGTGAAGGTTTCCATGATTATTTTCATGGTATGGAAGGGGCTTGGCTCTTCGATTATCTTGTACTTATCTGGTTTACAGGGGATTCCGAGAGATTACTACGAGGCGGCAAAGATTGACGGCGCAAGCGGCTGGAATCTGTTCCGCGACATTACGGTACCGCTTGTCTCTCCGGTAACATTTTATCTGTTGATCACAGGTCTCATCGGCGGTTTCCAAGTATTCGTAGAGGTACTTGTCATGGTTCCGAGCGGCGGCTTGAACTACAGTGCAGCGACAGTGGTATTCTATCTGTATGAGAAGGCATTTAGCAGCAATCAGATGGGCTACGGTTCCGCGATGGCATTTATTCTGGCAATCTTTATCTTTATTGTGACGGCGATCAATTTCAAGGGTCAGGATAAATGGGTTAAGACAATTGAGTAGGAGGTGGAAGATATGGCAAATAATCGAGATGAAATGGGTTCAGAGATTAAGTCTGCAAAGAGTAAGATGATAGACAGGATTGTATTTGTGGCGTTATCGTTAGGTGCGGTTGTCATGGTCTTTCCGCTGATCTACATGGTGCTGAGTTCCTTTATGACAAAGAATCAGATTCTTTCTGCGGATTTTAGTATTATACCGAATCCGTGGAAATTCGGAAAATATTCGGAAGTGCTCGCAAAACCGGAGTTTTTGAGAGGTCTGCGCAACACCTTGATCGTTGCGGCACCAGTGCTGGTGATTGGTGGTTTCACCTCCTCTCTGTCGGCATTTTCGTTCAGCAAACTGAAATTTAGAGGAAAGAATGGTATTTTCCTCGGACTGCTGGCAACCATGATGATTCCGTTTGCGGTCGTGATGATTCCGCAGTACGTGATGTTTACAAAGATGGGATGGACGAACAGCCTTCTGCCATTGATCATACCCGGTCTGTTTGGCAATGTCAGCATCATTTTCTTCCTGCGCCAGAATCTGACAAGTGTGCCGGATTCGATCGTGGAGGCTGCAAAGCTTGACGGGTGTGGGTATTTCAGAATGTATTATTCGATTTTCCTTCCGTTGATGAAGGGTGCTCTGATGACACAGCTCATTCTGTGGTTTATGGGCATCTGGAATGACTATCTGGCACCGACCATCTTTATCCAGAATGAGAAGTGGTTTACCTTGCAGGTAGTAATCCGTTCCTTCAATTCATACTATGCAGTAAACAGCGATTATCCGCTGATCATGGCAGCGTCCGTGCTGGCGATTCTGCCGACATTGCTCTTGTTCTTCTTCTTCCAGCGCTATATTATCGAATCGCTGGCAGTATCAGGCGTTAAGGGTTAGTGTACTGTACATACATACACAGGGTTGTTTTCATTGGAGGACATGAAAACAGCCCTGTATTCAGATATAAAACAATTAAAATCAATACAGAGAGGAAATAAAACAGGAAAAATGAATGGCATACTGCGATTAAATGATTATAATGTAGAGCACAATGCCACGCTAGGCGCGCATGACCCCTCGATGATGTGGGACCCCGTTACCAGAAAGTATTATTCTTATGGTACAGATGTCTATATGCCGCGGTGTGGCCTGCGGGACAAGATCGGGATTCCAGTCCGCAGCTCGGAAGATTTGGTACATTTTCAATATGAAGGAACTGTCCTGTCAGAACACGCTATCCGTCAGGGAAGAGATAATGGAGCGTATCCGCAGACTATTAATTTCTGGGCGCCTTATGTGGAATATGTGGAGGAGGAGTACAGAATGTATTATTCGGCGACCAGACGGTTTGGCAGTTCTGAGTCGCGAATCTGGCTCGCAGTGGCAAAGCACCCGCTGGGACCATTTGAGAACCGCGGCGTGGTGGCGGACACATGGGGAACCGATGACACGCTGCCAAACGCGATTGACGCGCATGTTATATGGGACAAAGAGCGCTGTTATCTGGTGTACGGCTCGTTCTTTGGCGGAATTTATATCAAGGAGCTGAATGCAAAGACAGGGCTTGCCCTTGATGGAAATGAAAAAAATCTGGGGCAGTGTATCTCGCGCAGACAGCCCAATCCGCCGATTGACGGGCCGGAGGGTGCCGCTGTAATCTATGTCCCTGCGCTTAATTATTACTATTTGTTTCAGTCCTATGGCTGGCTGGGCGACACTTATGACATTCGCGTAGGACGCAGCCGCTCGGTGACAGGACCTTATACAGACCGGCAGGGGCGTTGTCTGGTGGAGGAGAGTATGGGGACCAAGCTCGCAGGAAGCTATGAATTTAGCGCGGCGTCGCCAAATGCCGCAGAGGAGAACCGCGCGTGGGCGTGGGCAGGCTTTCGCGGGCCAGGACACGGTGTTCCATTTTATGACCCACAGCGGAAGTCCTACTTTTTTGTGCATCATATTCGAGATGGCGCAGCGCTTCACCGGAACTATGATGAGAAGGAGCATCGTGACAGCTACAGGCTTCATTATATGATGCTTCGCAGCATGTTCTTTCAGGAGGGCTGGCCAGTCTTTAGCCCTGAGCCGTATACAGGGGAAATTACAGGAGAGCTTTCGGAGAATGACAAGGGCTGCTGGGAGTGGATTCGCTTTGAAGATCTGGATAATACGATGAAAAAAGCGGTGCATTTGTCAAAACAGGAGGAGGCAGAGCTTCTTGCGGCGGGAACAGTGCACAAGTGCTGGGATTTTGAAAATGCAAGACCAACCCGGGCAGTGTCTGGTTTTGACACGTCAGGACTTGCATATTGGGGAAAGTACGTGTATAGTTGAGTTTAGGAAAAATTGTGGGGGCAAAGTATGAGAAAAAAGACATTGACATTAAAAATGATCGGGATTGGGGTGGCGCTGTCTTTGTTGTCTGGGTGCGGACAGAAGGAAAGACTGAAGGCAGAGCCAGCCGTGGAAAAGACCTTTGAGGAGGTATCCGTGCACGACCCGTCTATCGTGGACGGCGGAGATGGCTACTATTATATTTTTGGCTCGCATCTGGCTGTGGCAAAGACGAATGACTTGATGAACTGGACCTATGTGAACAGAGGCATCAAGAATGAGAATGATGTGATTCCAAATGTTTATTCGGAGATGAAGGAAGCTTTTGAGTGGTCTCACAGCAATACCTTCTGGGCGCCGGATGTTGTGAAGCTTGGCGACGGAAAATATCATATGTATTATTGTAATTGTCAGGGAGACAGTCCAATCTCGTGTCTTGGCACAGCGGTGTCCGATGCGGTGGCAGGTCCCTACGTGAATGAGGGCATCATGCTCAAATCAGGAATGACGGCGGACCAGCCGAGCGAGGACGGGGACATTTATCAGGCTGCGGACGATCCAAATACGGTGGACCCTGTTGTATTTTACGATCAGGAGGGGCGGCTCTGGATGATTTACGGTTCTTACTCCGGCGGCATTTTTGTGAAGGAGATGGACCCGCAGACAGGGCTTGCGCTAGAGCCGGGCTATGGCAAAAAGCTGCTTGGCGGCGACCATCTTAGAATCGAGGCGCCGTATATTATCTACAATCAGGACACAGCGTATTATTATATGTTTCTCTCCTTTGGCGGACTGGACTCCGACGGCGGATACAATGTCCGCGTATGCCGTTCCAAGACACCGGACGGACCTTATCTGGACTCGATGGGGCAGGATATGATTGACTGTAAGGGGCCAGCGGGCAGTTCGTTCAGCGATGCCACGGCGGCGCTGTATGGCACAAAGCTGATGGGTTGCTACAAATTTCTGTGGTCAGAGGGCGAGGAAGGCGAAAAACGCAAGGGCTATCTCTCGCCGGGGCACAATTCCTGCCTGTATCAGGAGGAGACTGGAAAATACTTTATCATCTATCACACCCGCTTTGAAAACAGTGGAGAGGAGCACCAAGTCCGCGTCCATCAGATGTTCTTTAATGAGGACGGATGGCCGGTGATCACGCCGTACCGATACACAGGCGAGACGATGGGAACTTACACAAAGGACGATCTGGCAGGGACTTACAAATATATCAACCATGGCAGGGATATCTCTCCTAAAATTCGGGAATCTGTGCTGATTGAGTTAAAAAAAGACGGAAAGATTGCCGGCGAGCTGGAAGGCACATGGGAGCTTACGGAGAACAACAACATTACGCTTACAGTGGACGGCGATACATATCACGGTGTCGTTTTAAAACAGTGGGACGAGGACGGAAAAAAATATGTGATGACCTTTACGGCGCTCAATGCTGCGACCGGAATCTCGGTGTGGGGCAGCGGACTGGGTGCAGTGGAGGCAGATGCATCATGACGGCATGTAGCTACAGGCGCAGAACAGAGATATTGTTGGAATAATTTTATGGAGAATATTTGCGTAGAAAAGGTGTCAAAGTCATTTGGCGGCAAAAAGGTATTTGAAAATTTGAGCTTGACGATAAACGGCGGGGAAATGAACTGTATCATGGCGCCCTCCGGCGCAGGCAAGACAACGCTGCTCCGTATCCTGATGGGACTCGAGGAGGTGGACAGCGGCTGGATTACCGGCTTGGAGGGAAAGCAATTTAGCGCTGTCTTTCAAGAAGAACGGCTGTGTGAGTACATGACCGCCGTGGATAATATTCGTCTGGTGACACCGGGGCTTGATGCCGGTATCGTAATGCAGGAGATGGACAGGCTTGGGCTGGGAGACTGCTGTGCGCAGCCAGTGTCCCAGCTTTCCGGCGGAATGCGCAGGCGCGTGAGCATTCTCAGGGCACTGCTTGCAAAGTATGATATCCTCTGTCTTGACGAGCCGTTTAAGGGGCTGGACGATGCACGCAAGGAACAGGTCTTAACATATGTGAAGCAAAAAGCGGCTGGGAAAACAGTGCTCTTTGTCACACATGATGAGCAGGAAGCCTTGGCTCTGGGTGCAACAGTGATTGAGCTGCAATAAAAGATCACAGAAGTTCTTCAATGATACACTGATGCTCTTTGGCGGCTGTGTCGTAGCTGATGCCGACAGCGAGAATGGCAGACACATTTTCTTTTTTCAGTTTTTCGCTGTATTCTTTTTGTTTGATTTGTGCAATGGCTTCCTCGGGCGACTTGTCGGCTTTCAATTCGATGATGATGCCCGGCAGATTTTTGCGCCTTGGGTAAAAGATAAAGTCCACAAAGCCTTTGCCGCTTTTTTCTTCTCGTTCAACCTTGTATTTATTTCTGGCAGAGAGATATGCGAGCGTTACCACACAGGAGAGGCTGTTCTCATCGTTGTATTTTAGAATAGGCAGCTCACTATTGTGGATATTGTGGAGGTAGGAAGCCACCGTATCGCCTCTTTTGTTTAAAGTAGCGTCGAGTATCTCGCCGGAATTGCGCACCAACTCTGCGACATAGCCAAAGTCGTCATCTTTCAAAGCTTTTTGAAACTCAATCATAAGTTCTTTGTTTGGAATCCTGACTTCACCATTAGAATAAGATAACAAACCATATATGATCATGGCAGAATAAATATCTTCCCGGCTGTTGGGCGGGTTTTGTCCGGCAGAATATTCTTCTTCAATATCAATTCCGATAGAATTTCCGTTCACCATCTTTACCACATCATCCCGCACTTGGGCAATGTTATATTTCAGGAAAAATAAGACTTCATCTATTTTTCCGGTGCGTGTCCAGTAGCTCTGGCAGTACCCGTTCAGCAAAGCCAGCGCCACAGAACGCGGATTGTAAATGCGTTCCCCGGTTGAAGATACATAACCGTTATACCAGTCACGGATTTCTGCCAATGGCAATTTGGTCTGCCTTGCACACAGCATTTCCACCTCTTCATCAGAAAAGCCGAAATATTCCTCAAAGGAACGGTCTTTGAGCATGGTATACTCGTCAAACATATTTAATGCAGAGCCGGTACTGTATTTCTTGATGGGCAGCACGCCAGTCATGTAGACAAGCGCCACATAGGGTTTGTCTTTTAATAAATTGCGCAGAAATTCCAGAAAATCCCCATGATGTTCAGGATACAGCTCATGGCTGAAAATATAGTCCCACTCGTCAATAATAAAAATAAATTGCTTATCTGTGGCAACGAGCATTTCCGAAAGACTGTTAAATTCCTGTTCCTTCAACTGGGGATAGGCTTCCAGAATGTCGCGTCTGATCGCATTTTTGAAGAGGTTCATATAATCTTCATATGCATTGCCATTATCAGGAAGGCTGTTCATACTAAGATGAACGACATTGTACTGGTTCAAATGTGCTGCATAGGCAGCAGTTTTGGCGATTTTCAATCCATCAAATAAAACCTTTGAATCAAAGGCTTTGCAATAGTACGCGCCCAGCATGTTGAGCACCGAGGTCTTGCCAAAACGGCGCGGTTTTGTGATGCAGATATATCTGTTTGGTGTATTGATTCTGGCGCTCAGCTTCTCAATAATAGCCGATTTATCAACAAAAAAGGTATCATTGACCAGCATTTGAAAAAGGTTATATGTTGATTTGGTGTTTAGACATATAGCCATAGAACCCCTCCTGTTTTGCAGTATTTTCTTTAGTATAGCATGACCAATGAAAAATTCTCAATATAAACTTTTTTCAAGAAAGCATCCCATACCGTGAATCGTAAGCTTCGCTTGAAATAAAAGAACATATAAGCTATACTATAAGTGAGATAAAAGTGAAGTTTGCGTGATGTTATAAAAAGGACCAGTACAATGGAAGATAGCAGAAAGCTATGACGCGGATTTGTGGAACAATTGAAAGAGGCTAAAACACCCAGCCCAAAGCGGATTACAAAAGAAAAAACAACATAAGAGCGACCGAGAAGGAGTACTGAATGGAAGATACGAAAATACAGTGGCACGCGGCATTTGTGTCAGCGATGAATTTAGAGCTGGCGCAGAACAGGTCAGATCTGATATACCATAAGGAATATAACCTGAATACGAAACCATTAGAAGTAGATCTGCTGGTCATCAAGAAAGAATCAGACATTCAGATCACAAATGAAATCGGAAAACTGTTCCGCGGGCATAACATCGTGGAATATAAGTCGCCGCAGGACCATCTGAATATAGATACCTTCTATAAAGCAGGTGCATACGCCAGTCTGTACAAAGCATATGGAAAAACAGTAGATGCATACAGTGCAGAGGATATCACAGTGACAATGATCCGCGAAGCTAGACCATCGGGGCTGTTTGGATACTTCAAAGAACATAATATCACGTGTACCAATCCATACAAAGGAATATACTATGTAAAGAAGAGCGTATTGTTCCCGACGCAGATAATCGTCACGAAAGAATTAAGTACAGAAGGACATGTATGGCTGAAAGCCCTGTCGAGCCAAATGAAAAAAGAGCAGATGAGAAATCTGCTGGAAAAGATTGAAGCAATGAATCAAAAGCAAGACAGAGAGCTTGCAGATTCCGTCCTGCAAGTGAGTATCAGTGCAAATAAACAAGTCGTAGAAGAACTGAGAGGAGATGAGACAATGTGTCAGGCATTACTGGAAATCATGGAACCAGAGATCAATAAGATTAAAGCAGACCTCAGAGAGAAAGTCACAGAGGAAGTCACAAAGGAAGTCACAAGAGAAGCTACAATGAAAGGAATCAAAAGCATTGTAACAGTCCTGCGTGATTGTGGGCAGGGAGATATGGAAATTATAAAAGCGATTGTAAAGGAATACGGAGTAACATCAGATGAGGCAGCAGATTATTTATAAAAGATAAGAATCCAGCCTCTCAGGAAATCTGTTCCGCGGGCATTATATCATAAAAAACAAAGTATTACATGATAAAAGCATAACCTTGAGCGCAAATTGAATAGAAAAGTAATACTATGCATAAAAGAAAAGCGTGAAAGTTCGAGACAAAAACTTGAGATAAAATAAATCGGTTGAAGAATATGAAAGACTATGATAAACTATACTAGCCAATAAAATAAAGGTGTTGCATTTGATATGAATACGAAAGAAAATGATTTAGACAGACAGACAGACAGACAGACAGACAGACAGACAGACAGACAGACAGACAGACAGACAGACAGACAGACAGACA
>ERZ808037.2072-NODE-2072-length-11044-cov-4.319935_pt1 | contig 11044 bp, 1 predicted proteins | sample MGYA00380190_ERZ808037 | MGnify/ENA primary metagenome ERZ808037 (study PRJEB31490, sample SAMN06133399) | mouse gut metagenome | isolation source: J9 | host: mice | place: China: Chengdu | collected 2015-05 ...
TACGAAATGTCAAGAAAGAAAAAACGTGGTATTGATTCTATGCGACGGAAGTCATTGACGCCGCCGTGGTTCGTGGATAGAACATACGCCATGGCTTAAATTCTTTGTAAACTGCTCTTTAATTTATGTACTGAAAATTTTTCATCAAACGGAATAAGCAGAGAATCCCCTTTTCTCTCCACATTTTTACGATAATCATTTTTTATTTCAGCATACTTACTATCTTTATTGTTTTATCATTAACCTTTATTTCTGCCGCATTTGCACTATGATACGTTTTTTCGTTCTTGACATTTTGATTGCCATACCGTACAATCGAGTACAAAGCATATACATTCTATTGACAACAATTATTCGGTGCAGTCTTAAATCTGTTCCGAGTCATACAAAATCAGTGATTTTGGCTGATTTCCAGTCTATATTTCAGAATTTCTATGCTTTTAAATCAACCAACATAATTTAAAAGCAGGAGAATTTCTGAATTGTTGCAGTTTTAACGGCAGACAAGCCAATGCGAAGGCGCATCGTCGGATTTCTCCTGCGGAACAGGAGGAAGGACTATGGAAGTCAGAAAACCCAAAGAAACGTTAGCAGAACTGAGAGAAGCCAGAAAACCGGAAGAAACAATTGCGCCGGGAACCCTTAGACGGGAGGGAAATTTTAGGATGATGAAAGGCGGAAAAGGCTATACGATCGCGGATATCGAAGCGCTGCCAGAAGGGGAGCGGGCGGAGCTGATTGACGGGGAGATGTTTATGATGGCATCGCCTGTGACGATACATCAGAAAATTCTCATAGAGTTTGCCTTCGAAATTAAGCTGCACATCAGAAAGAATAAAGGAAAGTGTGAAGTTTTTCCAGCTCCTTTTGCAGTGTATATCAAGAAAGACAGAAGCAATTACGTGGAGCCGGATATTTCCGTTATCTGTGACAGAGACAAGCTCGATGAAAAGGGCTGTCAGGGCGCGCCGGACTGGGTGATTGAGATTCTGTCGCCCTCCAGCGTGAAGATGGACTGCGAGCGGAAGGTAGAACTGTACCATGAGACAGGCGTGCGGGAATACTGGATTGTAGACCCAGAAAAACAAATGGTGACGGTGTATGATTTCGAGCACGGCAAAGCGCCGCACCAGACCGATGTGTGTACAACCGGCACGTGCGCATTGGCGGCGAAGCCATGGGATGAGCCGATGTATTACTCGTTTTCCGAGCGGGTAAAAGCGGGGATTTTTGAAGATTTTTATCTGAACTTCTCGGCGATGGACCTAAGATGAGGATATTGCCAAGATATGTTCGGCATTTCCCTTGATATCTTTTATTACGCCACTGATGGCAGGTTCTCCGGAGCCTGCTTTGCTGTTTTAGACCATAAAACGGAGCTGCCGCTCCGGTAGTGATGATTCATCTACCTTTGCAGCAGCTCCGTTTTTATATTACTTTTTTTAATACCTCGATTGTTTCTTAAGGCGTACTAGGTGCTACATACTCCCATTCAATACTTACCTCAACGGTTTCTGTGCTGCTATCGCTCTTATCAGTAATGATAATATTTCCTTTGATAGAGCCTTTGGTTCCCGCGCCGCCCTCTGTCTCCGGCGCTTTTGCTTCCGTTAACGTAAAGCCTTCGCCATCCGTCGTACTCCAAGCCGCCTCAAAGCTCTCTGTCTTGATAACATCCTTAACCGCGTCCAGGATTCCGTTTTCATCAGCGGCAGTTTTCTTAAGACCGTCGGACTCTGCATATGCAGCAACCGCGTCTTCCGCCGCTTTCTTAGCTTCTGCGATAGTCTGAGAAAGAGCCTCAATCGTATACGTTTTCTGAGCAGTCTTTACGCTCTGTGCCTGCTGTCCTTCCGCTGGTGTCTTTTCTGTGATTGTCACAACCACTTTTATGAAACCTGCAGCATTTACAGTCGCTGCCTGTGGCTCAAAGGACTTATCGCTATCCGTATTCTCAGCTATGGTGACTGCATAAGCCTCCGTGTTGACAACTGCCTCCACCGCGTCGGTAATCTTTTTCTTCGTTGCGGTGACAGCCGTATCGTCTGCAATGTCCGCATTGGTGAAGCCTGTAATCTTATCCATCGCACCTTCCGCCGCTATCTTAGCTGCGCTGAGTTCCTGCGTCAGCTTTGCGATTTCCAGTGAAACCTCTACCTCTACAGGATTGCCGACTGTCTTGTTATCGCTGTCAACCTTCGTCAACACCAACGTCGCTTCGATGCTTCCCTTTGCCGCAAATGTCGCTTTTGTCAGAGTAAAGCTATCCTCCTTAACGGTGACTGTGATATAAGTCTTATCGGTAATCGCATTCTGAGCCGCCGTCAAAATAGTACTTTCGGTCGTCTCGTTTGTGAGGCTGTTCTTGAAAGTATCTGCCGCCAGCGCTGCATTTACCTCAGCTTTTGCCTCATCCAGAGTCTCCAGCTCCGCGTAGGGACCAAACTCCGTATTTGTCACGGTAATCTCGGTAGGTGTCGCACCTGCCGCAGCCTGCGAATCAGTCATTACCAGCGTAAAGGAAATGGAACCTTTTCCGCTATCCGCACCTTCTCCTGCCTTATATTTCGCAGCCGTGAATGTAAACGTATCGCCTGTCGCCGGACTTTCCTTCTGCTTGTAAGCAACTGTGTAACCGTCTTTATTGACCGCCTTGTTAGCCGCATCCAAAACCGCTTTGTTCACGGTTTCTTCCTCATTGCTGATTACCAGCGCCTTGAAAGCTTCGTCTGCCGTATCGATGCTGCCGTCACTTCCGATTGCCAGTGCCTCCTTTACAGCTGCTTCTGCAGCGGTACTGCCCGCCTGCTGTGCAATCGACCAATTAAACGAAATCTCAACGGATTTATTGCTTTCCTCGTCTGTTTCCTCAGCCAGGGTGTTGGTCAGTACCATTGTTCCTGTAATCGTACCGCCGTTATCTCTCGTCGCCGGAGTCAGTGTCCAATCGTCACCCTTAACGCTCGCTCCGTTTACGGTCTTGTCAACCTGTTTCCAGGATAATACAAACTGTTTGTTTACAATGGCTGCTTCCGCCGCGTCAAAGACATCGGTCTGCTTGGTGAGGTTGTTCGCCTCGTCCTTTAATGCCGTGAGCGCTGCATCAATCTTCTCTTTGGTCTGCGTGATGTTATCCAGCTTGCCAAGCGTTACGTCAAATTCCTCCTCGAGATCCGCGCCGCCATATCTGAGACCCCATACCACAAATCTACCTCTGATATAACCCGAGTCCTTATCCGTTGCGGTCTTAAATTTCGGATCCTCAATCCTAATGCGCAGAGTCTCATACTGATCGATCTTAATGGCTTCTCTCGCATCCGCCAGAATCGTGTCTATAATCTCCTCAGACTGTGCCTTGGTGTACGTCTCGTTGGACGCCATACCGCTGATGAAAGTATTCAATGCGCTTTCTACGTCCTTCGCCTCTTCCATAGTCTTGGGAATCACCAGATTAAAGGTAATATCCTCATAAGTACCTGCCTGCGGATCCTCGGAATCGTATGTCTCTGCGTTAACCAGTCTGATTACCGCCTTGAAATAGCCGTCTTCCTGCGAAGTGGGTGCCTTGAATGCAGAACCCTCCCCCTTGAGTTCTAAGTCCTCATAATACCAACCGTCGCCATCGTACCATGTACGCTGCGGTGTATACACACACGTGCCTGTATCCCTCGGAGCAAGCTTTTCTGTCTCTTCCACCACATAGTCAAGCGCCGGTGTAATCAGATGATTAAATATTAGACTATCCTCCTCCAAATCAGCCCATTCGGTATACAGCTCTTTCCAGGAGTCAGCCTGATAGCCTGCCTCGATATCAACTTTTCCTGCTTTGACAGCTGATACTGCCTCAGCATAGGTTGTCGCCGCGCCTTCGGCTTTCGCGCCGGGCATGGTCAGACTAAAGGTGAACACTTCTTCCTTAATGTTTTCATCGGTTGTTCTGGTCCACTCGCCCTTTGTGTTGTCATAAGTATTTGTACCGAATTTTACGGTTGCTTTTACACTGCATTTCTGACCGTACTTTACTTTCCCGGCTGCAACCGCCTGCTCCAGCTTCGCCTTATCGACTGTAATAGAGATTTTATATTCGCCATATTCGTCAGTCTCAGGTTCCGTGTAGAAATCAATCAGATGGTTTTCTGCCGTACCGTCTAAAAGCTTATCCTGCGATACGATTTCCGTCACCTCACACTCCATCGTCTTTGTGTAAGGAACGTCCACGTAGTAGTGCTTCGCATCCGCCGCACCGTTGTACTGATTGTTGCTGAATACTCTGGTCAGATCGGCTTTCTCAATCTTAATCTTGCCGCCGGCCTTTTTCTTTTCGGTTACTTTAACTGTAGTGGTAACCTTGCAGCCGTACTTCTTCATGGCATTCTCAAATGCCTGCTTTGCTGCTGCCGCTGTTTGACCTCCTTGTAACGCTGCCGTAGTATATGCGTCGTTCAAATCATGAATCTCTTTATAATAATAGGAGCCGCCCGGCAGGAGATACAGGTCTAACGGGTAAGAAGCCGCACCAGGCGCAGTTGCCGCCGCCACAGATATCTCGTTTTTATATGTGCCATCGTCATCTCCGTTTATAGCGCCATAGTTATTACCAGCGATTGTAAATACCTGCCCGTCAGGAATATACGCATAGTCTATATACGCATTGGTCTTGCCCGTCGTCACTTTGATTACAGCGTTCTTTGTACCTTCCATAATGGTGGGCGCAGACGCCTTGTAGGTAACAAGAGGCTTAATCTCGGTATCCGTAATCTTGGTAAAGGTAACGGTGATCTTTGCCGTACCACTTACATCGCCGACACCATCTACATATACCGTATAGTCCACATAACCGATGCGGTCGTTCTTCGCCTCCTTGGTCGTGCTCGTCGTGATGTAGGTAATTTCTTCATCGGTCAACGTATTATTTGTACCGTCGCCCTTCGATTTCAGCTTCAAATCATTGCCCTGCAGCATAAAGTAGTGCCGGAAGCTGTTCTCAGCGCCGCCAAAGTTTGCATTTCGCAGATTTCTAAAGCCTTCCTCTGAATAGTTCTTTCCGCTTCCCTTCAACTCCACGATCGCGCCGTCGCACAGGGACATATTCACCTTGGAAACAGGCTTATAGGAGCCTTTCTTCGGAGCAACCGCTTTCAGGGTCACTGTCGAGGACTTGGTATCGGGTACAAAGCCGCCGTCCTTATCTACGGTACCGAAGGTGAGCTGAAGCTTGTAGCTTCCTGCGGGAATCGGATCTCCTTCTATATACGTATTTTCTATAGCATCGTAATGGTAAGTGTTGAAGGATAATTCAAATTTACCTTCCCCGTTCACCGGCTGATACTGGTTGAGATTCCGCGCCGCGTTCTCCAGCGCTCTGTAAGAAGCCGCCTTTTTCGCATTCGTGCGGTCTGCGGTATCCGTTGCAACCATAACCCACTTCTTGCCGCTGTAGGTCTTCTCGGGAGCCGTATCCGTCACCGTGTAGGTGATGGTCTGATCATGGTGCGTATAATCGCCCATCTCATCATCATAACGCATATAATCCCAATCCGTTGCCAAATTGCCGCTTGCCTTAACCTTAGGCGCCTTTAATGTCTTAATGCCGTCATTTTTAATCGTATACTCTGTGGTTGTTCTGGTAGTCGTCGTCCCGTCTTTGGTCGTGTATACCAGCTTAACCTTCGTCTCCGCCTTGTTGGCAATCGCGGTCTGACTCTGCCCATAGGTGGAGTTCTTGTTCAGAACCTTCGCGCCGCTCACAGTCAGCTTGAAGTTTGTATACTGGTCTACCTCTGTCCAGCCTTCCTCTTCTTCGTCGCGCTGTACTACAGTGAACCTGAGTACCGTGTCGGATGTACCGGTAAAGCCAGCAACATCTTTCTTTTCACCGTCCGCCACAGAGCCGTCTTCCAGCGTATAGAAGCCGCTCTTTTCGTCGTTCTGACGCTCTACGCGCAGACCGAGCTGTGCAGGCTGGTCATAGTTGATGTTAAGAGTCAGTTCTTTGCTCTTCTTGCCGCCGTCGTTCGCCGTCGCCGTAAGCTTAACTTTATTCGCCACCTTGCCGACAGAAATGCGTCCATCTGCGGCAACACTTAATGCCTTGTTGCTTGACTTGAAGGTAATGTTATCCGTATAGATTACTTCCGAATCGCCATTATCATCATTGCTGTATGTCGTCTTCTCCGCTACGCCTTTCTTTAATACGATGACATACTTGCCGTCCAGTTCCTTAGAGGTAAAGTCCGTCTTTCTCGCGGGAACCGTATAGACATAATCATAGATGTCCTCATTCCAGTCTTTATCAGCGATGCAGATCTCGCCAAGCTCCATCATTTCCGATGTAACCGTAATATATGTTGTGTCCGCCACATCGTAAGTGCGTGCACAATCAGTTGCTATCGCTTTTACAGCGAATGTATTGGATGCATCATCCGCCTTTAATCTGTATTTCTTGTCTACGGTTACGGTGCCGTTCGCTTTCACGGATACGGCTGCCTCAAGGTCATCATTGCCAATAGGATAAAGCTCATATCTGACCTTCTTGCTCTTCGGCACACGGTCTTTTTCCGTGAAACCCCAGTTAAATACGGATGTAAGCTTTAAGGTAGCAGCCTTGCCGTCCGCCTTGTAGAGGGTATCGGGCGCGGAAATCCTGATGTCCTCAATACCACGCACGATAGTAACCGGAATCGTCGCGGTAGCCGCAACAGTCGTATTAGGCGCAAATGCCGTTACCTGAATCGTGTGCTTGCCGAGGGTAGGAGAGATATATTCCTCCGTCTCATAATCCCAAGCTCCTGCATCGACCTCCATGTAGATCTCGCCATTTTCAACTGTAAAGCGAATCAGACCATTCACCTGATCATCCGTCGTCTGATCTACAATGTTTCTCGCATCGATTTCCGTCCAAGTTGCATCCTTGTCAAACTGCGGTGTCGCAATTTTCACCTTCTGTCCTGTGTAGACAGTGGTGGTGCCCTTCTTCAGGGACAGCTTGGTCGTGATATACGGCTTCTTGGTCGCCGCGTTCAACGTTGCGATCTTGCTATCTTCTGTTGTGAACGCTGTCGCTGCGGTAATGTCCGTGTCGGCTGCGGTTTCAAGGTTTGTGGAATCCATCGTCTGCACGAGGGAAACCTTCACGGTAAAGTCACATGCCTTGCCGTAACCAAGACCGGCTGCAATGTTGTTTACGGTAATCTCTTCCACCTGAGAAGCGATGAGCATGCCGTCCTTATTTTTCTCTGCCTTGATATAGAAAGGCTTCTGAATGGCATTTGTAATATTTGTGTCGGTATCTGTCGTGGTCACGTCCACTTTATACCATACGCTGCCTGCGTTCGGAGCTGTCACTTTCTTGGACATGCCGAGCTCCAACTTCAGCGCAATATCGGTAGCGCCTGCCAGCTTTGCGGTAACCTTTTCTGTCTTGAGCGCGGGCTCTGCGATGTCAACCGTAAAGCTGCCGACTGCATCGCTAGTGGTCTTGTCTTTCAGAGTAATCTTAGCCGCGTCCGCAGCAGCCGCTTTGCCGGGAGTCGTGGTCACTGTCAGCTTGCCGTTTGCCACACTCGCCTGAACAAGCGCCTTCGCTGCATTGTTCTCCGCTTCGGTCGACCCTTCTTTAACGGAGCTAACTTCCGCGGTGATATTGCCAAGGTTTACGGTATTGGGAGTTGCTTTCAGTGCATACTCCGCCTTTGTATCAATCGTCTGCGTCAGTTTACCGTTTTTAACACCGGTAACATCCACTTTTGTTGCCTTGGGAAGAACCGCAAGCTTAAAGGAATGAACCTCTGTGCTTGCAGCCGCGTCTGCGCCCTCAGCCTTTACCATTGCGGAAAGCTTCACCGTCAGGGTCTTGCCTGCATCGCCCGCATTAACGGTAATCTTAGCCTCTCCCTTTTCTACAACAGCGGTTGAGCCGTTTTCTGTCGCAGCGCCCTCGAGTGTTACGGCCGTCACTGTAATAGCCTGCTCACCCTTGCGCAGACCAGCGGTGTAAGCAAAACCGTAATCGACGTTGTAATTACCCTGCTTGTTTTTTGACAGCGCAGGACGCTCGCCAACCTTTTTCACGACTTCGCCGTAGGTGCTGTCGGAATTAATTGTCACGGTGGTGTTATCCGCTACAGAAACTTTGACCTCTCCACCTTTTGCCGCAAGCTTCTTAGCTGCTGTCTCACCAATCTGATATGTCTTGACTGTACTGTTATCATTCGCAGTCACTACCAGCACGAGCTGGGTATCCGTAGGAACTTTGTAAATGTTAATATAATTCTCATCCGTGTACTCAAACTCTTCGTACTCTGCATCCGTCCAGGATTCTTCTATTTCTCTGCCGGATACTTTGGCTGTTACATCTACCTCATAATGATTATATCTTACAACTACTCTCTTTTCTTCCGCTTTCTCGGTAATGGTGATGATGTCACCGGCTTCGAGAACTACCGCGGGAACCGAGTAGCCGTATACGTTTTGGGCAGGTGTCTTGCCAGCCGCCGGAATTTCTTCCGTCATTTCACCTTTCAGCGCAATCTGTTCTTTTTCGCCATCCTCATTTTGACCTGTATAAGTAACGACAGGCTCAAATTTCTCCTGTGTCTTCACTTCCAGCTCGACATACTGTGCGCCTTCGCTGATCGTGTAGGTATTGTTTGTGCCGTCCTTTTTCGCCACCTTCTCGTCGCCGGTCACTTTGTAGGTAGAGTGAGCGCCACGGTTGTTGACGGTAAAGTCCTTTGCGTTCTTGACTGATTCAGTCGATACAGTTACCTTAATCTCAACGGTACGGGTAATCGCTGTCCCGCCATCTTTGAACTTGAAGGTATACTTGTCGCCTGCAGCTGCTTCAAGCACGTCCGTCTTCTTCTGTGCCGCATCGCCTGTTCCTGTCGTGTAGATTGCTTCCACCTTATCGATGGAGTAATAGCTTTCCTTTGTTTCTACTGCAAAGCTGATGCTGTCAGCCGCTGTCAGAATCTTCTGACCAGACGTGTATTTCGTATTATCAGTATCGCCGTCAACAGTGATGGTATAGCCGTCAACGCCCTCATGCGTAAGGCTTGCGACATTTGCTTTCGTCTCGTCCAGTTCGTCTGTGATAGTAACGGTGAAAGCTTCATAAACATCTGTCAGGTCTAATGTGTATACCTGCGCCTTTACGGTCGTCGCAGTACCGTCAACCGTTCTCTTTACATCCTTTTCAGTAGGATTTAATGTCGTCTCTCCAAATTTCACGGAAGAAATTTTGGACACGGAGGTATCGGGAAGCTCCGCGATAAACATTGCCTGTGTATCCTCTGCCGCCTTAATAGACGTAACAGCAGAATCACCAACCGTTAATTCGGCGGCATCGCCTTCGCCCGTCTGTGTTACCGCATATACAGAAACCTCGCTGCCCTTCGTGAAGGAGATGGTAACCTCCGCCGGTGCAGTCGCGTTAACGTAGATTATCGTATTCTTGTCGGTATTCTCGTCTACCGTATAAGTATAGGTAGCCGCACCTGTCTCCGCATCTGTCGAATCAGCCGTCATTGCGTCAGTTGCGTTATCCGCCGTATTGACATATCTGATTTTATTTAACACATCGCCTGTCTTCTCAGGCGTTACGATAAATGTAACTTTGTCGCCCAGCTTCGCTGTCTGCGCGTCAGGTGTCGTGCTTGCTGCCGCGTCGCCGATGGCAACCTTCGCGCCGGTAACGTCAAAGGCAACATTGTATGCTATCTCAGCAGTCGTCACCTTAATGGATACGTCGCCATTTATGCTGTCTTTGGCAACCTTAAAGATGTCTTTTCCCGCTTCGGTCTTGCCCTCTGTAGTGACATCCGCATATGTCCCTGTGCCGGCCTTATACTGTACAGCGTTTGCAGCCGCAAGCTCATAACCTGCATCAGGTGTTACCGTAAATGTCAGGTCTGTGCCTTCCGTGACCTTACCGTCCGCGTCCAGACATCCATCCAAAAACTCAACCTGTGCGTGGTTGGATGCTTCATCCTCCACTGTCACCGCATATTTGGTGGCAGGTGCGTCGGGGTCCTTCTCCGCATCGATGGTCAGTGTCGTGTTCTTGGTAAGATTACTGAGCTTATAGACATAGTTCTGTCCCTCGCTGGAGGCGTCCTTGCTTACCTCTGTGCTTTCTGTCGCGCCCTCATCCTGACGGCTCATAGTCGCAATGTAGCCGTTCGCCAGCGTAAACTTAACCGTCAGCTCCTGCTCACAGGTAACCGCAGCGATAGAATTGCCCAGCTCTGTCTCCGTAGCAGTCTCACCTGTCTTTGCCAGCGTATACTTCGCATTGGTAATGACAGTACCCGCATCAGCTCCATCGACTACGTTCTTTGTAATCGTGACAGTGTTCTCGATCGCTGCCGTGGTGATAGCAATGGTCAAATCTTTCGTTCCAACAGCATCCAAATCAGACGACGCAATCGTGTATTTTTTGCCGCCATTGTCATCCGTAGGACCTGTCACATTAACCGTCTGTTCCGAACTGCTGTCATCGGTATAGGTTGCCTTTACCCCATCGGTATCAGCCAGTTTATACCCGTCCTTAAGAGTTACGGTAAATTCATAATCCGTCCCGTTTAGCGCACCCTCTGCAGACGCATGTGAATCATCCGTAGGTTCAGCGCCGTCAACCGTGAATTTCACCTGCGTTGCCTCAAAAGCATACAGGCTTATTTCCGGCTCATCAACGGACATGATAGACGCGCCGGTATCAGATGCTGTGTCTTCTGATTCAACGTCCGTCGCGTCTTCTTCGCCCTGTTTGTTCTCATCATTAATAACAGGCGGTTGATTATCGCCTTCTGTGTTTTCCTTCTGTTCGCTATCCGTGGTGTCAGAATCTTCCGTTTGATCGGCATCATCTGTGTCCACGTCTTCCGCTTCTGTACTCGTGTCAGCGTCATCGGCAGTATCTTCATCTACTACCTCGGGAGTAATCTCAGCTGTAGCTTCGATTTCCTCTTCCGCTGCCAGAACCGGCAGGGCAGTCTGTGGCACGGTTGTCAGTACCACGTTTTTTCTTTCTTGACATTTCGTG